>Ga0129307_1002693_pt1 | contig 13102 bp, 8 predicted proteins | sample P1105metagenome_FD_94437 | JGI IMG/M metagenome (GOLD analysis project Ga0129307, IMG submission 94437) | Capybara group fecal microbial communities from Wisconsin, USA - P1105 metagenome | ecosystem: Host-associated > Mammals > Digestive system > Large intestine > Fecal | place: USA: Wisconsin... | reverse complement strand
TGCGCTGCTGCTTGTTCCTTCTTTTGAACCACAAGCTGTAGCTGTTGCAAGAAGTGCTAATGCTGAAATGATTGATAATGCCTTTTTCATTTTTCTTGACCTCCAAATTATAAAAATTTGATACTATCTTACAGCCTTTACAGACTGAAAAGAACGTTGTTAACTATAGACTCGAGCATCTCCTGTCTGCCGCTTGAGAGTGAGCCGGTTACCTCGCCCTTCTCAAGAGCATACTTTTCAAGTGCTGCGAAGTCTGCCTTGCCTGCAATGATGTCGGCACCTATGCCGCTCTTCCATGAAGAGTATCTGTCATCGATGAACTTGTCGATACGACCGTCCTCAATGAGCTTACGGGCTGCCTTGAATCCGAGTGCAAATGCATCGATACCTGCAATGTAGCTGTAGAAGATGTCCTCGGGAGTGAAGCTTCCTCTGCGAGCCTTAGCGTCGAAGTTGAGACCGCCGTTTGTGAAGCCGCCTGCCTTGATAACCTCGTACATACACATTGTTGTATCATAAACGTTGGTCGGGAACTGGTCTGTATCCCAGCCGAGGAGCATATCGCCCTGATTTGCGTCGATTGAACCGAATGCGCCGTTGATCCTTGCAACACAGAGCTCATGCTGGAATGTGTGCTGAGCAAGTGTAGCGTGGTTTGCTTCGATGTTCATCTTGAAGTCCTTTTCGAGACCGTACTTTCTGAGGAAGCCCAGAACAGTTGCGGTATCGAAGTCGTACTGATGCTTTGTGGGCTCCTTGGGCTTGGGCTCAATGTAGAAGTCGCCGTTGAAGCCGATAGAACGGCCGTACTCAACTGCCATCTTCATAAGGCGAGCCATATTGTCAAGCTCAAGACCCATGTTTGTATTGAGAAGAGTCTCATAGCCTTCACGTCCGCCCCAGAAAACGTAACCGTTTCCGCCGAGCTTTACTGTAGCCTCGAGAGCCTTCTTGATCTGTGCAGCAGAGAATGCGAATACATCAGCAGAAGGTGATGTACCTGCACCGTGCATGAATCTGGGATGATCGAAGCACTTTGCTGTGCCCCAGAGACACTTTGCGCCTGTCTCAGCCTGCTTAGCCTTGATATAATCTGTTACTATATCCAGCTGAGCGTTTGTTTCTGCAAGGCTGCCGTACTCGGGAGAGAGATCACGGTCATGGAAGCAGAAATAGTCGATAGAGAGCTTCTGCATGATCTCGAAAGCTGCATCTACCTTAGCCTTAGCTCTTGCAGCGGGATCAGACTGACCCCAGGTCTTATCTGTGGTGCCGCAGCCGAACATATCTGTTCCGTCGCCGCCCATTGTGTGCCACCATGAAAGCGCAAACTTCAGATGATCGCGCATCTTCTTTCCATCGATGATCTCATCAGGGTTATAATACTTGAATGAGAGGGGATCGGTGCTGTCTTTTCCTTTGTACTGGATCTTACCGATATTGTTGAAAAATTCCATTTTTTCCTCCGTTATAGTTTTATTTTCAGAGCTTTGCATTCTTTTCCCGTCAGCTTAGCGCTGAGCTCGTCAGGCTGTGAAGTACCCGCATAAAGAGTAAATTCGCTGCCTTCCTTTACCCATTCGCCCTTTTCATTGACCGCCATGAAGGCTCTTTCAGGGATATTGACCTGTACGGTCTTGCTCTCACCTGCGTCAAGTGCGACTCTTCTGAAGCCGCAGAGGCTGTGGTTGGGAACTGCGTTCTCCGAATAAGCTTTGATATAGAACTGGACTACGTCCTCCGTTGCACGGCTGCCCGTATTGGTAATCTTTACGGAAGCGACACCGTTTTCAAAGGAGAGCTCCGAGCACTCTGTCTCGGAATAAGTAAGTCCGAAGCCAAAGGGATAAAGTATATTGTCCTTGGCATATCTGTAGGTACGGTTTTTCAGACTGTAATCCGAAAAATCGGGAAGCTTTGAAGCATCCTCATAGAATGTAACGGGAAGCTTTCCAGAAGGTGATACCTTGCCGAAAAGTATATTGGCAAGTGCCCTGCCTCCGAACTGACCGGGATACCACGCATGAATGAGCGCATCGCAGTCCGCCTCCACGTTTATAGCGCTGCCTGCGGCAGTTACTATTATAACAGGCTTGCCCTTGGCCATTACAGCCTTGACAAGCTTTCTCTGGGACTCGGGAAGTCTCAGGTCGTTCTTGTCGCCGGACGAGAATTCGTTTCCGGTATCGCCCTCTTCACCCTCTATAGTAGCGTCAAGACCGACGCAGAGAACCACTACGTCGGAATGTTCTGCAACTATCTCCGCCTCGGAAATCCTGTCATCGGGAAGTCCGAGCTGCATACATCTGTCTTTGTAAAGGTGGCTGCCGACGGAGAAATAAACTCTTCCGTCAAAAGCCTCGCGTATGCCGCTGAGGAAGGTTACATACTCATCGGCTCTTCCGTTATAGTTGCCCTCCAGCGCGGGAACGCTGTCTGCATTGGGTCCGATAACGCCGATGGTCTTGTATTTGCTGCCGTCAAGCGGCAGGATACCGTTGTTCTTAAGCAGCACCATGGACTTCTCTGAGCACTCAAGAGAGAACTTCTTGTGCTCCTCGCAGCCTACGGTCTCATAGTCAAGTCCGTCATACTCCGTGGACTTGTCAAACATTCCCAGTCTCACCCTTGTTCTCATCAGCTTAACGCAGGCCTTTCTGAGGTCCTCCTCGGTGATAAGACCCTCCTTAAGAGCGATAAGAAGGTGAAGATATGTATTGCCGCAGTTGAGGTCGCAGCCTGTTTTGAGAGCCAGTGCAGCGGACTCGGGCGCGGTCTTGGTAACGCCGTGATTTGTATGGAAGTCTCTGAGAGCCCAGCAGTCGGAAACGAAATGTCCGTCGAAGCCCCACTCTTCCAGCTTGTTCATAAGGAATTTACTTGCGCAGGCAGGTTCGTCGTTGACGCGGTTGTAAGCGCCCATGACGCTCTCAACCTTAGCCTCCTTCACAAGCGCTTCAAAGGCGGGCAGATATGTTTCTGTTATATCCTTTGCGGTCGCCTTTGCATTGAACTCATGTCTTATAGCCTCGGGACCGCTGTGTACTGCGAAATGCTTTGCGCAGGCAGCTGTTCTGAGAACCTTGCCCTCGCCCTGAAGTCCCTTTGCGTAAGCGACTCCCAGACGGGTCGTCAGGAACGGATCCTCTCCGTAAGTCTCCTGGCCTCTGCCCCACCTCGGATCACGGAATATATTCACATTCGGCGACCACAGCGTAAGGCCTTTATATATGTCGCGGTCTTCATGCGCGGAATATTCATTGTACTTTGCTCTTGCTTCAAGAGAGGTCACCTCTCCTGCTTTTCGAACTGATTCCTCATCGAACATTGCCGCAAGGCCTATAGTCTGCGGAAACATCGTTGCAGAACCTGCTCTGGCCACACCGTGTAACCCCTCGCTCCACCAGTTATATGCAGGAATCCCCAGCCTGTCAATTGCGGGAGCGTCGTACTTGAGCTGTTCAGCTTTTTCCTCAGCCGAAAGCCTGTCTGTAAGGTCTTCGGCTCTTTCAAGTGCGGACAATGCTTCATCCAAATACTTTTCCACAAGCATTCTCCTTTCGTTATATTTTACTTATAAACTCACTTATCACCTTATCGGAGTTCCACTCGGTCGAGCTGAGCTCCCATGTTTCGCTGATGGAAGCCGTTTCACCGGGCAGATAGCTTCTCAGCTCTCCCAGCAGCTCACATTCAAGGAAAAGGTTGTTTGTGTAAGTTTCAAAATTACAGCAGAAGTCGGGATATTCGGTCTTTTCATATCCGTCAAAGCACATCCGGAATATACGTCTGCCGTTTACATATATTATCTGCCTGTCAGTAACGTTGAATCCCGCTTTAAAGGCTTTTCTTACCGCAGGGTCCTGTCTGAGCAGTGCATACTTGTCTGCAAGTGTGAATCTTTCGTCCTTTATATCGGAGTAGCTCCAAAGAGCCATTGTTCTGTTGGGAAGGAATCCGTTGTCATCTCTGCAAAGGGGGATGATCTCCGTTCCGCCCGCCGCAAGCCCCGTAACGGACCATGGAGCAAATTTTGCCGGCTTGTCCGAGCAGTTGGTAATGCTGTTCTCGATCTTTACTGTACAGCTGTCGTCCATTGTGATCCTTATTCTCAGCTGCTTGCCGAATTTTGTTTCGGCAGGAGTAAGAGTTAGTGTACCGTTGTCAAACGAGGACTCTACCCGTGCATTATCGGGCATATAAGTCTCGGGCATAACCTCGGGAGCGACCCATATCCTGTGGCCACCGTAGGCGTACCATACGCCGTAGCCGTTGTTGATCTCGTAAAAGTTTCTGTCAATATCCTCGAAGAGCACGTTTTCGCCGCCGCAGAAACCGAAGAATACTATCCGCGGTCCTACATCGATGGTGGCAATGAGTTTGATATTGCCGTTGTCCAGACAAAGGCATTTTCCGTAATTCTTGTAGTCGGTCTCATAGCATTTAACAGACATCACACATCACCTTTCGTTTGCTCTATATGCTATTATATAACACATCACTAATTTATACTAATCAAATATTGCGGCTGTTTAATCAAGAATTGCTAAGATTGCACAATTTATTCAAACTCACTTTACAAATACTATCGCAATAGTGTATAATAAACAAGGAAAGTACGGGAGACTATCAATATTGACAGAAAATTCACAACAATTTTTGGTCAAGGAGGCTTATCATGATTAAGAATCTATCGGGTGATTACGAGACAGTCGAATACGAAAATCAACGATTTGTCAAGCTGTATGACAACGATGAGATAGAGCACTATCCTACCCACTGGCACAACGCCGTTGAAGTCATAATCCCTCTTCACAACGGTTTTACTGTCACGGCAGGAGGCATGGACTATCATCTTAACGAAAAGGAGATCATCATCATACCTCCCGGCGAGCTGCACTCAATGCCCGCTCAGGAAGGCAGACGCATCATCTTCCAGTGCGATAACAGTATGCTAAGCGATGTCGCAGCCCTTGACGCTATCATGCCGGTTTTCTCCGAAGCTTTCCATATCACGCCTGATGTCAGCAAGGAGCTATATATCCTTTCGCGCAAAAGTATCCTTGATATTTATTCCGAATACTATTCAAAATCTGCTCTTGCAGACGTTAAGATATATCTGTGTCTCGTAAAAATGCTCACCGCCGTCCGCGAGTATCAGCTGACAGTGGCAGCCGACGCATTTACGGGAGATCCGGCGGGCCGCGACGACTCACGCAAGTTCGGCATGGTCATGAAATACATCAATCAGAATTATATGTACGAGATACCTCTCGAGAAGATCGCCTCCATAGCAGGCTACAGCAAATATCACTTTTCGCGCATTTTCAAGAAGTACAACAACGTTTCCTACATACAGTATATAAACAGCAAGCGTATAAAGGCGGCAGAACGTCTGCTCATCGACCCTAATCTCTCTGTCACCGAGGTCGCTATGAGAGCAGGCTTCGCAAGCCTCACCACCTTCAACAGAGCCTTCAAGAAGGCTAAGAACTGCACTCCAACCGAGTTCAAGACCCTTTACAAAATATCAGAGCATACATGATCACAGGCTGCGGTTTTTCCGCAGCTTTTTTTATTTGCAAGCAGGGGCTGTACATTCGTACAGCCCCTGTTATAATAATATAATGACAGTTTTTCATTGTGCAATTATTGCTATTCCCTTATCACTTCTTGTAGGTCACCCACTGATAACGGGCAGTAAGTGGAGTTCTGCCATTGTAGGCATTGAGCCATTCATCAACTGTCAGTCCGGGCCATGCATTCATCATGATCTTGCCCGCCGTCCTGGGTATGTTATCATATGCGGTATATACAGCCTTTCCGTCTATATACCATGTGATATGGTCAGGCTGCCAGTCGAAGCCGTATGTATGATACCCCTCGGAAGCATCAAATCCCAGATTGTGCATATATTCGTGCTTGCCCTGACCGTTGGTATAGTAGTTGAACTGTACCTTTGTGGTATCCTTGCCGAGGACCTCAATATCTATCTCGTCCCACGGATTATTGTCGGACTCGCCTGTGTAGGTAAAGAACGAGGATACAACGCCGTCATTCTTGATAGCCTGCATAGATGTCTCATAGTAGCCGTAGTGATAGAAATTCCTTGTACGGAACTCACCGCCGGAATAGCGGGGATTCCAGTCACTTTTCTGATCGTTCGACCACTTCTGGTTTATACTGAGTTCAAGGCAGCCGCCCTTTATTACAGCATTCCTTTCATACCACCAGCAATCAAAGGGGCTTCCGTTTGTCCAACCGTCGGAAGCAAAGAAATCTCCCGCATTGCCGGTACGGAAATCAGAGATCATTGTTGCGCTGCTGTCCATTGCAGTGCCATAATCCGTGATGCCCGAAGGTGTTGAATTGTTCTGCTGTTGATTCTGCTGTTGATTCTGCTGCTGATCATTGTTGCCCTGCTCCCATGGATTCTGGTTGCCCTGTCCCCAGGGATTCTGGTTGCCCTGTCCCCAGGGATTCTGGTTACCCTGCTCCCATGGATTCTGATTACCCTGTCCCCATGGGTTCTGATTTCCCTGCTCCCAGGGATTCTGATTCTGGTTCTGATTGTTGTTATTGTTTGAAGGACCGCCCTGATTGTATGTTACCCACTGGTAGTATGCGGTAAGAGGAGTTCTTCCGTTGTAGTGGTTGAGCCAGCCGTCAACGCCTCTTCCGGGCCATGTGTTCATCATTATCTTGCCTGCTGTATTGGGTATGTTTTCACGCGCAGTATATACCGCCCTTCCGTCTACATACCATGTGATATGATCAGGCTGCCAGTCAAAGCCGTAGGTATGGAAGCCCTGTGATGCGTCAAAGCCGAGATTGTGCATATACTCGTGATTGCCCTGACCGTTGGTATAATAGTTGAACTGTACCTGATAGGTATCCTTTCCGAGGATCTCTATATCGATCTCGTCCCACGGATTATTATCCGACTTGCCCGTGTAGGTGAAGAACGAAGATACAACGCCGTCGTTCTTGATAGCCTGCATAGATGTCTCGTAGTATCCGTAGTGATAGAAGTCGTTTGTTCTGTACTCGGCACCCGCATAGTTATACTTTCCGGTGTAGTCCCTGTCTATGGAAAGAGTGAGGCAGCCCTTGTCCAGCGAGGTCTGTGAAGCATACCAGCCGCAGTCGAAGGGATCGCCGTTCTCCCAGCCGTCGGACGCGATGAAATATCTTGACGAGCCGTCTCTGAAATCCTCTACCATAGTTGCAGAGGAATTCATGGGAGTTCCGTAATCGGGAATGTTCAGCTTAGAATTTGTTGTCGTGGTAGTAGTTGTCGTAGGAGGCAGCGTGGTCGTAGTTGTAGTAGTTGTTGTTGTAGTTGTAGTAGTTGTGGTGGTGGTAGTAGTGGTAGTAGTCGTTGTCGTAGTAGTGGTTGTTGTCTCTGTAAAAGGAATGTCCGCATACGACTCGGGAAGATTACCGATAGCGCCGAGGAGGTACCTCTGTATGGATGTAGCATCACTGTTGGTAACGCCTGTACCTACCTGATAAACGTCGCCGTTGATAAGTCCCTGTTGGGTCATGCGGTGCTGATCCGAGCCCTCGAGGCCGTACTTGTTCGGATTGGAGATGAACTGCATGATAAGGACCGCGTCGCCCATATCCACGGTATTGTCGCAGTTTACGTCGCCCCAGAGGGTAACTGAGGAAGCCTTTACGACAGGTTCAACGCCTGTCGCCTTGATATTCCTGTTACCGCCGGCCGAAGCAGCAGACACATTCGCCGTGAACGCCGAAGCCATTACCGCGCACGCCGCTATCGCAGCTGCACATCGTCTGAAAGTGTGCTTTTTCATAAAAAATGCCCTCTCATTCTGTGACCTTGGTCACTGTTTTTTATAAATGATATACAGGGCGCAAAGCGATACACGGCAGTGCAGGCTAAGCGTCATGTAATATTCTGTGCGTTCTTACGGAACTCAGAGGGAGTAACGCCCGTCTGTTCCTTGAATTGTCTTGCGAAATGGACATAGCTGTGATAGCCGCTGCCCGTCGAGACATCATTGATATTCATATTTGTTGTGGAAAGAAGCATTTTAGCGTAGCTGATCCTGCTTTTCACAAGATCCTCGATGAAGGTCATGCCGAAATGCTTCTTGTAGGCGTGCTGGAACGCCGAACGACTCATGCGCACCTCGTGTGCGGCGCTGTCAACATTGCGCTGCTCATAGGGGCGGCTGTATATCTTGTTCCTGATAGTAGAGATGAGCTCAAACTGGGAGCTCCTTCTGCCGGAAACGGTATAAAGAGCCTTTTCTTTTATTTTAATAAGCATAAGGCGCATAAAAAGCTCTGCCGATTCGCTTCTGCACACATTATCCGAATACTTCTCATAGGCAATGGATTTGACGCAGTAGCTGAGAAATTCGAGCTCCATTTTCACCGGAGTCTCAAATGGGATCCCGGTATTGAGGAACTCCTCCTCTTCCGCAGGATCGTCAAAGTCAAAATGCACCCAGTCGTTCTCGAACACATTCAGGGGAACGCAGCGGTAGCGCTGCGGTCTGCCCTTGGGATATATAAATACCGTACCCGCAGGGGTAATCGTTTCTATGCCGTCTATCTCAAAAACGGCCTGAGTACGAACGAGCAGAAGCAGATAATCTCCGCTTCCGTTGGGTCTGTCGATGCAGAAATCCGCATCATGACAATGGTCAAAGCCTACATTATTAATGATCATATTTTGTTCTCCGTTTCATTATAACATCAGGACAATGGCAGTTTCGTCATTCAACACAGAATACGATTTTTATTCATTGTGTAGATTATACCATTTTGAAGCATATTAATATATTATTATTATGTAAAAAATGGTGAATATATGACATCTGCATAAAATGTTATCCCCCGCCTCAGGCGGGGGATATAATTTTTTTCACTGTCTTTCTTTCCCGAAATCAGGAAATTTGTATCTCTTCTTGTACTCCTTCGGAGTTACGCCAAGGTACTTCTTGAATATCTTGATAAAGTAGCTCTGCGAGCTGAAGCCCAGCAGATTGCTTATCTCCGAATCGGTATATTCCGAGAAGGTGAGCAGATTTGCCGCCTCCTCAGCCTTGGTCTTGCTTACGTAATTACTGAAGGCAATACCCGTTTCCGCCTTGAAAAGACGTGAAAGATATGCGGGACTTATCTTGAGATAGTTTGCGGCGTCCTCGATCATTATCTTTCCGTGAAGGTGATCGCTGATGAAGTCCAGTGCCCTTACTATCTGCTTCGAGTAGATACCGCTGTTGCGGACTCTTCTCATATGGCGCGTATAACCCTCGATCATCTCCTGGTGGACGTCGTGGACCTCCGCCTCGGTACGGCATTCGTCAGCCTTCATGATATAAATGTCGCTGAGATTGTATGCCTCCTCGAGAGTCATTCCGCTGTTGATACAAAACCTTGCAATAAGCGCAGCAGAGATTGAAAAATGATATTTTAAATTTCTGAGTGGATCCTTGCTGAGTATTCCGTAGCCTTCACTGCAAAGCGGAGTCGCAAAAACCTTGACCAGTTCAATATTGCCCGAGCAGATGCTCTCATAGCAGGCTATCTCCCGGTCAAAGGGTGCGTGCTCAAATCCCTCTTCTCTCTTAAGGAAAAGATGGGACGAAATATATTTTTCTGTGTAGTCGCTCATGCATTTGCACCTCTTCTATATTATTCTTTAACAGTATTATATCATTTCTTTATGAACTAATCAAGCTTTTTTATATGGTTTTGAGCACATCCGCAGCACTTTTTGTGCATTGCGGATACGATCATTACCTTTTTGTAGCTCATTTGCCCGATCCATGAAGGAAGTAAGCCGGCGGTTCATAAACATAACGCCTTACATATCCCCACCGTTTCATCTTGCCCTGAGCCATGGGGAAATACAGGTTGTCCTGTGAGAATCTGCCGAAGCATTCTCCGGAAGTCTCTCTGAAGTTCACACTTTATTTGCGTTGAAATTGCCCGTAGCAGGTCAGGGAGTATTATCCGGGAATTCACTTATCCTTCCGAGTATGAAGTTCTGGATGAGGATCATATCGTTAAGCTCGTACTCGCCGCTCCTGTCAACGTCTGCAAGCTTTACCAGACCGGCGCTCCTGCTGTTTGAAAGAAGAAGCTTTCTCGCAGAGATAACGTCGAAAGAATTTATTTGTCCGTCGGAATTAATATCGCCGGGGATTAAAGATCCGTCCCCTGCTCCCTTTATCACTGTGCCTGCCGCTGCGGCCTTTATCTCGTCGATGTAGAAATCGCCCTTGTCGTTCTCGGTCTCAACGTAGATATATATATTCTCGGCACCCGAGGGTATCCTGAAATTTCTGTTTGCCAGCTGTACCCACTCACCCTGCGCAGGATCTGCCGAAGCGATCTTTTCATACTTCGTTTCGCCGTTAAGGTCGTACTGCATAGTGAAGTGATAGGTATCAGCGCTGCCCGAATCGTACATGGCATTGGCACTGAAGCTGTAGCTCTCGCCCGCCTTGAAGTTGCTGCCGAGAGCGATTATCGCTCCGTGGAATGCTTCCGATCTTCCCGAGCAGAAAAGGGACTTGCTTCCTGCGAGGGCATACTTTGAGGAGGTCTCAACGCTTGCGCCGAGTCTTCCCTCCCAGCTGCCTATCCCGTCTTCAAAGGAGCTGTATAACAGGTAATCTCCGTTATCCGGAATAGTTTTTACCGTTGTTGTAGTGATGGGTTGAGTTACAGTCGTAGTGGTAGTACCCGTAACTATCTGCTCGCTGCCGTCGCCGAATTTCCACCAGTCCACATTGAGGAGATAGCCGCTGCCGCCTGTGAATTTGAAGTAGAGATCATGCTCGCCGCTTGCACTGCTTACGCTGCACGAAACTTCCTTCCATGACTGCCAGCCGCCGGTCCCGGGCACTTCACATGAGCCTATCTTCGTGCCGCTGAGTCCGTCGAGGTACATCTCGATAGTACCGCCGTCTGTATCCGAAGCAACGCTTGCGGTAAACTTATCCGTACCGCTGCCGAAATCCACTCCGCTGACCTTGATATAGCTGCCGTTCTGGATATTGCCTATATTCAGGCCGCCGTTACTGCACTTCTCGGTCTTTACACCTTTTGAGAAGCATATAGTCTCAGCCTCTACCCTCTGATAGGGATTTAGGGACTGTATCTGCTTCGGACCTGTCTTTGACGGTGAGATCGTAGGTATGGAACCGTCCGAACCGTACTGGAACTCGTCAACGCAGACGCTTCTCGTAAATGAGCCGCCGCCGGGAAGACTCGAGTCATGGTAAAAAATATAAGACTTGCCCTTGTAGTCGATAACTCCGGGGTGATTTGTATAACAGCTCCCTGCCTTGATGACCTGACCGCCGTACCTCCACGGACCTGTGGGCGACGAAGCAGTTGAATATCCGATGCTTTCACTGCCGTCATTGCCGTAGAACGCAGCATATACAAGATAGTAAAGGCTGCCCCGCTTATAGAACCACGGGCCTTCCACATATGAGCTGCTGCCTCTTCCGGGACCGAAGGTAGACTGATTCATGTCGAACTTGCCTATCTGGCCCTTAAGACTGATCATATCTTCATTGAGCTTTACATAATAACAACTGGGATTACCGAACATGAGCCAAGCCTGTCCGTCATCATCGATAAATACCGTAGGATCGATATATTCCCAGCTCGGGCCGCAGAGAGGCTTGCCCAGCGCGTCCTTGAAAGGACCTGCAGGAGAATCAGCTACCGCAACGCCGATACCTCTTCCGCCGCCGGATCTGCTTTCAAGGGTTACATAGTAATAGAACTTTCCGTTTCGCTCTATACACTGTGAAGCCCATGCCGTATCCTGCTTGCCCCATGAGAAATCGTCCCACGAGAGGATCATGCCGTGATCTGTCCAGTTCTGCATATCCTTTGAGGAATAGCAGTGCCAGTCGGGCATGTAGTAGTTGTCAGCATTATCCTTGTCACGGCCCGTATAAACATAAACAGTATCGTCGTACACCATAGGCGCGGGGTCGGTACTGTAAATGGTCTGGACCATGGGATTATCCGCTTTGACAACAGGTTGTGGAACAGCCGCTAAAACTGTGCATGACAAAGCTGCAGCCGTTACGAATGATAGGATCTTTTTCATAAGTCTGCCCCCGTTTTTATTTTTTTCGGGCTTTCGCCCTTTATTCCCTCTTCTATGCATATCCGCTGCGGTGCAGATGCGCATTTTATCTTTATTTTACTAAATTATAAATGTTCAAACGCAGCCCGTTATACCAAAATTATGATTTTTTTGGCATTATTTTTACCTTTATATCATTATTGTGCTTTTTATATCACTTGTAAATCTTTTACCTATATTTGTTTTCCGGCTTTTCTTCACATTGTCCACCTTATCGGCATATTCCGAGTTGATTCAAAAAACAAAACGCATCAGATTTTGCAACTATTTTTAACATTATAAAATATCACTATTCAACTGTAATTAGCAACTTTTAGCTATTATAACTAAACACAACAAGTTTTGACTTGATTTTTGTTTACTATTTCTTATATAATTAATGTATAGAAAAAAATTCCGGGGGATATTAATTCATATCAAATTAATGATATGTAAAAGGAGGAATTTAACATGAGGAAAAACAGACGTATTTCACTTTTCGGAGGAATAGTCTCCGCACTTCTTCTTGCAGTATGCTCTCCTGCCGCGGTAAACGCTGCTGATCAGCAGACAAGAGGCAATATCGGCGGTTTCGACTACGAAATGTGGAATCAGAACGGACAGGGGCAGGCTTCAATGAACCCCAGCGCAGGTTCTTTCACCTGCTCGTGGAGCAACATTGAGAACTTCCTTGCTCGTATGGGCAAGAATTACGACAGTCAGAAGAAGAACTACAAGGCCTTCGGCGACATCGTTCTCTCCTATGACGTTGAGTACACCCCCAGAGGAAACTCCTATATGTGCGTTTACGGATGGACAAGGAATCCTCTTATGGAGTACTACATAGTTGAGGGCTGGGGCGACTGGAGACCACCCGGAAACGACGGCGAGAACAAGGGTACTGTTACTCTGAACGGCAACACCTACGACATCAGGAAGACAATGCGCTACAACCAGCCTTCGCTGGAC
>Ga0129307_1002688_pt1 | contig 13128 bp, 11 predicted proteins | sample P1105metagenome_FD_94437 | JGI IMG/M metagenome (GOLD analysis project Ga0129307, IMG submission 94437) | Capybara group fecal microbial communities from Wisconsin, USA - P1105 metagenome | ecosystem: Host-associated > Mammals > Digestive system > Large intestine > Fecal | place: USA: Wisconsin... | reverse complement strand
GTTCCCGTGCTTATGGAACCACCATCAAGCACAACTATCTTGTCAGCATTCCTAATTGTCTTAAGCCTATGAGCTATCATGATAACTGTCTTGTTTTCAGTTAGTGCGTTAAAAGCTGCTGCCAATTTATCTTCATTCTCTGGATCCACGTTGGCAGTTGCCTCATCGAGTATAATAATAGGTGCATCCTTAAGAATTGCTCTTGCAATAGATATCCTCTGCTTCTCTCCTCCTGAAAGTGTTGCCCCGCCTTCTCCTATAACTGTAGAATATCCATCGGGAAGTGACATGATAAAATCATGGCAGCATGCTTTTTTTGCTGCTTCCACCACATCTTCATGACTTGCCTCACTCATTCCAAACTTGATATTATTCTCAATCGTATCCGCAAAAAGATATACATTCTGAAACACCACGCTTATCTGTGACATCAGGCTTTCAAGAGTATAGTCTTTTACATTTCTTCCACCTATGGATATTGAACCTTTATCTACATCCCAAAAGCGAGCAATAAGCATGGCCAGAGTTGTTTTTCCCGCTCCTGAAGAACCTACAAACGCAGTCATGGTGTTCTCAGGTATATCAAGATTTACATCTTTTAATATCTCGTTATCTTCATAGGAAAAAGAAATATTATCTATCAAGATTCCATGATTATCAGGAAAGAAATCTTTTCCATTTTCATCCATGATAGGAAGAAGATTCACTTTTTCTGCTTCCTCGATAGAGCTAGAAACAACCCTAAGTACAGTAAGTCCTGCCCCCGTCTGCTCTATATCAGCAAAAACCTGAAAAGATATAATGATCGCCATCAATGCATATGTTACCGTCATGCTTCCTTTTATAAAAAGAAATATTGCCATCAATAGGAACAATGCTTTAAATGCTCCCAACACTATTCCTTGGCCCTCCCCGTACGGAATAAACAGCCGTTCCATAGCCATATTGCTATCTCTGTTATCATCTATAGCTTTTTTCAAAGCTTCGTCGCCTTTTCCAGTCAGATTAAATGATTTGATAACACTCATTCCTTGTAAACTCTCAAGCACTTTAGATACCAACGCCGCTTCATTTTTCTGTCTTATAGGTGAAAGTGTCCTACTCTTCTTTTCCATGGATGAGGTAATAAGCATATAACTTATCATACCGATTAAATCTATCAGTCCCAAACGCCAATCAAAGAATAAGACACACAACAAGAACACTACTGCATTCATCAATCCACTGAGAATCAACACAAGTACATTTGCCCCCTGATTTTCCACTACATCTAATACTGTTGTAGCTGTTCCTGTTATCTTATCAAGATTGTTATCATTGAAATATCCCATAGGAACCTTCTTGAGTCTTTCAGCTATTTCAAGTCTTTTATATGCACTCATAAAATAGCCTGCGTGAACTGCCTGAAGATCAGCTACCATCTTAAGGAATAATTGACCTAATATGCTTACGCCTATAAAAGCCAGTGCTGTAATGGCAGGCTTTATAGTATTACTACCTTTTTCAAAGGCAAGCAGCACGTAGTATATTGCGGCCATCCTAAACATCGAAAATATTGACTTAAAAAATGATATAATTATTGCCCTGTAAATCTTGCTCTTTTCCTGTCCGGAAAAGTCTAAAATCTTTCCAATAGCTCCAATCATTATTCTGCCCCTCCTTCACTGATATGTGCTTGCCACATAGACTTATATAATTCACTCTTTGAAAGCAATTCATTATGTGTCCCTATACACTCAACTGTTCCGTTATTAACCAAAACTATTTGGTCTGCATCTACAACAGTAGAAAGTCTGTGGGCAATCATAATAACTGTCTTGTCTTTTATTAGTCCTGTGAGTGCGCGTTGGATTATAGCCTCATTCTCAGGATCAATATACGCAGTTGCCTCATCAAGTATTACTACAGGGGCATCCTTAAGCATTGCTCTAGCAAGTGCAATTCTTTGACGTTCTCCTCCCGAAAGATGAGTTCCTCCACTTCCCACTCTGGTTTCATAACCTTGTGGAAGAGCTGAAATAAATTCATCACATCCTGATAATTTAGCTACCTCGCGCACTTTATCATTTGTTGCCTTTGTATTTCCCATTCGAATATTATTCATGATGGTATCATCGAATAGCCAGTTGTCCTGTGATACATATGCCACTTGGTCATAGAGCTGTTCAAGAGGTATTGATTTTAAATCTTTTCCATCCATTTTTACACTACCCTCTGTAACATCCCAAAATCCATCTATCAGCTTTGCTATAGTAGATTTACCACTTCCTGAAGGGCCGACAAGTGCCGTAAACGTTTTTTCAGGAATAGCAAGATTAACACCATGTAGCACTTCTTCCCCTTCATGATAAGAATAATTCACATTGCAAAGTTCTATGTCATGTGAAGCAAATTCGACAGGAGTATTGGAATGCTGCTGCTCTTCTCCTGCTAACAACTCATCTACTACGGCTACAGTTGTCGCTACTTTGGCCGAAGAATCGGTAAACTGAATTGCTGCAAGTATCGGTCCGACAATGCACATTGAAAGCATTATTGATGTCATTAATACATCTGCTGTAATTGATCCTTTAATATACATCCACCAACCAATTGGCAATACCGTTATCAGTGTGCAAGGCGCAATTGTATAGCAAAGTGCTTGACAAACTTCTGTCTTTTTCATCCAATAACAGTAAAAAGAAGCATTCGCTATAACTTTATTTTTGAATTTTTGATAAGACGACTGTCTCTGATTGTATGCTTTTATCACTTCAATTCCGTGAACATATTCAACTATGCTTGAATTCATGTCCTGTGTAATTTCAACGGACCTTCTATAATCCTCTCCATAGCTAGCTGCAATAAATCCGAAAAACATAAGTCCAACCGGAACTGAAATTAGACATATGAGTCCCATTCTCCAGTCAACAACCATCATATAAACCCAGACTGCCAATGCACCTATAATATTAGATGTTAATTCCGGAATCATATGCGCTATAGGACGTTCCATACGTTCAACTTCATCAACGATTATCTGCTTCAATTTACCACTTGAAGCATCAATGATTGTGCCCAAAGGCATTCTAGGAAGTTTTGCAAAAATCGCTTTTCTGATTTCTGCTAGCAAATTAAATGTTGCCTTATGACTTATACTCAGTCCCTTGGCATAAAAAAGACTCTTTAGCGCGAATCCAACAAATGCCACTCCCACCAATATAAGATAATAACTCCACTCAATATTTCGAGAAATAATTCCCGAAATAATCTTTGCTGCTGCAACATACGGAACAACTCCTGACACAACTCCTAAAACAGCCATAACAACAGACAGCACTAATCTGCCATGCTCCGGCTTTGCTATCTCCCAAATTCTCTCCATTGGATTTGATTTTTTCTCTTTCATTTTTATATCTCTCCCTCCTCAGTTAGTTTCATCTAACCCGTGCGCCACAAAAAACCGCACTTAAATATGCGGCATTTTATATTCCTAATAATTCTCTGTAACCTGCAATACAAAAATCACTGGCCATCTTTGTCTCTCTTATATTATCCTCTTCTGAAACACCATCTAAAAATGCTTCAAAAGCACAGTTGATAACCATCGCTGAGCCCAACCTGATAAAGCGGTAAGAAATATTCTCCGGTCTTTTCATAAAGCTTTTACTCGCTTCCAAAAAAGTAAGCGTGTTTTTACTTTCCTCGTCAATGAGTTCATTGATAAAATTCTCATAACTGGTCCCTCCGCTGTTCTCAAGGACCAATTTAAACACTTCACTTTCTGAATATACATAGTGAATTAGTGTTTCAATCGAACCATAAGACATTTCAAATATGTGTAATACATCTTTTGCGGATTTAATATCAATCGTGCTCAAATCCTGATAGGTATCGTTAAATACACTTAATTTTTCTGATACAAGAGCAGAAAACAAATCGTCTTTACTGTCAAAATGTGCGTAGAAGGCTCCATTTGTTACCTTTGCAACTTTGCAGATGTTTCTTATTGAAGCATTTCTGAATCCAACTTCTCTGAATTGTTCCATTGCGCTCTTAAGAATTCGCTCATGAGTCTGATTATAATCGTATGGCATCTTGGGTCTCCTAGAATAGAAATAGATTACAGCGTAATATTACACTGTAATCTATTCTCCGTCAAGCAATTTTTTAGATTAATGGATCACTGACCCCGCCCTATAGGTCAAATTATCTTATAAAAAACTATTCCAACTACCAAAAGTACTATTCCAAACACTAAGCATGCACTTGTAGCCATTGAGGATACTGTTGCTTGTGGCAAATAAAGTCCACCAATCAACAGAAATATGCTCACAAGCATTGCAACAATACCAATCATCCTGCGTGTATTCTTACTCATGCACTAATCACCTCCGCATTTCTTTCCATGCTTTGTTGCAGTATATGCATATGATAATATCGCCCTTCTTTCTTAATAAGCTCCTGATAATTTCCTTGCTCAGCAATACTTCCATGATCCATTACAATTATATTATCAGCACCTTGTATGGTATTCAGTCTGTGAGCTATAACAATCGAAGTCTTATTTTTACATAATTCTGACATAGCCTCTTTTATGTAGCGTTCATTGTCTGCGTCGACGCTGGCTGTTGCTTCATCCAAGATTATTATTGATGCATCCTTCAAAATACACCTGGCAATCGAAATACGCTGTGCTTCTCCTCCAGACAACGTTGAACCGCCTTCGCCAATTAATGTATCAAAGCCATATGGTAACTGCATAATAAAGTCATAGCAACGAGCCTTCTTTGCAGCTTCTACCACCTCTTCATATGTAGCATTTTCTTTTCCCATAGCGATATTGTTAAAAATCGTATCTTCAAATAAGTACACCTTTTGGAAAACAACGCTTATATTATCCATCAACGTTCCAAGAGGCATTTTTCGTATATCAATTCCTCTAAAATATATTGCTCCTGAATCTACATCCCAAAATCTTGCTAATAGGTTTGCAATAGTGGTCTTACCGCTTCCAGATTCTCCAACAAGTGCCACCATCTCATTTTTATTAGCAGTAAATGATATGTCATGTAATACTTTCTCATTTTCATATGAAAATGAAACATTCTTAAACTCGATTTCGTTTTCATATTCTTTAGGTGGCATATTCGAACCACCCGGATGTATGGTCTTTTCAGCAAAAACAGATTCTATTCGATTTAAAGCTATATCCATTATTGTAAGGCGCGAACCCAACTGATATAAAGTTTTAAATGGAGTAAATAAATTCATCAGAAAAAGTAACATTCCTATAAATGATGCGCTATCGATTTTACCGTTTTGCATAAGCCAAATTGCTGTGGCAAGAACCCCTGTTGTTCCAAGGGCATAGATTATCTCTAAAGCCCGCTCCCAAGGAGTGTGATCCTTTTCAAATTTAAGATTTGCCTCTCTGCTTTTGGCAAAACTATCTCTAAGATTTGTGGAACTGTCGCCTGTAATTCCAAAGCTCTTATATACTGCCATTCCTTCCGCGTACTCAATAACCGCTCCGCTGAGTTCTTCTACGGCCTTTTGCCTAGCATCTGAATTGTGCATAGATTCTCCATTCATAGGAATCCCTACACAAATTACTATAACAGCTGTAATAGTTAATATTAATCCTAATAGTGGATTCAGGAAAAACATACATACAGCAATTACTAGTTCCGAAAAAAGCCCACTCACAACTTCTGCAATTATGCTCATACTATTTTCTTCTACAAAAACCATGTCCTCGGATAATATAGAACTAATACGTCCTATATTTCCTGAAGTAAAATATCCCATAGGAAGAGCACGAAGATGCTTTGCAAAATCAATTCGCTTTTCTGCAAAAACTTTATATCCTGAAGATGACTGAAGCCTGTCAGACATATGTCCTAATACTGCCGTTAAAGCAAAAAACAAAAAAATCACCCCAGCTGAAACGACACATGTTGTTACTGTTGCTTTGTCTTCCATAAGTTTTTTTATCATTAGCATCGCTACCATAATAGGGGCATTTTGCGAAAAAGATTTTAAGAAGGAAAAAATATATGCACAACGAATCCTTTGCGCATTTTTCTTATCACAGAATTTTAAAATTCTATGCACCATACGAATCATTTATTTCGCCTCCTTTTAATACCCAACTATTGCTTACCTCTGTAGCCTTCCATAATTTCCTGTACTCTTCACAATTATTAATAAGATGACCGTGATTACCTTCGCTTACTATCTCACCTTTATCTAGCACAATTATCTTGTCGGCTTTTGCTATCGAGCTTAATTTATGAGCTATTACGATAACTGTCTTATTGCGGGTAATCTCTTCTATAGCATCATTCATCTTCTTTTCATTTTCTGGATCCACAAAAGCTGTCGCCTCGTCTAAAACTATGATAGGCGCATCTTTTAGTAGAATTCTAGCAAATGCGATTCTCTGCTTTTGTCCACCAGAAAGTTTATTTCCTGCTCTACCTGCAATAGTTTCGTAACCATCTTCTAATTCACATATAAATTCATCACATCCAGCTTTTCTTGCTGCTTCTTTTACCTCCGCTTCTGTTGCATCTGGTCGTCCCACGCGGATATTTTCCATAATACTTTTGTTAAATAAAAATACTTCCTGTGAAACATAAGCTACTTCTTTTCCTAGGTTAGCTAAAGACACCTTACTTATGTCTTGTCCACCGATGCTTACACTTCCAGACGCTGTATCATAATAATGAGCTATAAGCCTTGCTATTGTGCTCTTACCACTTCCTGAAGCACCAACAAGGGCTGTCATTTCTCCTTCTTTTGCGACAAAGGATATTCCTTTGAGTGCTTCATCTCCTTTATAAGAAAATCTCACATTATTAAATTCGACGTCATGATTTTTTCCATTAAATACTTCTTCACCACATTTAAGGGGTGGTCTATCCAACGCCTTTTCTATAGACTGTATCTTATAATTAACTCTTGGCAACGTGCCTATCAATGCCAATGTATGCACAAGCAATGGTCCAAGAGCAAAACTTAAACAAAGCGCAAGGATATATCTTGATATTGTAATATGTCCTAAGATTACAAGAAGTCCACCTAAAGGAAGCGAATAAAGAGTGATATTTGCAAATAGGCTTCCATATAACGCCATCCAAGGCCAGCATACTTTATACCAATCAAGTCCAAAATCACGATAGTTTCTTACTGACTCTTCAAACCTCGCTTCTGATTGAGTGTCTCTATTAAAAATCCTGACTACTTCCATTCCTGAAACATACTCTATTATTGTATTATTCAGTCTTTTAGAAGAGGCAAAATATGTACCCATTCTGTCCATTCCTACATCGTACATTTGGCGAGATGCTCCATAACCAAACATCAAAATAAATACAGAGAATAATGCCATCTGCCAATCTACACCAATTAGCACTAATAGAACCGCAACACCAACTAAAACATTAGAAAAACCTTCTGGTATAACATGTGCGAGCATAACCTCAACGGCCTCTACGTCTTCATTAAACAGCTTTTTGATTGCTCCTATACCCATCTCGTGAACATTTCCAATTGGCTGTTTATCAAGTTTTTCCTGTAAACTAATTCTGATATTTTCCAGGGTATGATATGCTCCACGATGACTGTATGATAGTCCACAGGTATTTGCTAGGGCATTTAATATTCCAAAAATCAAAACTATGCCTATATCCTTTGCACAGCTATCAAGTGTAATTCCTTTCCCACTCAGCAGTTTATTTAACAAATCATATATTCCTAGATAAGGAATAACTCCAAATAAAGCTCCTAAAATCAAAAAGCCCATAGCTATGAAAACGTACTTTTTCCACTTTCCTGTGTATTTAAGCACTCTGCCAAACATGCCGTATTTTTTTCTCTGCTTAGAAGTATTGTCATTGTTTTCTGACATGAAATAGCTTTTTACTCGTGTAACTCCATCTTCATTTAGAGGATAGAAAGCTAGAACCCTTCCATTTTCAATATGAAGAACATGGGTACAGCAAGAAAGAATTAACTCTGGGTCGTGTGTAATTATGACAGATGTTATTTTGTCTCGAAGGTCATTTAGTAACTCACCAAATCTATCCATTCCGCCTCTATCTAGTCCGGATGTAGGTTCATCATAGAAAATTATTTCTTTTCCCGCACATAGAGCAGAGGCGATAGCTACTCGTTGCTTCTGTCCTCCTGATAGTGAGGAAGGATGTCTATCAATTGTTTCTTTTAACCCAAGTCTATCTATAATATCCTCAGCTTCTTCGTGTGAAACGTTTGAATTCAACAACACTTCTTCTATAACACTCTCAGAAAAAAGCTGCCTATTAACATCCTGCATGACCATAAAACTTTTTTGTGATCTTTCTTTTTCACTGAGATATATGCCATTAAAGCTTATACTTCCATCGCAATAGCCTATGCCACACAATGCCTCTGAAAGAGTTGATTTACCACTTCCATTATCTCCAATAACTGCGACTACACTATTTTTAGGTATATTAAGTCTTTCAATATCAAGTATCTGATTTGAGCCTCTTACACAACTTAAATCTACGGCTTCAATCATAGTCTCCTTGGTATTTAAATTATCATTTACTCCTTTTTTTTGTAACCTAGAAAGGTCTGTTATACGAAGTCCAATCTTTGCGAGCTCTTCCCTAGACAATCTAGATAATTCCTCTTTTGAAAAACTTTTTTTTATTATCCCATCTTCCAAATAGATAAATCTATCAGCCAAATCCATCAGATAATACAAACGATGTTCTGATATCACAATAGTTTTTCCATCTGATTTGATTTTCTTAAGAATATCGTGGAGTCTATGGATTGCTTTTCTGTCAAGATTTGATGATGGTTCATCTAAAACAAAGACTGAAGGGGATGTGGTATATACACTTCCGCATGCAATCTGCTGTTTCTCGCCTCCAGATAGCTCAAATATATTGCGTTCTATCAAGTTAGTAAGCTTCATCTCTTTTTCGGTCTGAAGCAAACGGTTGTGTATTTCTTCTCTTGGCATTCCTTGGTTTTCGCATCCAAACACCAACTCACTTGTAGTATCTACGTTGAAGAACTGACTCTTCGGATTCTGAAATACGCTTCCAACAAGCTTACTAGTTTCAGACAACTCAGCTTTTGTTATGCAAGTGTCGTCAACCCATACGCTACCTTCAATCTCGCCCGGATAAAACTGTGGCGCCAATCCATTAATAAGTCTAGTTATCGTTGTCTTTCCGCAACCCGACGCACCGCACAGTACAACAACTTCACCATCATTAATAGTAAGGTTTATATTATCAACACCCTCTCCGGTACCATTTTCTCCACCATAGTGAAAGTTTACATTATCAAACCTAATCATAATACTGCTCCTCCTTTCACCATGTTTCCTAGGATGGACGTAAAAATTATTATTCCGATGATAAGAACAACCAGAATATAATCTGCTACTCCAAATTTTATCTTCTCATATGAGCTTCTTTTTATATCTACATCCATACCTCGAGCCATAGTCGAGGCCGCCAACTCTTCCATCACCGACATAGAAGAAAAAAGCATTGGTATGAGTACATATTCTATTGTTCGCCATGGATGGAATATAATCTGAACTGGACTCAAAGATATTCCCCTAAAAGCCATGGCCTTTCGCACTCCGTTCCACTCATCTGCCACTGTAGGTAAAAATCTAAAAAAAACTGCCACAGGAATAATTGCTTTTACTGGAATATGCATTGCCTGAAATGCTGATAAAAAATGACTTATTTTTGTTGTCTTAACTATCAACATAATGCTCATTATCATTGGAAATCCAAACATAAATATGGTCGTAACTAGTGTAATAATCATAATTATTACTGAAGGAGCACCTTGCGAAGTCGGGAGAATTGCGCGTAGATACAACACTATTCCTAGTAACACTATGGCTTTAAGGGCAGTTACAGGCTTTCCACATAAAGCTATTATTGCACATAGTAATACAGAATAAACAGCCACACCAATGTCACTAAAACTACTTAGAGTAACTACTCCACTAGTTAAAAATATTAGGAGCTTTGTTCTTGGGTCAATGTTTATTAATCCTTTATTATCTCCTCCATAGAATGTAACATCCATTAGTTTTTCCTCTCAATTACACAATTCCAGCTTTTTCGAAATGCTTTTTGATAAGTTTAGACGCAATAAATAATCCGATTACAGCACCTAAAACCGCCAATCCAATCTGTATAAGAGGGAGCCATCCTGTTGCAAATGATGCTACTCCAGCTGCATACTCTGGACCGTTATACTCTGTTGCCATTGCGATAAACACATCTCTGTTAAAATATAAATTTGTGAATGGACACACCATTGTCAAATTAAACACCACATATGAAAGCAAAAACATTTTCTTTGATTTATATTTTCCAAAGGCCATTACTAGCTCAGCCAATAATGCCACAATAATAGCAAGTATCATTCCAGGAAGGTATGCCGCTGATGTTGCTACCCCAAATAGAATACCCAATATTAATGCTGCTCCAAATTTATGTACTTTCAAAACACATAACTCATATACAGTCGCACATACTGCACCAACAAGTACTGGTGAAATAATATATAAAACAGGTATCGCACCAGTGACCATAACCAAAATTAAAGTAAGTACTATGTATATAGCACCGAACGAACCTGCAAAAATAAGATCTTTTGTGCGAAGCTTCTTGTCGTTCTGCTCGTTACCATTTACTATTTCTTTTCTAGCCATTTTTCTATTTCCTCCTATCGATTAACGTGTCCTTCGACACCAGTTTCATTACGGTAATCTATGTTAGCTTAGACTAACCTGTATGTCAACATAGTCTCCCGGAGAATATTTTTCAATACAAAAAGGAGTGGTCTTACACCACTCCTTTTAATAATTCAATTATGGACCATTAACCCCGTCCCCTAGGACCATTAATATGGTTTTCAATAATTATGACCCAATTTTATTTTATATTCAATACAACAATTTGACCAAAATACAAGGGCGCACCGTATTGGTGACAGAATATTTCAGGGTGGTGCTTGTACTTTTATCCCACTTGGGTGATACTAAAATTACACTTGCAGGTGACTTTAAACGAAAGGAGTTTGATATATGGTCGAATTTGGCGAACAACTCAGAAGAGCCAGAGAAAATAAAGGAATGACGCAGCAGACTCTTGCGGAGGAATTGTTTGTAGCCAGACAAACCGTTTCAAGATGGGAATGCGGCGACAGGTTTCCTGATTTAATTACTACAAAAAAAATATCAAAAATTCTGGATGTGAGCCTTGATGACCTGTTATCTGGAAAAGATATGGAAAAAGTAGTTGAAAGAAATCCTGTAATAGAAAATAAAATAGCTAATAGCTTTATGATTATACTTTATGCAGTTGTTGCTTTCTCATATATATTATTGTTTATCAAGGATTTTGTCTTAAAACCATGGGAACATGAGATACAACGTATTATTAATCACAGCTATTATTATATGTTAGCAGATGATATTGCCCGAATAATATGCTTATTGTTTATAATAACAATTTTAATTATGGGTTTAGTTCATGCCATACGAGGGACTCTTTCTCCCCAAAAAATGGGAGCCATTATAATGGCTTTTATTATCGCTAACATTATACCTTCCCTTGCACTTAACATAATGTATCTATGTGATACACATACCAATCTTGAAAATCATTTAGATTTTGCCCTTGACGTCATTTTATTTAACGCTATTCGTTTATATATTCCTATGATTATCGGGGCAGTTTTGGTTTATTTATTTTTTATCCGTAAAAAGGATAAAATTATTTTGCCAGCTCTTTTGATTGTATTTTCTTTGTGGCGTATTGTTTCTGCTATTTACATGACGGTCATATTTGTTTTAAATCCTGACATATATGATAAAGACCCATCTCATAACTCAATGATGCCTGTTTTGGATATGCTTCCTACAGCATTAATCTTTGGTCTTGTTATCTATCAAGTCATAACCTTATACAAAAAACGCAAAGCTGCAGTTAAAAATGCAGAATAAAAAATAAGCACTTACCCTATGTATGAATCCATCATTTCGGTAAGTGCTTTTATTTTGTGTATCATTTTAAGTCCTTAATTAAGTAGTGCCGTTTTCCATTTATTGGATAATTTTCCAATGCGAATACTTCTTTGTAGCCATGCTTTTTATAAAAGTCTGGCGCCTGAAAACTAAATGTATTCAAAAAAACGTATTTACATCCACGATTCTTAGCTTCCTCCTCGGCAGCCAGTAATAGTTCTGAACCTATACCGCATTTACGAATTTCCTCAGACACCCAAAGGTATTCCACCATCAGCCAGCTACCGTGCGTAAGGCCAACCAGACCGCCCTTGATAGTTCCTTCCACTCTATGATAGATTCCCAAATCCTTTGGACTTTTATCTTCCAGATTGGCTAAATTATATTCCAGTAATCCATTGAAAATTTTGCTTTTATCAGTTTCAGAAACCACATCTGTTATTTCAAAATTCATAATTAACCCCTTTTTCAACATACAAAAACCTTCTCGGGAAATCCCAAGAAGGTTTTATTTTAGTATAACTTAGCACCAGCAGGAATGTGGTTATCTACCATAAGAAGGTTGAGCTTCTCCTCGCCCTCCTCGTGAACTGCTGAAAGAAGCATTCCACAAGAGTCGATTCCCATCATAGCACGTGGTGGAAGATTTGTAATTGCAATAAGTGTCTTGCCAACAAGGTCCTCTGGCTCATAGAACTCATGGATACCAGAGAGGATTGTTCTGTCAGTGCCTGTACCATCGTCAAGAGTAAACTGAAGCAGCTTCTTTGACTTTGGAACAGCCTCACAAGCCTTAACCTTTACTGCTCTAAAATCTGACTTTGAGAATGTATCAAAATCAACTGTCTCCTCAAATAATGGCTCAATCTTTACCTTAGAGAAATCAATCTGACTGTTTGGTGTAAAGAATCCAGACTTGTCATCTGCTGAACCTACGCTCTTCTTTGGTGCATCAAGGCTCTTCATTGTCGGGAAAAGAAGTCGCTGTCCCTTAAATATCCCTCAATATCCTCCAATATGAAATCTTGAATCAATAATTAATGGCTTTCAGAAGGATCACTATGGATAAGTATTCTACACATGTT
>Ga0129307_1002687_pt1 | contig 13129 bp, 14 predicted proteins | sample P1105metagenome_FD_94437 | JGI IMG/M metagenome (GOLD analysis project Ga0129307, IMG submission 94437) | Capybara group fecal microbial communities from Wisconsin, USA - P1105 metagenome | ecosystem: Host-associated > Mammals > Digestive system > Large intestine > Fecal | place: USA: Wisconsin... | reverse complement strand
TGACTGAAAAATATATGACACCGCACAGTTACTATGATATAGCGATTGAAGGGCAACCGAAAGAGCAGATTTATTATCATCGTTCCATACAAGATATTTTTAACCTTTGTTTTAGAGCTGGATGCGAGCATACATCCAGTTGCCCGGACAGGACTTGTTGGCAAACCAGCGGTGCACCGTCAGGATCATCTCGTCCGACTTCGGAGAGTAGTTCAGGGTCTTGTCCTTGTCGCCAAACCAGATGAGCTTCTTCTTGCCGTTGCGTTTGCAGATATCAACGCAGAGCTTGATCAGCGTCTGGTAGACGACGTCCCGGAAGGCGTAGGGCTCAGAGGTATCAGAGGCGCACTCGATGGTGATCGCCCTCTGGTCGTTGGCGTTACTGGAGGAGCACCACGAGCGGTTTTTCTCCTCGACGTAAAGACCGACACGGCCATCACGGTCAATGCCATAGTTGCTGGAGGCCTGCGTCGAGGACTTGGCAAACCAGTCACCGAGGCCTTCCGCTGTACACTGGCCGACGACGCAGTGAGGCGTGATGCGGTCGATGGTATGTGTTCGCTGCCCGGAGTGATTCGGGCTGAGCTTGGTGTAAGCCACCATGATGTTGCCGCCGTCGAGGGATACCGGGATATCCACGGTGCCGCCAGTCTTGACCGCCGTTGTGACAGAGATGGTCACCGTGGGCTGGGTGGCATCTGTATCCACGGAGGTCGTCACACCGGTCGGCGCGATGATCTTGCTGTTGTCAACGGCTGCCGGGATCTGATCCGCACCGCACATGGCGACAATGGTTGTGGTCGTGCTTCCGGCCTTCGCCGCATTGGTAGTGCCCGGAAAGGTATAAGAGTCGTTTGTCAGGATGACCGAAAAGCCATCGGTCAGGTCGACAAGGCTGATCTGGTCTGAGCTTTTAATTGCCATAATCGTATTCTCCTTTAATCAATAATCAGGTTGCACCGGAAGGTGACCTTTGTATCTACATCCTCTGCTCCAAGGGTGAAGACAAAGCCACCATCAGAGAGCCTGCTGTCATCAGCTGAAATGACACCATAGCGGTCTTCATCCATGCGCTGCCACTCCCATTCAAGTCTGGAGGCGTTTCCAAAGATGGCCTTCATCTGTTCGGAGGTGTTGATCCGCTGGCTGCCATAATAGATCGTGACAGTCAGGACTGTGGATACGCCAGTGTTCTTAAAAACCGTCCCACGGCTCGAATCAATCCGAAGGAGCGCAGCGGCTTCTCCGTCAGCTCCGACCGCACCGGAAAGGCAGGTGGGTGATGAAGTCTTCTTGTTGCCGCTGGCATAGGTCGTGATGGTTTTCTGCCACATGTACATGCCTTCCGTCCACTCTGGTGCCTCAAGGCTCCAGCCCGGATCATCGTCCGCTGGCGGCACGGTTTCCGAGTTGTTTAAGGCATAAAAAACGGCCACGTCTGTGACCGATCCCTGTACCTCTGTTTTGATTTCCGAGATTGTCCGGGAGAAGCCAGATGCCGTTTCCTCAACCTGATTCACCCGGCCAGTGAGAGCCTGCACGGTGGAGCCGTCCGCCTTGCTCTCCAAGGAGGTCTGGACGTCCCCGATCTCAGTTGTGATACCCTCGATGGTCTGCTGCTGGGAGGTGTATTTATCCGAAAGCTCCGTGATAGAACTGCCCAGCGGCGTAACAGCTTCCGTAATATCGGACTGCACTGTCCATCCATCCATGCTTATAGGAAAGCCCGACCCGTTTCAGCATGATGCAATAGAGAACCTTCGCATCGGTTGACAGCTCCTTAACTATTGTCTCAGCATTAACTACTAAATTCCCGATAAAATCCATGATTCGCCATCAAAAGCCATCAAAGATTCACGGGCATGAAAAGACCCCGGAAATGGCGTATTTCCGGGGTTTTTCGACTCTTGTTGGGTCTGATTAACGCTTCGAGAACTGAGGCGCTCTGCGCGCGGCCTTCAAGCCGTACTGGTTGAATTTTACGATTCAAATCCGTTGATATATCAGCGTTTTCGTGGGTTTTACGGAGATTTGTCCCAGCATTTAACTCAATATCAGGCGCCTTCCGGGACGGTTTGTATTCAGCGATTATTTAACCGCCAGATTGGGTCATAATTCCATCGACATAATGTATTCTTCGGCTCTTTCAGTGGCAGTTTTGAAACAGATATCTTTGTACATCTTCACTGCGGGATTTGCTTTTTGAACCGACATAGATACGCGTTCATAACCCTGCCATTTTAGCAATTCGAGCATTTTTACAAGGAGCTGAGATCCAATGCCCTGTCTGCGGTATTCCTTGTAGAGGGAGATGGCCAGAGACGGCGTATCGTCATCAATCCGGGTGATTAGCCGCAGTCTGACAGAATTGATAAAAAACTCCATTCGTGAGTTTGAATCCATCATCATTAGGCTTGGTGGTCAGCTCGTCGATCATGTCCACATAACCGGGATGAGGTTTGTCATCCATATCAACGTAGCCGTGATAGTAAGCATCGAACTTCTGAAGCAGGACGATGCCGCCGGCGTCCTTGTCTCCAAACAGGGAGATTGCTGCATCTACACGTTTCTGAAGATTCCGGAAGCAAACAATGTTACCGAAAGTCTTGATGCTGTTCAGGATGCGGTTGGTCCGGCTAAATGCCTGGATCAGGCCGTGCATCTTTAGATTTTTATCAACCCACAGCGTATTCAGGGTTGTTGCATCAAAGCCGGTCAGGAACATATTGACCACGATTAGAAGATCACCGCCTTGTCAGCGGTGTTTTTCCCGGCGGAATACATCTTGCAGCGGATGTTGTGGCCCTCCGCGTTGACCTCAAAATATCGAAACATTTTATCCTTTCCGGACGCAGAACGGTCCGGACGGCTTCTTTCCGAAACCATCCGGACGGTCTGCGGCCCTCCCGAGCAGCCTGTGCGCTCCGGTCAGTCGATCTTCGCGTCGCGCAGGGGATCGTCCCAGAACACGGTACCGCCGAGCTCCTCGCAAAGCGCGTCGGCCTCTTCGCGGAAGCTTTCCATGAGCTTCGCCTCACGCTTCCGGCTGCGGCGTCCCTCCGCCTCAAAAATGGTCTTTTCGGCGCGGGCGTCGTAGGTCACCGCGAAATCCTCAGGATCGTTGAAGGGGAAGAAATTCACAAAGACCCGGTAGAGGATGTGCCCCTCGTCGCTCTCGGCCTGCAGGCCCACGATCGCCGCGTGGCGCGGGATCTCATTGATGACCGCGTCCGCGTTGAAATACTGCTCATAAACGTTGATGACTTTCATATTGCCTCCTTTTCCCGGCGGCCGGAGCTGCGGGGACTTATCCATATTATAAACCGTTGCTGTCCTCTTTTTTATTTTACCGTGAACTCCGTCCATTCCATGTATTCGCTGCGCTGCATGACATCAGTGGATGCCTTCATACCGTTCTTTTCATAAAATGAAACGGCATTTTCATTCGCGCAGGTATACATGATGATGTTTTTCTCGCCGCCAGCCAATTCATGCGCCTGTTTCAGAAGCTTGCTTCCAATACCCTGCTTAACGTAGTCCCTGTCAATACCGAGATCTGTAATAAAAAGCCAATAGGCAACCCATTCTCGCTTTGCGTAATGATATAATTGAAATTCTTTTGAGGGAGTGATCGCTATATACCGCTGCTTGGCTATCCCTGTTTGTTTCATTAATTTGGGTAAATAGGCAGCGCCTTCGGTAATAATTTCCTTTCCTTCATGATTTCAATCAGTTCCTTTAGAGCTCGTGTTCCATACTTCATATTCTGATATTTGTAGTCGATTGCATAGTCCCATAGAAACCAGCCGCTCTTATCATATTGGCGCAGCATCGCAAAGCCGATGTGGCCATAATCATTCATTATTCTTGACCATACTGCGCCAACCACCTTGCCCCCGAAATCGGCTACCAGGCAATTGTCCCCGTGTTTGGTGCCAAACTCATCCGTGTATACGCGGAGTTCCGGCTTTTCTAAAATATCCTTTGAAGGCGGCTCAGTCCCTTCGGGAATATAGATTGCCTCATACAGGAAATCTTGCAATAGCGCTGTTTCACTGTTTCGCAGAGTGCGAATAACATACTGCCGGTTCTTGTCATTTCTCATATGAGTAATGTGCTCGTTCCGGTATCGGGTTGTTATTTCAAGCATCTGCTTTCCGATTCGCTCAGGATCGTATTCATTTGCTCTGCAGATAAAATCAATCATATCCGGGGTCCAGATATACCCATGGTTTTTGTTGTAGAGGTACTGTTCAAACTCTTCGTATTCTTTTCTTTTTATCTGCCGCATACCCGCACCTCGCTTTCAGGCATATAATAGCATCTTTTTCGCAGAAGTGGGATAAAATCAATGACTCTTTCTAACGTTTATCGGCTGTGCCTTTATCAGATTGTATTTAGCAATTCGTTGGTCGATATCAACTATTCCGGGAATGCGGTACGAATAATTAGGATTCCAACCACGAAGTGCAGCAAGCAACTGACACAGTTTCTTGCTGCACACTTCCATGCATTTCATTCCTCTGTAGATATCATTGGGGACATTATGAGATATTAAATCTCTGTTGCCATGCGGAATCATGACAAGGGTTTCTCCATTGTCATCCAGTAAAAAGCAGATCCTTTTAGGCTCTCCGATATCTCGCAGTGCATTGACGAAAATATGGATTCTATTTGCCTTCAGGTAAAAGGAGATATAGGAGTCAGTTTTGTCCGCTCTTGTCATATAAAGCCTTCTCCTTATAATTCCAGCTCTCCGGTTCATTGAAATCGAACAGTACCATTATTTTTCCTTCTACTGCAACGATTTTTCCGGAAGCCCTATAAGTTCGTTGGGGATCAAAACCCCAGCGCTTATAAAGCTGAGATGCGAACTGGATGCATTCGATTTTCCTAGAAGAGGGGTTCTCGCTGCTTTGCAGCCATTTTATACCGTCTTTGTCATTGCTGGTCACCGGGACAATCAGAATCTTTTTCGTCATTGGATTGACGTGGATGCGGATTCTGGCACAGTTGTTCAGCGCATTAACGGCAGCTTTACTGAAACAAATGCTGTTGTTCCAAAGCGTCATGGAAGGGGCGAACAAACGAAAAGCACGGCGGAACATGTCCGAGCTTACGACCTGAAATCCCTCTAATGTGATTTCGGGGATGGTGTCATTGTTTAGCAGTGTCATAGCAGTACCTCCTTATACCTTGTCTGTTGATATGTATCCGCTTGCCAGATCAATCTTGTATGCTTCTTCGTGCTGCTCGACAGGAACACCAAAATAGTCCCGCCATTCCCCGGGAAGATAAGCGGCGCGCTTTTTACCGGATGAAACGAACAGCTCGAAATCGTTCAGCTTGAACAGGAAAAGAACCTCATTGTTGTAAGTGGCCGGTTTCCCCAGCATCTTATAGCGGTATTGCTTGTCCCATCCCATCAGATCAAAAACTTTGGCTGCAAAAATCTTGCATAGAAGGTCTCTTGTCGCCAACTCCTTTTCTCCACCGCCTTTGGCCCAACGAAGGGAATCAGGAGCATCTGGATCACAAGGCCGGATAATCAGACGCTTCTGTTCTGGATGGATAAGAATCTGTATATGTGTTACGCCTGGAAAACGGCGGAGACACGCCATATTGAACTTAATGCGGGAGTCCCAGATGGTAATGGCAGGTTCTCTTGTATGCGCGAACAGTTCTGCCTTTGTGACCTGAAATCCTGCCAGATCAACAAGCTTTTCAGGAGTATCGTCTGCCTGGAGTGGCTGTGTGTTCTGAAAGATTTGATCAATTTGATAGTTGGCCATTTTGAATCTCCGTTTCCTTTTTCAAATCTTCTATGCTGATCTGCAGATCTTGCTCGGAGGGGAGTTCAAACTGCAGAATACCTGGCGCCGGTATACTTATGGCATCTGCCTGCCATGAGGCATTTGGCGAGAGATAATAGAAATCATTATCCAGGATGTGCTCATAGAATTCCGCACCGAAATCGTCGTTCCATTCTTCAGGACAGAATTCCACCTGCTTTTTCCGTTTTGCGTTGTTGTCCCCTTCAGTGATTATTGCGGGAACAGCATTGCAGAGATTAAAGACGATAATCTGTTCATTTTTCTTCTTTGCCCAGATACCTCGGATCTTGTAAACAAAATCCGGGTTCCACTCCATAATGCGGTACAGAGCTGTTCCAAAATGAGGACAGCTCAAAGTTTTTGCACTTATAGGCCGTTCGGGATCAGGACGCCAGCGGATACTGTGTGTATCGTTCTCTTTGCAGGGACGTATCGCTATTTTTCGTTCTGCAGGATGCAGCAGTAATTGAATGTGGCTGATACCTTCAAAGCACTTTATGCAGAAGGTGTTGAAAGTTGCTTTTTCGCTGGAAAACGATAAGACAGGACCTTCATAGCGTACTTGGGTGAATTGATTCCGAACGACCTGGTATCCATCCAGATTAAATGCGCTGAAAACCCTCTTGCTGATCTGATGTACGCGTGCGGGGGATGTAATGCTGTTGGAAATATCGTAGTAAACGTTAGGATCGTCGTTGATCCAGTGATGATTAATCGGTATATAGCCGTGGAATATCCCTTCGCTGATTACCTGGAGAGAAGGGAATCCTCCGCGCAGATGATGCTTACGGTTTTCCAGCAACAGCTGGACTGCTTCAAATTTTTCCGGGCTGACAATGGGATCGTGCCGTTCCTTGTAAAGATACTGATCCCGATCCTGCCTGTTTTTTTTGTGTTTGTGTTCATATAAATCCGCAGTGAAGGTCTTCCAGGTCAACACGTTCCCGCAATACCGCTCGTTAGAGAGAATATATCCGACAGTACCGCTTGACCAACCGTTCTTCCCCGTCTTTGTAGGACAGTTTATGTCTTCGAGAAAGGCGGCTATATCTTCTCTGGACCAGCCCAACAGATAAGCGTCAAAAATAAACCGAACGATTTTTGCTTCGGATTCATTGACTTCCAGAGGAGCGTATTTTATGTAATGACCGGAAACGTCTTTCGGTCGGTTGTAGCCGAGAGGAGCCGGAGTCAACAACTTCCCGTCCTTGAAACGTTGCGAAAGAGACCAGTTCATGGCCTCGCTCTTTTTTACAGATTCTTCTTGTGCGAAGGTGGCTAGGAAAGAGAGCATAAACTCTGTATTTTCGCCCAAAGTATACAGGTTGTCCGTTTCAAAGAAAACACCGACGGGGGGAGTTAAACCTTTGAGCATCCTTATCAGCGAGATACAATCCACCAGATTACGGGCAAAACGGGAGACGCTTTTGGTTACAATCAGATCGTACTCACCTCTTTTGCAAGCCAGAATCATTTCATTGAATTCATCCCTGTTTTTCAGTGACGTTCCGGATATGCCTTCGTCAGCATATATGCGCTTTAATTCCCAGTTGGGATGATCTTCAACAAGCTGGCGGTAATGTGCCTGCTGCAGTTCGTAAGAGGAAAGCTGTTCATCATTGTCGGTTGATACGCGGCAATAGGCACAGACCCGGAAAAACCGGTCTTTCTCGTTCGGATTGATCTTGGGCTTGGCGGGAATAAATGTTTTTGTGCCGCTGTCTTCCTGCTGATAGATTTTTCTCAGGTTTTCTCTGTCTGAGTATTGCATAAAAGGTTACTCCTTGTCTGTCGTTTGGGCATCCAGGTGCCAGAGCCAGATGTCACCTCTTTTACAAGAAGAAACCCCCAGTTCCTTTTTGGCTGTTTGTATCGTTCTTTCTGAAATCCCCAAGGTTTTCAACCTGTGAAGAATGTCTATGCTGTGGACATCCTGGAATTCCAGCAGTTCTTTTATGATCCGTTTGGCGAGACTCTTTTTGTTGTCGCCAATATCTGAATATGCCAACTGGACCTGATCGATCTGACATTTGCCGATCCATTTCAGGCCAAAAACCGGATCGAAAGAGAAAGCTATCGATGTTCCTTCCGGAGCAAGGCTGGATTTTACCGGGAACATGTATCTGATAGAGGGATCGTCTTTGTCTCGCGCAATCATCAAAATGCTTCTGGCAATGGCGGCAATATCAATACTTCCCAATCCCCGGTACAGGTTTTTCTCTCCCGAAGCTTTATTCATATGTCCGATCAGCACCATAGCGCAGTTGTATCTGGCGCCGATATCTGCAAGCTTTTTAAGCAACTGCCGCATTTTTCCCGCGAAAAACATATCTGAATCTGAAGACAAGTAGGCCTGCAGGGGATCCAGTATGAAAAGGCGTGCATGAGTGCTCTGGATGACTTTTTCGATCCTTGCATCCTCGATTGTGAGCGGCTCGTCTTCATCAATGATATATGCAATGCGGCTGCAGTCTGCATTTGCAGCAATCAAACGCGGTTTCACGGTATCTGCAAGGTTGTCTTCTGCAGTCTGATAAACAACTTGCTGCGGCCCGGATATCTGAAAACCGTCAGGCATTTCTTTTCCTCTCGTCAGCAGGGCTGCAATGTTGAGCATAAATGTAGACTTCCCTTCCCCGGGATCACCCTGAAGTACTGTGAGCTTTCCATAGGGGATATAGGGATACCATAACCACTCAACCGTGCGCTGCCTGATTGAAGAGAAGTATTCGTACTGCAAGTTGTTGTCGTAATTCATTGCTGTCTCCTGGTATGTTGTCACGCTCCTCTATTAGAATGCAAATCACAACGTTGCACAAATCTGCAAATATCATTTTTCATCCTAAATCGCACATTTTGAAGAGGTTGCCTGGAATTCAAGATGATCAAGACGGACACCCTGTAATCTTGCATCCTTGCAACCTTGATCTGGCGGAGCATAACGGCCCGCCTTCTTTTTTTGAAATTTTTTTTGCCGACCTGCATATTTTTGGCTTTTTCGTGCTCCAGCACTTGAGGGGATAAATTCTCAGACCCGGGAAGCCCCCTCAAGTACCTTGACAAAAGAATACACATTCATAAGACACATTCCCTGTGTCGGGGTGGTGAGCCCCAAGCCAAGCTGCCGGTGCGCGGAGACTACTCTCCGGAGTACGAGCGATTGTTCCGAAGCAGCAAAAACCGGGTTGCTCCCGGCGGAGGCCATGACAGGCACAGGGGATAATGATACTTCCGTCCAGTCACAGCCCCCGAATGGGGATCACGCAATGAGGGCGGCGGGCAGAGATCCTGCCCGGGGTGAGAGTCCCATGGAGCTGACAGCAAACAGCCGTCTGATGACTTCCTGCAAGCGGGGTTCGAGGAAAAATAGCTTGAGAACACAAAACAACCAAACAAAGGGGAAAGTCTGCCCTTTTGACATCCCCTTCCAATAAACAGGAAGGATCCTGAATCCCTAAGCATCCACGATAATGACGAGACAAACAAATGAGGGCTTAGGGCAGGATCCTTCCATGTATATGAAAGGAACAGTATGAACAAATCAAAAGTCATTGCCGTTACGAACCAGAAAGGCGGTGTCGGAAAGACGACAACGACTGTCAATCTGGGCGTAGCGCTAGCAAGAACAGGAAAAAGAGTTCTTCTTATTGATGCAGATCCGCAGGCAAGCCTTACGGCGAGCCTTAATGTCCGAGATCCTGATCAGCTGAATCTTACAATCGCATCTGTGATGAAGGCGATAATCGATGATGGCACATTTCCGCCTGATTACGGAATTATCCATAATAAGGAGGGTGTCGATCTCTTGCCGGCGAATATCGAGCTTTCCGGAATGGAAAACCTCTTGGTCAATACCATGAGCCGCGAGTTTGTCCTGAAGGAATATCTGAGTCAGGTGAGGGATCGGTACGATTATGTACTGATTGACTGTATGCCCTCTCTGGGAATGCTCACAATCAACGCGCTTGTGGCAGCTGATAGTGTTCTGATACCCTGTCAGCCTAACTATCTTTCGATGAAAGGCATCAACTTGCTGCTTGGATCGATTATGAAGATTCGCCGAACGATCAACCCGAAACTGCAGATCGAGGGGATTCTGATGACGATGGTCGACAGCCGAACTAACAACGCGAAGGATATCATTGCCTCCCTGAGGGAAACAGTCGGTCAGAACATCCGTGTTTTTGAAACAGAAATACCTCGCTCCGTAAGAGTGGCGGAAAGCAGCCTGAGTGGTCAGAGCATCTTTGCGTATGACTCGTCTGGTAAAGCGGCTGCAGCATACGGACAATTCATGAAGGAGGTGACAGAACGTGCCAAAGATCGATCTCGGTCTGACTGCGTACGATGAGATGTTCATGACGGACAAGGAACGGGCCGAAGCAAAACTTCCGCGAATCCATGACATCCCGTTGGATCAGATCGACGATTTTCCGGACCATCCGTTTAAGGTCAGGATGGACGAAGATATGGATCAGCTGGTCCAGAGCGTTAAGGAACGAGGCCTGATCACTCCAATCACGCTACGAACAAAAGAAGACGGACGATATGAAATCGTATCCGGTCATCGAAGAAAAAAAGCATGTGAACTGGCGGGACTGCCCACGGTAAAAGCAGAGATTCGGGAAATGAGCCGGGATGAAGCCATAATCCTGATGGTGGAGAGCAATCTGCAACGATCAGTAATTTTGCCCAGTGAACGTGCTTATTCGTACAAAATGAGATATGAAGCAATGAAACGAGTTGCCGGAACACGAACTGATCTAACCGGGGACCCAGTGGGACCCAGGTTGAAAACATCAGAGATGGTCGCTCTTGAGAACAGTGACAGCGCGTCACAGGTCAAACGCTACATCCGCCTCACCGAGCTCGTCCCGGATCTTCTTCAGATGGTCGATGACGGCAAAATTGCCATGCGGCCGGCTGTGGAACTCTCTTATCTCACGAAGAGGGAACAGCAATGGCTGGTCGAAGCAATCGGCTACGCGGACTGTACACCATCGCATGCACAGGCGATCCGCATGAGGGCTTTTTCGAAGGACGGAACGCTGGGACCGCATGTGATCGAGAACATCATGAACGAGGACAAGCCGAATCAGGTCGAGAAAATCAGCCTTAGGTACAAAGACGCCCGCCGGTATATTCCGGATAGCGTCCCGTATAGCCAGACAGGGGAGTATATCCTGAAAGCGCTGGAGTTTTATCAGCGCCATCTGGAACGGCAGAGGGATAACCGGGATGCCAGATGACAAAATGGCGTCAGCGGTCTTCCCTCCTCACACTCTACCCATCAAAATAACAACCATGCTATCTCAAGAAGGAAATAGCAATAAGAATCAATAGTATCTGCAAGGGCTGCGTCATCGACGGGCTCTTTTTTATTTCATCAAACGAAGGAGGAAATCGATGAAAAAAGGATTCATGAAGCGCGTGGGCACCACGCTCCTGTCGGGGCTGCTCATGCTCACATCACTCAGCCTCGTGCCAATGAAGGCACAGGCTGCCAATGTTACTCACGGAGATGTCCAGATCCTCGACAAGGATTACAACGCCGTCTGGAACAGACTCAAGGCCAAATATCCGTCAGTTTTCCTGGACGCGAAGGTTTATCAGGACGGTGTTGAGGTCGGCACGGAGACGGCGGTCCGGGTGCTCATCACCAGATCCACCAACCATCTCCAGAGCGGAAACCAGGGAGCAACGGAAAGGTATATCAACGGGAACACGTCCGGTACGAGCAATATGGCTTTCGGTCTTCCGGCATTCCTGAACAACGAGGTGTTCACGGTAAACGGGCACATCGGATATTGCTTTGACTGGCTGACCCCGTCGCGTACCGGCCAGCACGTTGCCAGCAGCTCTCTGGCGGAGGCGGGAATCAATGTCCGCTCCGGCGTGGACGTGATCGGTCTGGCTGAAGCGGCCAAGATGTTGACGCAGAATAACTTTGCGCTGATCACGAACAACGCCAGTCAGCTCGCCATGAGCATCACCGTGCCGGCGAGCAGCTACCATGACGCCGTTACAATCCCGAAATCGGCTGTTGTAGCACTGCTGCAGGACACCTCGGCTGACGCTACTGCCTTTAAGAGAGGACTGGTACAGATGCTGGTCTGGGGCACGATGAATGATCTGCCCTACTCGGACTACATGTACTATTTCATCTCTGACAGCGCCGGTTACTATGACAAAGAAGGCGTCTGGCACACTGGCGGAACCGGCATGCGTACAGCTCCCATCATTGGGATTGCTGGCTTTATTGACATCCCGAAGATGTACCAGTTGGGCTATCAGGCCTATCAGGATCTGAAGACCTCTGTGACGCAGACTGCTGACTGGGAACGCCAGTATGAACTGGAAGTCGGGAAGCCCTTTACGGTCCCGGCAGCAGACGTGGAAAACATCAGCAAGATCCTTGACGCGAACGGAGGGAAGATCGAACCGAGCGGCACTGTTCAGGTGAGTCGCAGCGGCCAGACGATCAAGCTGACTGCCACGCAGGAACTGACGAACTGGACGACCTGGCAGGGCATGACGGAGGACTCCTCAATGATCTATTCGTCCAAGCCCTATGATTCGTCCTATTCCGATTCGAGCGGAAACCGTGTTTTGGGCAGTGGCCAGTTTATCGTGGATGTGAGCGCAGTGCAGTACGTGCGTGCCAGGGTAAAAGCGGTCATTCCAGACGGATACGCCTATCTGCAGAAGTCCGCGATCGCCCAGAACGGTGTGAAGGCTGACAGCGGTTACTCTCTGGAAGGCGCTGTTTACGGCGTTTACGCCAGTGAAGCGAACGCAGCCAGCGATTCCAGAAGGCTGGCGACGCTGACAACGAATGCCAGCGGTAAATCCAATACTGTACAGCTTCCGGTTGGCACCTACTGCGTGAAAGAAATCACGGCACCCACAGGCTATGCGCTGGATACGGAAGTCCATTCCGTCACCGTAACTTCGGCAAACACAGAAACCAGCCCGGCAGTCATTTCGGTTGCGGATATGCCGCTTATGGGAACTGCGAAAGTCGTAAAAGCATCTGAGGATGGAGTTGTTGAAGGCCTTACGTTCAAACTGGAAGGCCCGGTGATCCGTCAGACTGAAACGGACGCGTCCGGCAGCATCACTTTCACGGATCTTCCTTACGGCACTTATACTGTGACGGAAGTCCTGACAGCTGCTCAGAAAAAGATCTACAAGTCGGAAGGCCCGTGGACCTTCACGCTGGATGCCAGTCAGACCTCTTACACCGTAAATGCCCACAACACGCTGATCACGAAGGATGTGAAAGTCAAGAAAAC
>Ga0129307_1002686_pt1 | contig 13150 bp, 8 predicted proteins | sample P1105metagenome_FD_94437 | JGI IMG/M metagenome (GOLD analysis project Ga0129307, IMG submission 94437) | Capybara group fecal microbial communities from Wisconsin, USA - P1105 metagenome | ecosystem: Host-associated > Mammals > Digestive system > Large intestine > Fecal | place: USA: Wisconsin... | reverse complement strand
GGACCGTCATATAGGCTTAAAGACAAAAAGTCTTTTCTTGAAAGTCAAAGCGATGACTGAGTGGAGTAATTGTACATTTTTATTTTCCACTTTTTGTACATATTTATATTGACTTTTACAGTGTTAAAGGTTACTATAAAGAAATCATAGAATCCGGCATAAATAATATGTACGAAGCCCTAAACTTTGTAAGCGAGAATGATGAATAAATCTATACTAAAATCTATATTGATTAAAATAAAAAAGCCAAAGTGAACACATACTACTTCACTTTGGCTTTAAATATATTTTTAGTATAATTCTTTATCCTTCAATTTTTAAACTTTTCATACAGCCTTCACGCCCTACTTTATTTTCAAATCCTCATCATCACTTGTAAGGATAAAACCAATATCATTAAGAGATGCACCGCTTTCCACATCGGCGTTGTAGTCTACATTGGTAATGGTAAGCTTATTACCACTTGCCTTATAGTTACCATTCCAGCTTTGATCTACTTTTATGTCGGAGGAAAATTCAAGAACTATTTTCCATCCTCCTTCAATGTCATCTCCAGTATTTTTAACCTTTAAATCAAACTGGTAATAATTGTCACCATTACCCTCCCAGGTATTGGATATATTTGCCGATATCTCAAAATTATCATTTGAAGAAGACACTACCAAATCTCCATTATCATCAGTTTCATCCTCTTCCTTGTCAGCATCTCCCATATTGCTCTTTCCGCTATTTTCTGTATCAAGAGCACCGGAAAGCATCTTCTTAAGCCACTTGCCTTCATCGCTTAAATCATCCTCGCTAAAGCCGCTCTTCTTACTACAAGAACTATCAATGATTGCTGAAGACTCATTTTTATTTGAAATATTCCAGCACACATAACTTACTCCCAAATCATTCATGGTTTCAACCCATTTATCAGCTTCCTCTTCATTAATGTTACCATTACCAGAAGCATCGCAGATTCCGTACTCTGAAACAAAAATTGGAATACCATCCTTAATGGCGCCTCTCAAGGTCTTTCGAAGTTCGCTCTTATGGGTATCTGCATAAAAATGAACTGTATACATGATGTTATCATAATCTTTAATTGGATCTGCTGCCGCATCATCCGGCTTTTGGCACCACTGAGGAGTACCTACAAGAATTACGGCATCTTCGTCATTATCCCTGATAACAGGTATTACTTCTTCCGCATATGATTTAATGTCGCTCCAGGTTGTTCCACCATTTGGCTCGTTACAAATCTCATAAATTACATTATCAAAATCGGCGTATTTTTTGGACATCTCCTTGAAAAACTTCAAGGCTTCATCCTTATTATCATTAGGATTTGAATCAGATAGTATGTGCCAGTCTATAATAACATACATATCATTATCCGTGGCGTAGTTTACACCATCATCAATCAAGTCCTTAAGGTCATCTTTATTTCCATCCTGGCAATAACCGCCACCCTCGCCAGTGTACATGGCAAGTCTTATAACATTTGCCCCCCAACTTTTAAAGTCAGCAAATGCTTCCTTATTCACATACTCTGGAAACCATGCTAACCCATGAGTACTAAGGCCACGCAGTTGTATTTCATTACCGTCTTTATCACAAAGCCTTGTTCCTTTAACCTGTAGGGCACCTGCAGTAGAAGGAGTTGCAAAGCTGCCGTCCTTTGAATCCTTTGAATTATCACCTGAGTTATCATCATCTGTATCTTCTGTCGATTCCTCATCCTTAACAGTAACTACTTCTGTAACAGCCTCACCATTTTCATCAGTAACTGTTTCTCCTTCACTATCCGTAACCACTTCAATCTTTGTTTCTTTTGCAGAATCTTCACCACTCTTCTTTCCACAGGAAGAAAGCCCGGTAACAGCAAATACAAAAACAAGTAATAATACGGTAATTCTTTTTATAATACTATCCTTAATTCTCATCTTACTCCTCACTAGTAAACTATTTATTTGTAATAACTATTTATCTAATTTTCTTTTTTCAATTTCCACCAAAGTTTCAACCACTCTTAAAGCACATGCCTGAAGATCTGCCTTTGTGCAAGAGAAGTTCTCAATTGCTTCTCCTGTTTCAACAGCCTTAATGATGTCCTCTACATCCCTTTCCACACCTGGCATGATAAGGTCATTACCAGCCTTAACACATCCACTCGGTGCAGATTTAGGATTAATAATATCATATAAATAATACTGCTCAGGATAATCAACTGTTGTGCACCAGTCAGACATTACAAGGCCCTTGTAGCCCCACTCATCCTTTAAGATATTTTGAACCAGTCTGAAACTGTTTGATGTATGCTCACCTGCAATTAAATTATAACTTGTCATAAGCGCAAGAGGTGCAGCTTCCTTTACTGCAATTTCAAAACCTCTTAAATAAATCTCTCTAAGAGCTCTTTCACTCATTATGTTATTTACAAAGAATCTGTTATCTTCCTGATTATTTGCCGCAAAATGCTTTATGGTTGTTCCTTTTCCTTTATAGGACTGAATTCCCTTTGTAATAAAGGCGGCACATTTGCCGGAAATTAACGGATCTTCCGAATAATACTCAAAATTTCTTCCGCACAATGGATTTCTATGAATATTCATACCCGGTGCAAGCCAAAGGTCCACACCAAACTCTTCCATTTCATTACCAACAATAAGTCCAGCTTCATTAATGGCATCTGTATTCCAGGTTTGAGCTAGTGACCATGCAATAGGAATGGCTGTTGCGTACTGATAGTACGTATAACTATTACTATCATCATAACTATCATCAAGAGGGGTTATTGCATCATCAAACATCTCGCCACCCTTAATGTAATTATTATCTAAATCAGTTTTAAAGATAGGCTGTAAACGCAATCCGGCAGGACCATCTGCCATAATAATGCTTCTGATTCCTCTATCTGCCAAATGATCAGAAGTATCACCTGCAGCTCCTGGAACACCTACAGAAGAGTTACCTACAAGTCCGGCATCCCCATCTTCTACTTTCTTATGTTTACCTACAGCTAAAAATGCAAGTTCTTTTACGGAAAGTTGAGCAACTAAATCTGAAGCTTTGGCCTCTCCCTTTAAAATCATATCAAGGGTCACTTTATCTTTAATATCAGTTATAAGTTCTTTTCTTTCCTCTGTGTATTCATATGTAATCACATTAAAGTCGCTTGCTTTAATATTAATCACATCCACATTATCAGAACCTTCTATATCTTCCACTTTTGTATTATCGCTATCTAAACCTTCAGCTAATTTATAGCTTGATGAAAGTTCTGAAAGTACCGGATCTTTTTCCCATAGTTTTTTACATAATCTTATTTTAACCTTTTCATCTAATACTACGAAAAGAACATCCTTTACATCCCTTGAATTTGCTCCAATGCTAAATACATATGCTCCGCCATGAAGCACATATGCACTGCAGTTTTCACAGAAAGATGCCATGTCCTTTATATCAAATGAAACCTTAACCGTTTCCTCATCACCTGGTTTTAATACACTGGTTTTTACATAACCCACCAATCTATGTGCTTCTTTATCTATCTTACCCTTAGGAGCTTTTCCATAGACTTCAACTACTTCCTTGCCGGCAAATTCACCGACATTTTTAACCTTTACACTTATGGTTAAAATATTTCCATCAATACTGCTTTCTACATATTCACTTTCAAACTTGGTATATGAAAGGCCATAACCAAAAGGATAAATCACTGGAATTCTGAAGGTATCAAAGTAACGATAACCCACATAAATTCCCTCTGTGTATATCTCTTCATTTATGTTTCCATTAACATGAGAAAATGTTGAAGATGATGGATAATCCTCGTATTTACATGCCCATGTATCTGTTAATCTTCCTGATGGATTTACATTTCCTAGCAACACTTCAGGAAGAACTTCCCCTGTAATATTTCCAAGCTGTCCCAAAAGAACAATTGCATTTATGCCCTTTATGTTCTTTATTTCGGACATATCAAGAATTCCACCAATATTTAGAACAAGAATAAACTTATCGTACTTTCCTGCAAGCTTTTCTATGATTTCAAGTTCTTCCTCATAAAGCATGTAATCTCCACGGCCTTCATTTCTATCACGTCCTTCACCGGAATTTCTTCCCACAACGTAAATACAAGTTTCCGCATCAACCAAATCACTTTCCTTTAAACTTTCAGGTGTGCTTTCCCGAGGGCCCTCACACATGGCAACAATATGATACTCAGTATTTAATTCCTTTGCCCTGTTAATAACCCAATTTCTATATTCTTCATAATCATTCTTTTTCTTAATGTCAAATCGAGAAAGCCAATCCTTTGTAACTACCTGAAAACCTGCATCATTAAGTCCCTGCTCAATATTAACAAAACTTCTGCTGTTAACTGAGCCTGAACCTGTACCACCCTTTATGGTATGTCTTGCACCATTTCCAAAAAGTGCAACAGTTCCCACAGCTTTAAGTGGCAATACACCATCATTTTCAAGAAGTACAACTGCTTCCTTTGCTATCTCCTTTGATCTTTTTCTTCCCTCAATTTCCCTTCCAGAAACTTCTGGATTTCTTGTAGCTAAATACTTACCCATACATTTACCCTTTCACCTAATTATTATTATCTTCATCATTTTCAATTTCTACTGCCTGATCATTTGCCTCTGCATTTGCATTGCTTATCTTTTCTTCATTTATTCTAAACACTTTTCTTATGGTGTAAGATGTTCCATAAGCAATAAGGGCAAATACAAACATCAGCCATAAATACCATGTATATATAAAGACGATGGGTTCCATAACCACAAAAAACATAAATGGAGCAACCCATGCCACAGTTATTTTGATCCAGCTTCCAAAATATCCTACAGATAATAAAAATGCATTAAAGATAGTCGGTAAGAATCCATTATTATATCTTGCAATTAATGGAAATAAAAATGGAAGTGTTAAGGCAACAAACAATACCTCTATGACTAATACTGCAGTATATACTATTACTATAATTCCCGAAAATAAGGATATAACCAAATATTCTGCTCCCATAACCACAAGTGCAAGGATCAATAAAAGCCATGTTAATGTAGCTTGTTTAAAACTTCTTTTAAACTCGTGTATAAACCCTACTAATACTGTCTCTTCCTCATTTTCCTGTAATCTTATGCACATGGAATAAAGGGCTGTAATACTTGCACCAATAGTAATAATTGGTAAGCAACCTATAACAAAACATATATTAAGACCAAATATATTTCCAAATACCTCAAAAAACTTTTTTACTCCATTGCTTTTTTCTTCTGCATTATTAAGATTATTATCCGACATTTTTTCACCTCTGTTATTTAGACTTAACATATATATAATAACACGATACAGGTAATTATAAAAGCAATATTTGCCCATTAAAAAACTCTATGGCTGTTAGCGGCCATAGAGTTTTCACGGATTTTATATTATTCTTTTACACCACCGAGTGCAACACCTGCAACGATGTAACGTGAAAGAAGAACGTACATAACTAAGATTGGGAGTACTGTTACAAAAAGTCCACAGTAAATCTGACCCCAGTCTCTTGATTTATCATTTGCCTTTAATGATTCAACATACATAGGCATTGTCATCTTATTACGTTCTGTAGCTAAGATGATAGATGGTGTATAAAGGTTATTCCATGATGCAACGAAAGCAAAGATTGCCTGTGTTGCAAGAGCTGGTTTAATAAGTGGAACAACGATTCTGTTGAATGTTCCAAACTCTGTTGTACCATCAATTCTTGCTGCCTCGATAATTTCCAATGATAAGCTTGCTTCCATATACTGCTTCATAAAGTAAACAGTTGTTGGTGCAGCCATCGCTGGAATTATAAGAGGAAGGAATGTACCATATGTATTTGTTAATCTACAAACTTCAATGAAACCTACGATTGAAATCTGAGTAGGAATCATCATGATAGCATAGATAAATGCCCATGCTAATTTCTTAAGTTTAAAATCATATACCTGGACACCATATGCAGTAAGTGCTGCAAAGTATACCTGAAGCGCTGTAGCAGGTACAGTTACAATAAGTGAGTTAAGCATAGCCTGTAATACATTTACACCACTAGTCTTAGCTTCACCCTGTAAAAGTCCTGTGAAGTTATCAAAGAACTTAACGCCTGGTAAAAGCTTGATACCTGTTACGATATCCTTTGTAGGTAATGTTGAATTTATAAATAATATAAAGAACGGAAATATTGATAAGAAACAAAGCAGTATACATACAATATTTCTAAATATCTTATTTCCTGATATTTTGCTTGTTGTTTGTTCAGCCACTTTGTTCACCTACCTTCCATTACTATCTTTCTTTTCTGATGTAGCTTTATAGAATATAAGACTTACACATAAAGTTACTACAAACAAAACTACAGAGTATGCAGCTGCACGACCATAGTTCTGTGTTGGTCCTGGTGAAACATATGTCTTGATAAGCATTACAACTGTTCTTGTGGACATAACACTCTTAGATCCAAGTTTAACGATTGGGCCACCTTTGTTAAACAACTGTGGAATATCGTACATCTGTAAACCACCGATAGCGGATGTTACAAGTGTAAACTGTAAAATTGGTTTAAGAAGTGGCATTGTGATTTTAAAGAACTGCTGTCTTGAAGTTGCTCCATCAACCATTGCTGCTTCATATAATGAAGGGCTAATACCCATAATACCTGCACAAAGTACAATCATGGTATTACCATACCACATCCAAAACTGGATGAATGCTATGATTAAAAGTGAAGCCCATCCTGAATTTAGGAAACCATTCTTTCCTACCAATCCAAGGTTTCTACTTAATATTGTAATAGGACCCTGGGTTGCAAATAAACCATAGAATAATACGGCGATTGTAGCCGCTGTTATAATATTTGGCATATACATAATTACTTTGTATAAGCCGGCTTTCTTTAAATTATATTTAATATCAGTAAACCACGCTGCTAAAAGTAATGATAATAGAATCTGTGGAATAAAGTTTAATATCCACAGTACCACCGTTATTGCAAGAGCGTACCACAGTTCTCCCCCTCCTGCTTTACCAAAAACATAGTTGGTATAATTACCCAAACCAAATTCCTGAATAAGTTTTCTACCATTCTTAAATGTATAATCTAAAGATTCATAGAATGTATATAAAAGCGGGAATAACTGAAATATCGCAAATACAATAAAAAAAGGTGCAATAAAAATCATACCATATCTACTTAAGTCAACGAAGTTTTTTCTTTTGATAGATTTTTTCACATCCTCACCTCCACTTTATTATTGTATTTAAGTTACATCACGCACCAGCAGAATTGCTGATGCGTGACATAAAATATCATTATTTAAACTTATATTTTCTAATTATTTAGAAATACCAAGTTTTGTGTTAGCTTCTTCTTCAACGTATGCTACAGCATCTTCAACTTTTGAGTATGTACCATCATTGTAAGCCTTAGCAGCTTCATCGATGTAACCCTTGATTGCTGAGTCAGCGTATGTAACGTTCTTCTGGCTAATTCCTTCAGCTGCAGCAGCCCATGTTGCGATAGGATCCTGTCCGCCTAAGAATACCTTAGCAGCGTTATCGTCTGAAAGTTCACCACCTGCTAACTTTTCATTAGCTTCTTTGTTGTTACAGAAGTCACCAGTACCATTTGTGATAGCTACTGCGATTTCTGGATCACATGTTAATTCATAAAGTAAGAATGCACAAAGTTCTGGGTTAGGAGTATCCTTACCAACTGATACATATGTACCGCCCCAATGATAAGATGTAGGACCTACACATGCGCCCCAGTTACCTGCTGTAGCGCCATTACCTGTCATAACACCTACCATCCATGGACAGCAGAAGTAACAGAATACTTTACCATCGTCAGCCATATCAGCAGCCCACTGTTCTTCCCACATGCCGCCGCCGTTTGTGTAATCGCCGTCGAATAATTTCTTACCTGTTTCAAGATACTCTGATACAGCACCATCAAGCTGAAGTGTTTCTGTACCATCATCTGCTACGTTAACCCAAGGCTGAGACTGTGTATCCCAGATAGCGTACTTAACGTCTGTAGGTGAAGATACGATCTTGTATCCTTTTTCTTTGAGTTTGTCAGCAGCTGCAAAGAATGAATCCCAATCCTTAAGTTCATTCTGAACTGTTTCAGGATCATCTGAACCAAATACTTCCTTAGCAATGTCTCTTCTGTAGAATACAGAACCTGGACAACCCTGCCATGTAACGCACTTAAGTTCGTTACCGTAAGTACCATACTGCTTAGCGAAATCATAGCTGTTCTTAAGAAGGTCATCTGTAAATCCGATGCTGTAAAGATCTAATGTCTTGTCATCATCTTCTGACCAATACTTAGCTACATCATTATCAGCTGGGATAAGTGATGGGTATTTGTCGCTCTTTAAAGCTTCATCAATACCTGTCTTGTACTCATCTGTAGTACCACCAACACCAAGTGTTACGAATTCTACGTAATCCTTGTATTCTGGATACTTGTCAAGAACATAACCAAGCTTATTTGAGAAGTCATCATCCCATGAATAAGCGTAGATTTTCTTGCTGTCATCCCATCCATCTGTTGAAGGAGCCTTTGTAGGATCGATATCAGATGTTGCCTTCTTGTTGTCACTACTATCCTTCTTATCGCCACATCCTGCTAATAAAGATGCACTCATTGCGGATACCAGTAAAACACTTAAAAATTTTTTTCTCATGCTATCTACCTCCGAAAATTTTTTGTCGCTTTGCGACATTTTTGGTTGATTTTTTGCCCTTTGGGCATTGATAAAATTATATTATTATTACTTACGTAAATAATACCTTTAATTAGCATTAGAATTATCACGCTTCCCAGTAATATAATATGTACATTATTAAATTTTAATTTATATCTTTAACCGTATTGCCTTCATACACCTCGCCCTTTATTATTACTTCTTCGATTTTGGTTTCTTTAGGCCTTTCAATAAGAGAAATTAATTTCTCTCCAGCCCTCATACCAATCGCTTCCGTATCCTGGCGTAATGTAGTAAGCTCAGGTTTGATATGCCTTCCAATACGTATACCATCATATCCTGCAATAGAAATATCTTCCGGTATACTTAAGCCCCTTTTGTTTATCTCATTAATACCACCAAATGCTGCATAATCATCTGGATAAAAAATGCATGTTGGTGGATTCTTGAGATCAAGAAGTTTTGCTGTCGCTTCCTGTGAAGCAGACATACTTCTGTAAGGTGCCTCAATCATATAGTTATTAGGTATTTTAAGTCCAAGTTTTTCCGCCGTCTTCTTGAATGAATAAATTCTGTCCCTGGAAACTGAAGAATCATCCCCATGTATGTAAGCAATTTTTCTATGCCCCTTGCCATATACATATGTAAGTAAATCTTCAATACCTGCTACATTATCCGAAATAATCGAAACCCTTCCCATAGCAGCGTAGTCAATAATGACTATTGGAATCTTGCTTGCTATAATTTCCTGTATCTGTTTGTCTTCAAATATCATACAGGCTATCATAACACCATCGAATCCTCTATATCTGCAATGTTCTACCAACGATAAACCATTTCGTCCTTCTATGTTGGTATTCACAAATGTAATATCGTAACCCTTCTTCTCTACCGTCCTCTTAAAACTGTCAAGTACACCAGCAAAATAGTCATGCGTAAGTCCGTTTTTAGCTTCGTCCGTAAATAGAACTCCTATATTATAGGTACGTCTTGTCTTTAAAGCCCTTGCACTAGCATTAGGAAAGTAGTTCATCTCTTTGGCGACTTTACGAACAAGTTCCTTTGTTTCTTCGCTTATGTCTTTATGATCATTTAGCGCTTTACTGACTGTCGCCGTGCTGACTTGACACTTTGCAGCTATTTCCTTTAAAGTGCCCATATTAAATCTCCATATCCAATGGCGGTTCGTAAAACCACTTAATCGTTTTCACACAGATACTATAATACATTTTATACAAAAGTGCAAGAGTTTTTTTTATTTTTTCTCACGAAATTATCAATTCCATCTAAATCACTGTTTGTATTATATGAAATTTTTTCTATTTTTGCAACATTTAGACTTGAATTTTCTTATTTTTTTTTGTATACTCATTCTACATTGACTTAATCGTTTAATTAAGAAGAGAAATTTTTAATTAAATTTATAGTAAATCTGTTAGTTAAATACTTGTTTTTGTAAATTATGTTAAAAAATAACTATCTTACATAATGTTATAAAACGTTATAGAAAACGATTACTTTTCTATAACAATTAAAAACAAATTGGACACGCAGATTGCAGTTCACTAAGTCAGGTACGTATATATTCAGTAGGAAAGGAGCAATATTACATATGAAATTTGGTTTTTTTGACGATAACAATCGTGAATATGTAATTACAACACCAAAGACACCGCTTCCATGGATTAACTATCTTGGATGTAACGATTTCTTTACATTATATTCAAACACATGCGGTGGCTACACATTCTATAAGGATGCTAAACTTTTAAGACTTACAAGGTATCGTTACAACAACGTGCCTGCAGATAACGGTGGTAAGTACTTCTATATTAAAGATGGCGACACTGTTTGGAATCCAGGCTGGATGCCTGTAAAGACTGACCTTGACAGTTATGAATGTCGTCATGGTATGGGTTATACTACAATTACTTCTAAAAAAAGTGATTTAAAAGCTACTACTCTTGCATTAGTTCCAATCGGTGATGCATGTGAACTCACAAAAGTTACTCTTACAAATGAAGGTTCTTCTAATAAGGATATTAAACTCTTCTCATTTATCGAGTGGTGTTTATTCAATGCAGATGATGATTCAAGAAACTTCCAGAGAAACTTATCAACAGGTGAAGTTGAAGTAATTGGATCAACTATCTATCATAAAACAGAATACAGAGAAAGACGTAACCATTATGCATACTTCACAGTAAATGCTGAAGTTGATGGTTTCGATACTAATAGAGATGCATTCCTTGGTGCATACAGAGGATTTGATGATCCTGAAGTTGTTGAAAAAGGACAGGCTACAAATTCCATCACAAGTGGTTGGAGCCCAATCGCTTCTCATCAGATCAATGTAACCCTTGCACCTGGCGAATCAAAAACTTTTGTCTTCGTATTAGGATATGCTGAAAATGCAAAAGAAGATAAATGGGAAGCTCCAAATGTAATTAATAAGACTCCTGCTCTTAAGGTAATTAACAAATACCAAACAGCAGAATCAGTTGATAATGCATTTGCTGAACTTAAAGATTACTGGAGCAAACTCTTTACTGCATTCCAGGTTAAGAGTAATGACGAAAAACTTGACCGTATGGTTAATATCTGGAACCAGTATCAGTGTATGATTACATTTAACATGTCACGTTCTGCTTCATATTATGAATCAGGTATTGGACGTGGTATGGGATTCAGAGATTCTTGTCAGGATCTTTTAGGATTTGTTCATCTTATTCCTGAAAGAGCAAGAGAAAGAATCTTAGATATTGCAGCTACACAGTTCCCTGATGGTAGTGCATATCATCAGTACCAGCCACTTACAAAGATGGGTAATGCAGATATCGGTTCCGGATTTAATGATGACCCATTATGGCTTGTAGCTTGTACAAGTGCTTATGTTCGTGAAACAGGTGATACTTCAATCCTTGAAGAAATGGTACCATTTAACAACGATCCATCACTTTCACAGACACTTCTTGAGCACTTAAAGAGATCATTTGATTTCATTACAAAAGCTCGTGGTCCTCACAACCTTCCACTTATCGGACGTGCGGACTGGAATGACTGCCTTAACCTTAACTGTTTCTCAGAACAGCCAGGTGAATCCTTCCAGACATTTGGTCCAAGTGAAGGTCCTGTTGCAGAATCAGTATTCATTGCCGGTATGTATGTTAAATACGGTAAAGAATATGCTGATCTTTGCGAACTTATGGGCAAGGATGAGGAAGCTGCACGTGCAAGAAAACTTTCAGATGAAATGGTAGACATCGTTCTTGATGCCGGCTGGGATGGTGAATGGTTCGTTCGTGCATATGATTCATTCAGCAACAAGGTTGGTTCAAAAGAATGTGAAGAAGGCCAGATTTACATTGAGCCACAAGGTTTCTGTGTTCTTGCTGGAATTGGTGTTGAAGGTGGGCAGGCTAAGAAAGCTCTTGATTCAGTTAAAGAAAAACTTGATACAAAGTATGGTGTAATGATTTTACAGCCTGCTTATACAAAATATCACGTAGAACTTGGTGAAGTAAGTTCTTACCCACCAGGATATAAAGAAAATGCAGGTATCTTCTGCCACAACAACCCTTGGGTATCAATTGCTGAAACAGTAATTGGTCGTGGTGATAGAGCATTTGAAATCTATACAAAGACTTGTCCTGCATATATAGAAGAAATCAGTGAAATCCATAGAACTGAACCATATGTATACTCACAGATGGTTGCAGGTAAGGATGCACCAAGACATGGTGAAGCTAAAAACAGCTGGCTTACAGGTACTGCTGCTTGGACATTTGTAAATGTTTCACAGCATATCTTAGGTGTATACCCTACACATAAAGGACTTTCAGTAAATCCATGTATTCCTAAGGGATTTGGTGATTTCAAACTTACAAGAAAATATAGAAACACAACATACAACATTGAAGTTGTAAATCCTAACAATGTTGAAAAGGGTGTAAAAGAATTATATGTAAATGGTGAACTTGTAGCACATGATTCTGTAATTCCTTATGATGAAACACAGACAGAAGCTACAGTTAAAATTGTAATGGGTTAATCAAAAGTCTTAAAGAAGGTAAAAAGTTTTTTCTCATAGACTTCTGCACTCCGGGGCAGGTGGTGTGGCAAGCCACACCACTCCCGGACGTGCTTATTACAAAGCTTTTTCTTTTTTTCTTTTTTCTTTTTTGTTTTATAAATATTTAAAGGGAAACGCCAGGGTCGTGCTTGCACGTCTCCTGGCGTTTTTCTTTAAATATAACCTACACGAGGAAGTAGCACGATTAGTGCGGATTCCGAGTGGAGGTAGGATTTCGTAAGCACGCTAGTGCGCAGAAATCCGTATAAAACAATATGTAGTGGGAACCACGCGATTAGCACGATTAATGCGGAAGTTTTGTAGCATGATAATG
>Ga0129307_1002685_pt1 | contig 13151 bp, 9 predicted proteins | sample P1105metagenome_FD_94437 | JGI IMG/M metagenome (GOLD analysis project Ga0129307, IMG submission 94437) | Capybara group fecal microbial communities from Wisconsin, USA - P1105 metagenome | ecosystem: Host-associated > Mammals > Digestive system > Large intestine > Fecal | place: USA: Wisconsin... | reverse complement strand
GGGATCAGCAGGCTCAGGATCAGGAAAGAGTTACGTCCCATACGGGTCACGATCTCATTGGCAAGATAACTCGGTGAGAGACCTGCGATCGGGATACAGAATGCGCAGATGATGATGAACATCAGCGGCACGGATGCCTGACGCAGGATCATTCCGATCGCTGTGGGTTTCTTTTCGGAGGTCGTATACTTATTGCTTCCGGCTTTCATCGTGATGCCTCCGTTTTTCTTGTAAGTGCAAACAGGATCATGCCCATGGAAGCAATGATACGGATGACTTCCGACATATCCATATGGATCATGTTGTTCATGACGGTCGGAGTCATTGTAACGATGCCCTGGAACAGGATCGTTCCGATAATAACATTCATAATGGTCGCCTTATTGACCGACGCTCCGCCGATCAGGATCGCGGAGACCGCAGGAAGCGCCATATAGAACGGTGCCATGTAGAGCTGGATAAAACCGAAGCCCTGCTCATAAACCAGTATGCCGATAGCTGCAAGCCAGGTTGACATAACTACCGACAGCATACGGATCTTGTCAACGTTGATACCTGCCGCTCTCGCAAACACCGGATTGGAGCCGACAGCAGTCATGGCTGTGCCGGTCTTGGTGTGCAGGAAAGCCCAGATACCGAATGCAAGCAGTGCGAAGAACAGCAGCGTTCCCGTCGGGATGCTTATGTTTCCGATATTGATCTGGCCTATGCCCGCAAGCGCCTGGTTATAGTATCCCTCCAGGGAGATCGTTGTACGAAGTCCCTTGCCTGCAAGACCCCAGACCATGTTCGGACTGTGATACGGCAGAAGCAGCCACATCATACACATCAGGGATACGGATGAGAAACCGACGTAAGTCGCGATCATCATCTCGCCGCCCTTGATCTTATTGAGGAGCCAGCCGTAAAGCGTTCCGAATACGAGCGCGAACGGAGTCGCGATCAGGATCGCCATCAGGAAGCTTAAGCGGCCTGTAAAACCGAATTCAATGGAAAGGGTCGCGCCGAGCAGTCCGGAGATGATGCCGAGCGGCAGACCGAAATTCAGTCCGCAGCCGGAATGGACCATCGGGACCATGGCAAGCACGAGGATGCCGTTCCAGCTGAAACGGTTGATGATGTTGGAAATCTGTGTCGGCAGATCCGCGCCCACGAACGGAGCAAGGATCAGCAGCAGCACAAGAAATCCGGTTATGATCAGACGCGGAAGGCCGAAGTTTTTTAACGAGGCGGCCACTCTGTCCTTGAATGTCTTAGTCTCAGTCATTTCTTCCTCCTTCCTTAAATTACGCCCTTGAGCATCAGAATGCCCAGTTCTTCGACGGAGCTGGTCGCAGGCAGGATGCCTGAGATCTTTCCGCCCGATACGATCGCGATACGGTCGGCTGTGGAGCGAAGCTCCTCAAGCTCGGACGAGATCATGACGACCGTAACGCCGCTCTCACGGTTGAATTTCTTCAGCGCATCGAGAACGAGCGCCTTCGCGCCGACGTCGATACCTCTGGTCGGTTCGGATACGAACAGTACCTTCGGTTCCAGTGCGAACGCTTTCGCAAGGCAGACCTTCTGCTGGTTGCCGCCGGAAAGCTCTCTCGCGTTCTGCTTGGAGCTTGTGCACTTGATCTTAAGTTCGTCGATGTATTTCTCCGTAACTTCTCGGATCGCCTTCTCGTCTCTCCACTTTACCAGTCCGCCGAGATAATTCTTCAAAAACCTGTTCTGGACCTGCATGGCAGGGAACGCCACGTTCCATTCCAGGGACTCGTCCAGAAGCAGGCCTACGCCTCTTCTGTCCTCCGATACAAACGCAAAGGAAGAATCCAGACATTTGCGCGGATTATTGAGGGGGATCTCCTTTCCGTCGAAGACAACACTGCCGCCGGCCGCATAGAGTCCCATAATACCGTTCGGTATACCGAGTTTGCCCTGTCCGGCCAGGCCACCGATGCCGAGGATCTCACCTTCCTTTACCTCAAGGGAAACGTTGCGAACGGTCTCACCCGGCATGTCCACCCAGAGTTTATCGATCTTCAGGATCGTCCTGGCATTTTCATCAATACGAACATCCGACTTGGAAGCGCCGCCTTTCACGGAACGGCCGACCATCCAGCGGGTGATTTCATCTACATTCGTTTCCGATGCGGGAACTTCCTGCACCAGGATGCCGTCGCGCATGACAGCGACTTTATCACAGACCGACAGGATCTCCTGCAGACGGTGGGTGATAAAGATGACGGTAATGCCGCGCGCGGACATGCCGCGGATCGACTCAAGCAGGGCCTCCGCCTCACGTTCGGTAAGAACGGCGGTCGGCTCATCGAGGATCAGCAGTCTCAGCTGGTCCTTGGAGAGCTCTCTTGCGATCTCGGTAAACTGTTTATGTCCGACCGGCATGCTGTTGATCAGCATATGCTGATCGATCGAGACGCCCATCTTCTCGATGGCTTTCGCCGCACGCTCATCCATCTCCTTACGGTCGAGCGTATCGAGTCTTTCGCCGAAGACTTCCGCGATCAGGTTGGATCTCTTCGGTTCACGGTTTAAAAGGATGTTCTCGGTCGCCTCAAAGCCGGGGATCAGGGAAAACTCCTGATGGACCATGCCGATGCCGGCCTCGATGGCTTCAAAGGGCGTCTTAAAGCTGACCTTTTCTCCGTTCAGATAGATCTCGCCGCCGTAACCGCCGGTCTCGGAAATATCCGTCGCGCCGAAAAGGATCTTCATCAGTGTGGATTTGCCGGCTCCGTTTTCACCGACCAGGCCCAGCACTTCGCCTGCTTCCAGCTTCAGGTTGATGTCTTCAAGGACCTGATTGCCGAAAAAGTCTTTTTTAATATTCCGCATCTCTAAAAGCGGTGCGTGATTATTGTCCATTATGCTGCCTTTCGTTGTCAGGATACAGCGAAGATCCCTCCCGGAGGGGTCGCCTCCGGAGAGGGATCTTTTTTGTTCAGCGTTGATTATCGGATCGTTTTACGATCTCCGGATAATTTCCTGAATTACTTAACAGTGAAATACTTCTCCGGAACTTCGATCTCGGTGGAGCCCATGTAGTGGCCCGGGTTGCCCATGATGTAGGTATCCTGATAGATCAGGAAGGTGTTGTCAGCCTTAACGCCGGTGTCAACGTTGGTGTAGTTGGAGCCGTTCCACTCGGCGCCCGGTGAGAATACGCCGTATGCTGCGGAGATATCGTCGATATCATCCAGCTCGCTTTCGCCGAGGATGACGTTTCTTGCATGCTCTGCAAGACCTGCGGAAACGGTGTAGCCATAGGAATAAGCCCAGGTACCGAATCTGCCTGCGCCGCCTTTTTCTACTACTGCGGACTCAACCTTAGCAAGGATCTTGGAGAAGTCGCCTGCCTCTTCAGTCAGGTCAAGTCCAAGAGCTCCCGGATAGCCCATCAGCGGTGAGGGAAGGTCTGCCTCGATGAAGTATCCGCCATACTCAAGAAGCTGCTTCAGAAGCGGCTCGGTATGTGCGTCGTTGGTACAGAAGTAAGCGGAGTTTGTGCCGTACTTGTCGATCCACTCCGGAACATGCTCAAGGATATAAGCCTGTGCACCCGGAACACCTACATCGGTGGTCGGATCGGGAGCGGTCTCCATCTCGAACTTCATTCCGAACTCGTTGCATGCTTCCTTCATGATCGCAACACGGCGGCTCATGGTCTCGTAGGACAGATGACGCGGGAAGGAAATGTGTACGAAGGTGTCGCAGCCCAGCTCATGAGCGGTACGGATCATCAGATATCCACGTGCAACGAAGTCGTTGTTAACGACCAGGTCAGCAGCGGAGCCGATCTCCGGAAGGTCCTCGTGAGACTCGCCGGCGATGCAGATGATGTCAGGTCTTCTCTCCTTGATCTGACGGAAAGCTTCAGTCGTTCCCGGGATAGCCTGGTTAACGATGATAGCCTTCATCAGCGGATCATCGGAAAGGTTGACGATGGTCTGGATGGTGGTCTCGAGCTCCTCGGTGAAGTTATCCGGATAGATCGCCAGCTTGACGACATCCTCGCCGTACTTGGCCTGGAAAGCCTCAGCACCACGTCTGTCATCCTCAGACTGGGAAACGGAACCGGTAACGATACCGATGTGGAAGTCTTCAGCGCCTTCGGAAACTTCTGCAACAGCTTCCTCAGCCTTCTCCTCTACGGATTCAGCTGCCTCTGCTGCTTCGGAAACGACTTCCTCAGCTTTTTCTTCTACGGACTCAGCAACAGACTCAGCTGCGCTTGCAGCTTCGGTGGCTGCGCTCTCGATCTTAGCTGAACCTGAGTTGCCGCAGGCTGCCAGCGAAACGACCATAGCAGTGCCAAGAAGAATGCTTAAAATCTTCTTTTTCATAAGTTCCTCCTTCTTTCCATTATGGAAAATTTTTATACAGTGTAATATTATACCGCGTCAAAGCAGCAAATGTTATTCCAAATTTTTATAACCGGCACAATCAACAGGTTATAGCGCTCCGCTTATCCCAGTTCGGGACTCATCTTAAGGATCTCCCTTCGGAGGCTGTTATTCTGATCCTTCAGCAAAAGAAGCTTATTGTACCGGTAATACTCGTCGTTTCCGCATTCATTGACAAACTTCAGGCTGTAATAGCCGGCGTTCATCTCTGAAAGGAAGAGCACCATCTCCTGTCCTTCCGCAAAAGTCTCTCCGAGCGCATGGAAGACATTGGTGAGATGCGAGCCTGTCTCTTCGATCTTCTGCTGACGCTCATCCTCACGCTCCGAGAACCATCCGGATGCCATGGCAAAGGCTTCCCCTGCATCAGCAGTCCCTTCCAGCCGCATCTTCCCGACAAGCTCTGCGGCAGCCTTTTCAAAGCGCAGTGCATCGCTTTCTTCCTCGTGCGTCAGCATGGAGGCGCGCTTCTTTGCTTCCCGCGCTGCCTTTTTCTGATCGAGCAAAGTTCCGAGCAGTTCCGCGGGTGACATAGTCTCTTCCGTATCCTTCAGCCTTGTCCCGTATTCTTTCAGGAACCCGAAAAGCGTTTCCGCAGTCTGCTGATCATCTCTGTACGTCCTGAATTCCTGGCCGAGTGCGTCCGTAAGCAGGCTGATCAGTGACAGTTTTTCATCGAAAGGCGCAAATTTCAGCTGCTCATTGATGCCGGTATGTCCCGCCAGGATCTCCGGAACCTGATAGAAGCTCTCATATTTTCTGTACAGCTCATAATATACCGCAAAATCCGCCGCGGTCTCGGGATCCTGCAGATACTGCGACATCAGCGACTCCGTCACCGGAAGGCCGAGTTTCTCATAGGTATGGAGGGCGTCCGAAAGGTCCTCCCAGCCGCGGGCAGTAACGAAGCGCTTCCGGTCGGTATCCGCCTGCACCATATAGAAACGGTCCTTGCGGATCTCCAGATAAGCCATGATCGCACCGTGTATTCCCAGACGGAACGCATATTCCTTGAATGCGGGAAAATCCGCGTCGATATCGATCCTGCGGAGACGGTCCAGCGTCACGATGTCAAACTCGCGTACTGAAAGGTTATACTCCGGAGGATTTCCCGCGGTCACGATGATAAAGCCTTCCGGTACCTTGTGCGTGCCGAAGGTCTTGAACTGCAGGAACTGCAGCATGGTCGGCGCGAGGGTCTCGGAAACACAGTTGATCTCATCGAGGAACAGGATACCTTCTCTGATGCCCGAACGTTCGATCTGGTCATAAACGGAGGCGATGATCTCACTCATGGTATATTCCGTGACAGAGACTTCTTCGCCGCCGTAGCAGCGTTTTACGATCCCGGGCAGGCCGATCGCGGACTGTCTGGTATGATGCGTGATCGTATAGGAGACCAGGTTGATATTCAGTTCCGAAGCGATCTGCTTCATGATCGCCGTCTTTCCGATGCCCGGAGGTCCCATCAGGAGGACCGGCCTCTGATGCTCTTCCGGGATCATCGGCATGCCGTTTTCGTCCTTTGCGAGATAGGCGAGCACTATGTTCTTCAGTTCGTTCTTTGCATCTTTAATGTTCATATCTGGCCAAAGTCTTTCTTAAATAAATGCAGCCGGCTGTGATCCAGCGGCAGCCGCCTTACCTTCCTTCGTCTAAAAACAGTGTATATGCCCAGTCCGGCACCATCTCGTGCCCGTTTTCCTCATCCTTAAAGAGGACGAATGCCGTCTCCCACGGATAAGGCCGGTCCGGATAATTGCCATAGCCGTCAGTGAAGTACATCAGGCCCTTCAGGTTCTTCAGCCTTCCTTCCTTCTGCAGCTCCTCAAGCCTGGTGAAAACCGGTCTGAAATCCGTACCGAATCCTCCGCGGACATGGAAGCCGCCGGCATAGCGTTTCAGCTCTTCGGGGCTCTTCAGCCACACCTCTTCCTGGATCTGATCGTCGCACTCTATGACGAGGATCTCCGCCCTGCGGAAAAATGATTCCTGCCGTGCGAGGATGTCTGCCGTTTCATTCAGGAAACGCTGCACGAGAGTCTCCTGACAGGAGCCGCTCGTGTCGATGGCGATGACGAGCGTCCGGATCTTCTTTGTGTCGCGGTATTCATTCTCCTCGATCAGAGGGATGTTGCCGTAAAGGTCCATCCCGTACTGATAGTAGGCATAATCAAACGAATCCGGGTCGATCTTTGTCTCCTCATGGAGGATGGCAAAACGTCTGAGAAAATGCTGATATCCTTTTCGCCGTTTCTGTACGAAACTGAGCGTCCGCAGCAGGCTGCCGAATTCATCGGAACCCTGCCCTTTATAGGCCTCTATCTCCACTTTGACGCGGTCTGCTTTCTTTTTCCACTCGTCCTCGAGCTCCTTGGGGAGCTTCACCGCCCGGATCTCCTGCGGTTCTTTCTTATCGTCATTCTCCTGCTCATCCGCATCGTCCCGGTCCTGCTGTTCCTGATCGTCTCCGTCATCGGGCTGCGGCTGTCCCTGCCCGTGCTCGTCTTTTTTCTGCTCCTCGAGCCGGGCCCAGAAGCTGTGATCATCCTTGGTGAACTCCGCACCCAGCTTAACGAATTCGTTGTAGCTCGGGGGATGCTCGGTAAAATAGCGGTACAGGCGCTCGGCTGTCAGTACTCCGAGCTCTCCCTCCAGCTTTTCATACCAGAGCTGCCGGAAATCGGAATGGGTCGTCTGCACTGCGTCATATTCCATGGAATCGAGGATCGATTCGACCGCGATATCCGCACTTAAGTCAAACAGCTCCGCGTCTTCATGTTCACCGGAACCGAACATATGCCGGAAAATACAGTGAAGGAGCATATGGACATACAGCCGGTTCAGATTTCTCGGCCGCTCGATATAAAGCTGCATCAGATACGTCGGGTTGAAGCGGATATTCGCGGCATCCGTCCCGCAGGTCCGCGTATTCAGATCCATGACATACGAAAGCGAATCCAGGGCGCTTCCCATAAAGCGCATGGAGAGGAAAAGCTCCGTCCTTGAAGCTTCAAGTATTCTCTTTCCAAGCCTGTCCAGCTGCTCTCTTGTGTTCATCTGCCGTTCCAGTCCCCGAGGCTGAGCCTTGTACCTGTTTTCTTCGGAAAATGCTTCTCACGGTAATCCATGAGTTCGCCTGTAAGTTCGATCTTCCCGGACTCGCTGGCAAGCTTCAGCGCCGTATCCATGTCCCCGCTTTGAAGCAGTTCTTCCTTCATCAGAAGTTCCATCCATCCCGCATTTCGCGGCTTCATCGAAAGCCGGAGCACCCTTTCCATATCGTTCCTCAGCTGCGCGCGGTACGAAGCAGCGGCCTCTTCCGAAAGACCCTGCGGATACATCAGCCTGGCGACTGCGATCTCCATCGATACTTCCGGGTCATCCGAAGAAAAAGTGCGCCGGTAGAGCCCGTCGTACTCTCTGAGCCTCAGACCGTCCGCACAGACACACTCCCTGTAGCTGAAGCCGGTCCCGTCGATGCGGATATGAAAAGCCTGTGCCCTGGTGTCCTCTATACTGTTGCTCGAATATTCCGGAAAGACGAGCTGCAGGCTGCCCGAGGGATGTTCAAACATCACAAGGAGCTTCCGGTCGCTGTCCCCGAGTATCCGGCGTGCAAGCGTATAACGCTGCTCCCGCATGATCAGACGGATCTCATGCAGGCTGAAATTCGTCCGGATCGCACCGTCATGATAATCCGTGACGCTGTCGTACAATGTGAGGCGCTTCAGGCTTCCGCAAAAATAGAACGCAAACGAACGGATCTGCAGGAGGCTTCGCGGAAGGCTGACCTCCTCCAGATCCGTATTTTTATCGGTAAATGCGTGCTTTCCGAGAGAAAGCACAGAAAGCCCTTCGAGCTCTTCCGGCACGCTGAGCTTTCTTGCGCTGCCTTCATAGCCAAGGACTTCCACGCCTTCCGTATCGCCTATTCTGATTTTTTCATAAATGAAAGGCATCCGGCAGATATAATGGTTTGGTTTAGTGTTATCCGGCAAACCCGGACGATGCTCCGGTCAAAGGTGCTGTCTTAAGATCACCAGGTCAGTTCCAGATAAAGATCCCTGTACTGCTTTGCGGAATTCTCCCAGGAAACATCCTTCTGCATGTCGCGGATGACCATCTCATCCCAGCGCTCGCGCTGTGTGAAATAAACGGTCTTGGAGCGGTTGACCGCGTCAAGGAGCAGGCCGGCGTCATAACGGTCGAAGCTGAATCCGTTGCCCTGGTTCGTGAACTCATTGAACGGCTCCACGGTATCCCTCAGGCCGCCGGTCTCACGGACGATCGGTACGGTTCCGTAATGCATCGCGATCAGCTGGGTCAGTCCGCAGGGCTCGAAGAGGCTCGGGACCAGCAGTGCATCCGCACCGGCATAGATCATGTGTGCCCTGGTCTCGTCGAACATGATGTTGGAGCAGATCGTTCCCTTATGGACGTTTTCATAATAACGGAAAGCATCTTCATAGTATGAGTCGCCGGTACCGAGTACGACGATCTGGGTGTTGCCGTCAACAAGGTCCGGGATGATCGCATTGATCAGATCCAGACCCTTCTGGTTGGTCAGACGCGAGATCAGGCCGATGACGTACTTGCTGCTGTCCTGCTCGAGTCCGAGCGCTTCCTGCAGTGCAAGCTTGTTCGCCTTCTTTTTCTCGATCGCATCTTCCGTGCTGTACGGTGCCGCAAGCTTGTCGTCGGCAGCCGGATCCCAGAGCTTTGTTTCGATGCCGTTGATGACGCCGCGCAGCTTTCCGGAATGGAATCTGAGATGCGCGTCAAGGTTCTCTCCGAAGAACGGGGTCTGGATCTCGCCCGCGTAAGTATTGCTGACAGTGGTGATCATGTTGCAGTAGGTAAGGCCTGCCTTGAGCATATTGGCATCCTTCCAGTTCTGGGTCATGACGTCTGTCGTGAAAACATAGTCCGGAAGCCCTGACCAGTACTTGATCATGGACATGTCGTAAATGCCCTGGAACCGGAGATTATGGATCGTGAGCATGACCTTGGAACGCGCAAGCGGCGTCTGGTCGAACATGGTTCTCAGATATACGGGGACCAGACCTGCCTGCCAGTCATGGCAGTGGATGACATCCGGGATCCAGTCCATGTAGTTCAGTGCCGCAAGAGCAGCCTTACCGAAGTAGCAGAACTTCGGGATATCATCGACCAGGTTGGTATACGGATTGCCGCTCGAGAAAAACTCTTCGTTGTCGATGAAATCATAGACGATGCCGTCCCAGACATACTCCATGATGCCGACATAGAAGGAACGTCCGTCGGAGCAGAGGTTCATCTCAAACGCGCCGCGGTAGACCATCTTGTCCTGATATTCCTGCGGAATGCACTTATATCTCGGAAGGATGACCTTGACGTCGCAGTTCTGGTCGATCAGCGCCTTAGGAAGAGCATACATGACGTCTCCGAGTCCGCCGGTCTTTACAAACGGATAGCATTCGGATCCGATAAAAGCAACTGAACGTCTCGGTTCCGGAAGCGCAGGCTGCGCTTCCTCCTGAGGTCCTTCCTCCGCAGGTGCGGCTTCCGCTGTTTCTTCAGCAGCCGGTGCCTCTGCGGCGGGAGCCGCTTCTTCAACGATTTCTTCCGCTTTCGTTACGCCGGTCACATCCGCTTCTACTTCTGCGACCGCCTTGGCGAGAGCTTCATCCACGATCGTCTCTATCTTCTTTTCCTCAGCCGGCTCGGCTTTCTTTGCCGGGGCTTTCTTAGCCGCCGGTTTTTTCGCAGCCGGCTTTTTGGCTGCAGCTTTCTTTTCTGTCTTTGCCTCTGCGGCTTCCTCTTTGGAGGCTGCTTTCTTCGCAGCTGACTTCTTCGCTGCAGGCTTCTTTACCGCCTTCTCTTCTCCGGTAGCGGCTTCCGCAGCTGCTTTCTTTGCCGCAGGTTTCTTTGCTGCAGTCTTTTTTACTGCAGGCTTCTCTTCTTTTATCTTATCTTCTGCTTTTGCCTCAACCTCAGCGGCTGCTTCCTTCTTTACTGTTGCTTTTTTGGAAGCAGTCTTTTTTGCAGCGGGCTTCTTTGCCGCTTTTTCAGCCGCAGCAATCGCTTCATCAGTCTTCTTTGTAAGCTCCTCTTTGATCTCAGCGGAGTCTGTCACATCAGTTTTTAACTTTCTGGTTGCCAATTTGATCCCCTCCTTAGTTAACCGTGGTTCAGCCGGCAATAGTTGAGTTACCTTGCTGTTTGTGAATTGCTGTTTAACAGCATATTTTATATGATTCTATCACAAAAACAGTGATCTGTGAATCTAATGTATCAATTCATGTATATAAGTCAAAAATCATGCCGTATTACTCCAACTAAAAACACCGGCGCCAGAAAGCGCCGGTGCTGCACTTAAGCTGAAGTTGTACGAAAGATGATCAGTTGTGTACGATGACGGGCATGCCGACCCAGGCAACGCTGTAGATCGCCCTTGCAGCGTCATACGGCATGTTCACGCAGCCGTGTGAGCCGCCGCTCTGGTAAATGGTACCGCCGAAAGAACTGCGCCATCCCGCGTCATGAAGGCCCTGTCCGCCATTGAACGGCATCCAGAAATTGACCCAGCTCTTATACTTCGTTCCGTTGTCATTATAGCCCTGCAGATAACGGTTCGTTTCCTTCGAATTGATCCGGAAGTGTCCGACCCGGGTCGGATGTGCCCAGGCGTTTCCCGTGACGCACGGCGTCGCCACTACGAGGTCATTGCCGATATAGCAGTAAACCGTCTGATTGGTGATATCTACTTCCACACAGCTTATGCCATACGGGTTCGGCCTCGACATATCGACCGCAGGCTGAGCCGGGGCCGGTGCGGGATCCGCGATCTTGACTCCGTTCTCGTCAACGGTACAGCCGTCCGGAGTCAGGCCGTTCTGGTAACAGGAACCCAGAGGATGTCCTTCCACCGTCTGTTCGGAAAGGTAATAATCCGCTCCGTCAATGTTCTTCCATCCGGTCTGCATCACGCCTTCCGCGTTGAACCAGTACCAGCGGTCACCGATGTTTGCCCATTTGCCTTTGGTAAAGAAACCGAACTGCATATACTGCCATGCGCCGTCTTCCCGCTGTACCCAGCCGTTTGCGCCGGGGCCGGTGCTGTCGGCAGAGATCACCGCATCAGGCAGCGTGTCCGCTTTCGCACTGATACTGCCGGCGCCTCCCGCAGCAAAGATGACAGCGGTAAGCAGCACAGCTGCTGCCCTTGCCGCATACTTCATGATACCGTTATGCATAACCGATTCCTTTTTCAACGCTTTTCCTCCCGGCTGCAGCTTACTGTACAGAAAGCTGCGGTGATTTTCCGGCATACAGGTAAATGATCCTCTTCCCTGCATACACCGCTTACCATTGTAACACGTTCATGTGCAAAAGTAAAAGCACATAGCCGGCATTGTCAGATTTTTGTAAGTTTTGATGTATTCTATATATAAGCACGAAAAAGGAGCATTGATCCGCAGATCTGTGATCCGGCGGTACGGATGCTCCTTTGATATATTCTTATACTGCCGCTCAGGCGTCCTCATCCGTCCTGAAGATCGCCTGCATAAAGGCCTGCGGGTCGAACTCCTGCAGATCCTCCGCATGTTCACCCACACCGATGTACTTCACCGGGATGTCGAATTCAGAAGAAATGGCGATGACGATACCCCCTTTTGCGGAGCCGTCCATCTTCGTAAGAATGATGCCTGTGGGATCGCATACGGAAGCGAACTCCCTGGCCTGGGAGATCGCATTCTGTCCGGTCGTTGCATCGAGAACGAGCAGGACCTCTTTTTTCGCATCAGGAAGACTGCGTTCAAGAATGCGGTTGATCTTGCCGAGCTCTTCCATAAGGTTCTTTTTGTTGTGGAGACGTCCTGCCGTATCACAGATCAGGATATCCGCCTTCCGGCTCTCGAAAGTCTGCACCGCGTCATAAATAACGGCTGCAGGGTCAGAGCCTTCCGGTTTTGAAACGATCTCGACACCGGCGCGGTCAGCCCACACCTCCAGCTGTTCGATGGCAGCGGCGCGGAAGGTATCGGCCGCAGCCAGGATGACCTTTTTGCCGGAGTTTTTATAGTTCATTGCAAGTTTTCCGATCGACGTTGTTTTTCCCACACCGTTGACGCCGATCACAAGTACGACCGATTTCTGATCAACAAAATCATAAGCGTCCTCACAGGGGCGGATCTGTTCCGCGATCGTCTCCACGAGAGCCTGTCTGACCTCGTCCGGTCTGTGCAGATGCTCTTCACGTACCCTTTCCCTCATGCGGCTTAAGATCTCATCTGTCGCCTTCATGCCGACATCGGCCATGATCAGCACTTCCTCAAGTTCTTCAAAGAAGTCGTCATCGACCTGTGAATAATCGCCGAACACAGAATCCAGTCCGTTTGCAATGTTCGTGCTGGTTTTACTCAGTCCCTGTTTCAGTCGTTCAAAAAATCCCATAGTCTACCCCGTATGTTCTCACGAGTTATCCGCCGGGCGGCGGCTGTTAATAGATACTCTGCCGTCAATTCAGCTGATCGCTGACAAGGTCGACACTGACCAGTTTGGTAATGCCCTTTTCCTGCATGGTCACGCCGTACAGGCGGTCTGCAGACTCCATCGTACCGCGGCGGTGCGTGATCACGATGAACTGTGTGCGGGCAGTCAGTTTATGGAGATACGACGCAAAACGCGTGACATTGCTGTCATCAAGCGCTGCTTCGATCTCATCGAGCAGGCAGAAGGGCGACGGCTTCAGGT
>Ga0129307_1002684_pt1 | contig 13152 bp, 12 predicted proteins | sample P1105metagenome_FD_94437 | JGI IMG/M metagenome (GOLD analysis project Ga0129307, IMG submission 94437) | Capybara group fecal microbial communities from Wisconsin, USA - P1105 metagenome | ecosystem: Host-associated > Mammals > Digestive system > Large intestine > Fecal | place: USA: Wisconsin... | reverse complement strand
TTCTTGTATTCAATAACAATTAGGCCAAAATCAACCAACTTGGCGATAGCTTGGGCATCTGAAACTAGCGAATTCGGCGGAGTGTCGATCACGACAACATCAAACCTAGCCTTGCATTCATCAATGAGTTCAGCAAAGGCTTTGGAACTTACCATTTCACCTGGATTCGGCGAATGGGATCCATTGGGCAAGAAGAATGCTCCATCGCCAATATTGACAAGACAATCATCCAGTGTCGCATTGTTGATCACAATATCGGACACGCCCTTTTCGTGCTTGTGAGAAAAGCGGGACTTGCGCAAGTCAGCATCGATAAAAACAACTCGCTTATTCTGCTTGGCAAAAAGGTAGGCCAGGTTCAACGAGACAAAAGACTTGCCCGCACCAGGCGCAATACCAGTTACCATGAGTACACGCCCACCTTCGTCAATGAATGAGAATTCCAGCGCCGTGCGCAATGCACGAAGTTTTTCAATGGCAACATCTTCGCTATCGGCCTTAGCCAAAATAAAACGCTTGTCATTTACGCCAGGAAGCTTGTGGCTGATTTGAGTCTTCGGGATTTTTGCATAGACGCTAACACCTGTTTCGCGCTCGATTTCAGAAGATGAACCCACACCGCGATTACGTATGCGATGCAACAAAAGAACGAGAACCCAAGCAAAGACAAAACCGCCACCGAGCCCTGCAAGCGCAATCATTTTACGATTCGGTTTAACAGGCTTCCGGTGAATAAAGGCCGGGTCCACAATACGCACGTTACCAATTTCACTGGCACGCACCACGCGGAGCTGCTGGATGTTGTTCAAAATAGACGTGTAAAGTTCGTTGTTGAGCTCTACATCTTGCTGGAGTTTTAGCACATCTTGTTGCGTAACCGGGAGCGCCTTAACTTTACCCTCTTCTTTGCCAATTTCTTTACGAATACGCTCTTGCTGCGAAAGAATCGCCTGCATGGCAGGGTGGTCTTGTTTGAACAAACGAGATTTTTCCTGGTATTGTTGCTGCAAAGAAAGCAACTGCGTTTTAAGCTGAACTTGACGGTCCAACGTACCACGAGCCTCGGCCCCCAAGTCAACCGTCCCCACCTTGTTGCGGTAATTGGTCAAAAGTTGCTGGGCAGAATCAAGTTTGGCCTTAATCGTAGGCAACTGTTTTTCCAAAAATTCCAAGGACTTTTCGGCCTCGGCACTGCGCATTTCCACATTCTGGCGCACATACATCTGCGCTACAGCGTTAAGCACTTTGGCAGCACGGTCCGGATAACGGTCCTGATACGCAATTTCGATGATGTTCGTATTCTTCCCCAATTCATCAGCTCGCACTTTTTTTTGCAACATTTCGGCCATACGGAGGACAGACAACCTGTATAAAACAAACTTTTGCCCCGGGAGCGCATCCATAGAGCGTACACAAATAGCAACGGAATCCCCCTCCACAGGCACGCGATATGTTTCGCCCACCTTACCCACAACAACGCTAGCACCAAGCGGGGTAAATAACTCATAAGAATCTTCCGATTTTACCTCAGCAACCCAATCGCCATCATCTTCGTCAAAAGCCCTAGGAGGTTCGAACAAATCCAAGTCCATCCGCCCCTCGCGATGCATAAGGCGGTCTACATGGCCAATTGGTTCGGCACCGTAATTCAAGCGCAACTTTTCGACCACAGGCATCAGCACGCTAAGGCTCTTAATCAAATAAATTTCAGACTTAGCTGGGTTATGTGACTCGAAAAGTTCTCCAATATCGGCAATGGCCATGCCGCTTTTAGACTTTGTGTCTAGTTGCAACATCGCCGTACTGCGGAAAATATCACGACTGTAGCGGGCGTAAGTAGCCCCAATAACCAAGCCAATAACAGAAAGCAAGGCGAAAATCAACCAATGACGACGGAAAATACTAAACAACTCGAAGATATCAAAGACATCGTCCGGTTTAATCCCCCCATGCGTTACAGGGAGCTGGTTCATCTGTTTTTCAGGTGTATTAGTCATATTCTTTTTTTAAACCTTTTTTCGTATAGAACTTTTGCCATTAAAATATTGAGCATTATTTACATTCAAACCACTTTTAAAAATAGTAAATTATAAGATTTTCAAAAATTATTACTATATTCATACACTTTTTTTTGTCAATTTACTCAAAACAAGTTTCTTAATTTTTTCTCTTTCTAGCGAATTCATCACAAACACATAAGTGAATGCACATAAGCATATTCCATTTAAAAAGAGTATTGACGCAAGTCTTACAATGGATGGTTGCATAATAGAATGGAGATAAAAAGGCAATGGCAAAGAAATTAAAGCAATTGCAATAGTTGGAATGACTACATTTTTCAAAAAAATCAACATCGGGAAATAAACGATTTTTCTAATTATAAGCAACCGCAAAAATAAGCAAACAAGAGAAATGATTATGGAAACCCAAATAACGGATTCAGCAGGATATCCAAGCCTTAATACAATGTAAGAAAACGGTAGCTTGGTCCAAATAGTCACACCAATAATCGTCATAAACATAGCAATTTTTCCAGAGGCTTGAGCAACAGCAATTAGTGGATTTGAAAAAATGTTTATTGCCAAATCAATCATAATTAATGATACAAAAGCAACAGCACCTTCAGGAACATCATCTAGCCACAAATCTAAAATAAAATCAGCATCAATTATTATTGGTATCACAACAAACATTGATAGCAAAAATCCATATTTCGCTCCATTACAGGTCAAAGCAATCATATCGTCGTATTTTTTTTGAGCACATAGTTTCATTATCCCCGGCCTAACAGCCATAAGAAAATTTTCGGCAAAGGCGTTCGCCCCGCTATTGACCTGCAAAGCAATACCACGAGCAGCATTAATTACCGCACCAAAGAAGTTATTCAGCACAACATTCACAAGAACATCAGAAAACAATGTTGTCAAACCAGCAAACATACTCCAACTAGAGAACTTTAAAATTTCGCAAAACAATGGAGCATTCCAATATCGAATCAAGCGAGATTCTGGATATTTTTTTACAGCAACAAAAGCATTTAAAAAGAAATGCATCGCACCTATAACAAACATCAATAAACCATAAAAAGACAATCTGTCTATAGGGGCAAATATTAAACAAAAGGCAACAGCAAGTTTTGCGATGGCATCGAAAATACTCAGCGCCGCAAAATATCCCATATCTTCCTTTGCAACAATCATTGCAGAGAAAGGAACCGCCAAAGTATTAACAAGAAACGCAGCGACAGAGAAATGAAAGAAACGCTTCGCGGCGATAAGTCTATCTACAGGAATAACAAGTTTATTTCCAACCACCCAAAAGCCAATGGTTTCAAGCAGCAAAAAGAGAACAATTATTGCAATCAAATACAGAAACAGTGTCAAGCTGAAAATCTGTTTCAATTCCAAAGAATCTCCCTTTCCTATAGAAACTGCAAAATAACGCGAGGCTGCAGCACGCATTACATTTGCTAAAAAAGCAAACATGGTCACAACACTTCCAATAACATTGCTAAGACCAAAATCTACAACGCCAAGATTTGCAAGAACTTCACGAGTGGTCCAAAAAGAAAGGGCCATCATGAACAGCATTCGAAAATATAAGAAAACAGTATTTTTAGCTATGCGTTTATTTTGACTTGTCATTATTCAACCATTTAACATAATCAAAACGAGACAGCTGATACATTCTATCTCCAAAAAAATTAACAATATCTGTAATAACACCCACACATGGTTTACCAGAAAACTCTTGCAGCCAAAAGCAAGACTCATTTGGGGCGCGAACAGCAGTGAAACACATTTTATTAGCAAAAGTCAATTTATTAAACTCATCAAGGACTGAATCTCCGCAAAAATAAACTCCACCACGTTCTACATCAATCAGACGATCCGTCATTATGACAAAAAGATTGTCCCATCGTATTCTAGCTTTACGTTCTTCCCATTTTTTCACAGCCTCTTCGAAAGAAGTATAATGTTTAAAATAGAGATAAACATCATCTATACGACCTACAGGATACTTATAATTTCCATAAACAGGTAAGACCGGCTGTTCCAAATAGTAAGAAATTTTCGAACAGAATTTAACAAATTGTTCTGGCTTTATATACAAATTAATCGTCGGTGTCAAAAATTTCAGACCAAGATCATGATACATCTTACCAGCAATACATGTATTGCTTATAATTGTAAAATTACGATTTGTCAAACGAGAACGTTCTCTGTTATTTCTATAATACTTTCGAACAGCATCGCCGATTTTAGATCTTATCCGATAAAACAAAGAGCCTACATCCATTCTATCACCTCCTGTTCACATTTACGAAAACAAATCTTATGAAGTATTTTTGACAAGTTAATCAGTGTCTTTACATCCTTGTATGTAGCATGTCCTTTATTAATAATCCAATTGGTTGTTTTAGGGGACCAAGTCGCCCCACCTCTCGAAGGGTGAAAAAATCTTATCATCTTTACAATTTTATAACTACACACTTTGAAAACACTTCCGCAGTTACCTCCAGAATGGTCCTGATTCTTCGCAACAGCCATCCTTTCAGCTATTTTTCTCTTTGATATTTCCTCACTTTGTTTAGGGAAATTAAATTCAGCACCAAGAATAACCGCTCTTTTTTTATGAAAAACGGAATAACGCTTGGAAAAAAAACACTCTTCCCTTTTTAAGACCTTAATACAGCCATCTTCAAAGATCGATACGCTAACTAAATAATCTGATATAGTTGTTGTTTTAGGCGAAAAAACACCCGCATTCATATAAATCGCGCCACCAATAGTCGCAGGGATAGAAACAAGATATTCTAACCCACCATACCCGGCTTTATTAATTGCAGCAATCGCATTCTGGATACGATTGCCCGCACCTATGAAGAAATTTCCATTTTCAAGTAGAGTTATTTTTTTATTTAGGCGGGCTGTACAAACAACACATCCAAAAGACCCCTTATCATTGATAAGTAAATTCGACCCAGCACCAATAATCCAAGATTCCGCCAAATTTGGTATTGTAATCAAATCATCTAAACTTTCGGGAAAATACATTTCCCGTGCAATTCCACCAATGCGAAAAGTAGTATACTTTGCCAACGATTCGTTATGGAGTTTTATCATACTGGCTCACCTCGAATATACTCAACGGCTTTTGCTAAAAAATCAATTGACCTTTTTCTTAACAATTTCTTCTTTTCATTTACAATTGTATAATCAATCTTATTTGATGCAACGTTATTTAAAAGTTCAGGCGAAAGCATTTGCTTATCCATATTCCGACACAACAAATCAAACTGTTCTAGCAAGTTCGCTATCTTTTTACTAATTGCAAATGAAAAAAACTGCTTCTCAAAATTTATTGCAAATGCAGTCCCATGAAATGTATTAGCAAAAACATAATCCGCATCTATATAATAGAGGAAGGGATTTGCGCACTCTTTGGCAGTTATGTTCACATCGCACCAAGACAAATATGTTCCAATAGAAACGATTTTACAATCATGCTCTTTAGCAAAATTTGTAATAATCTTTCTATAAGAATCATCCCCACCAGGAAATATGTAAAGAGCAATATATTTAAACGGCAATTTCTTATATACCGCAAATTTTTCATAATATTCTACATCCATTAACAATGTAGGATCCAGTGCAATATTTATTTCCTTTTCGGTAAAATGAGACAAAACCTCTTTTGAGTAATCATCACGAACTGATATATAACTTACATCTTGTAAATAATCAGTAATAGGATGTTTCGATATTTCCTCTAACGAGCAATTGTTTATTGATGGTGCGTAGCTTATTTTTTTCCCATTTATACCACACCCCCAAAAAATCGGGTTTTTGCAATTACTTCTTGACAAATTCCAAATTTCATCACTACCCAGCACACAAATATCTCTGTCATCAATCACTTTCTTTGGCACAACATTTAGCGTCCGCCACATCTTAAAGTTTTGAACAAACAAATTAATGACAAAAACAAATTTTCTTATTGAAAATCCTTTCGTCATATTTCTGCGAAGCGATGCTAAAAAATGAAGGTCTATCCATTTTCGTTGTCCAAAATTCAAATACTGGACAGTATCGTATTTGGATAGGACATCACCTAAAACTTTCGCCTGTAAAAAGCTCCCATAATTATTACTCTTATAAACCGTAATTATCGTTATCATAAATGAAACTCCTTAGTAAGAAATTTCCTTTTTTCTTTTTTTTTCATGCACTTGGTCATTACACATTTTTTTGCAACTTTATGCTCATATTGATCTAATGATTCGATAACCTTTGCAGGACAACCAGCAGCAACTGAATTACTAGGAATATCTTTAGTGACTATAGCTCCTGCGCCAATTACACAATTGTCTCCGATTTGAACTCCAGGAAGAATTATAACATTCCAGCCAATATTAACATTATTGCCAATAACTATTTTTCCGAAAACATCTGCGTTTTTTAAATACTCTTTATTTCTCAAGCACCAAACGCCACCATCGTGCGTTGCAAATCTAACACCACTCGAAATGCGACATTTATCTCCAATTGAAATAAGATAAGGCTCAGATCCAAAAAAGACATCCGGAAATATATAGCAGTCTTTCCCGATTTTCCCTCCATTTTTCTTAAAATACCGTAAATTTTTTCTTTCTAGAAAAAAAATAGGTATCATTTTTTTTATCACTCTTTTTATCATTTTTTTTAGCATCATTCTCGTTCCTTACAAAAAATTCCTTATTTTCAATCTAACCATAAAAAAATTAGTTACAATCAAAGACAACGTACAAGACACACAAATTCCAATAAATAGATTCCAACCCGCAATTTTGAGACAACTCTCTATAATGATTATTTTCCAAAGCGCCATGAAAAAATAGTGCAACGAAAAACAGAACAATGCATTTTTCCCAATAAAAGCGATAATAGACTTATGCTCGGGGATGCTTTTGAAAAGCCGATCCACCAAAAAGATTTTGCCAAGAAACACAAGCATTCCAAAGGGATAGAAAAAACCTGTATGCATTGAATTCGTTGCAGCACTTATATAATGTGGAAAAAAGATGCCCAAAACAACAACTATTGCAGCACTTATCAACCACTTTGTTTCATATTGTTTCTCTTTAAATATTATTCCGCAACAATAAAAAAACAGTCCAAAAAAAACATTGCCTCCAAAGCATTCCCGATAAAAATGAAAAAAATCAAAAAGAGCTCCAAAAACAATGGCAATAAGAGCTATAACAAAAACAGAAAATTTTTTTTGAAGCACAGGAAAAAGCACCTGCACTAAGAAAAAACAGGGCAAGAACCAAAGAGCCAAATTAAGCGGAGGTGCAGTGTGAGCTAAAAGTCGCAAAAAAAGCCTACTTAAGGAGAAAGGAACTCCATCAATTAATTGATGGGAATATAATCCATAACAAATTTCAAACATTAAGGCTACGATACATAACACTGCATATGGAAGCAAAACCTTTAGTGATAATTTTTTTATTAGTGGTTTCAAGGGTGTTTTTTTATACAGCATACCCGACTTAAAAAAGAACCACGCCATATATCCACCGGCAATTGCCGTCATAATTTGATAGGACGCGTGAGCAGTAAGTCCAGACAACTGCATAGCATGAACCCACATCATGTGCAAAATGCACAATCCTGCAATAAAATCGATATCAAAGCGTCTTACTTTAGGCATGGATTACCTTATAAAATAAACTAGAAAACTATTTAACAATTTTTTCATTTGTTTGATAGAATTTTTTTTTAGCGATTTCAATATTGTTATAGGTGTTATTTTTGATAGTATTCGAATATGAGGTACATATTCAACGCACTTGGAATTCCAACTATTTTCGTTGGGTCCCAAAAGCAATGTAGGCATAAAATGATTTTTCCAATAGACATACATTAGGGAAAACTGATCTCTATTCGAATACCTCATATACTCATTCCACCATTCCTCTGATATATTGATGACGCGTTCATCATTATGAAAACGAGCTATAATGTTATTTTCGAAAAGACCATAATGAGCAGGAAAACCTTCTTGTTTCAAATGTCGATATTGTTTTCTAGCTTCAATAAAACCTACTCGCACCAATTTAAACGCATATTTGATTTCATCATAAATGCAATTGATAGGCGGTAACAAATGAGGAACCTGAGCAATTAAAGAATCATTATTTATTTGCAAATCAACGGCTTTATAAAAATTTTCTGTCGTTATACGTAGATTGCAATCCATCCATACACTATAATCATAATCAGCAAGAACTCTATTTGGGAAAAATTTCACATACCTTGATAACCTTGTTTTATCAGGATGTTCAAACGGAATTCTACGAATTTGCCAAACACCAACATTTTTTTCAGAAAAGTCATTAGAAAAGCAAATGTAATCATAAGAATCATCAATAACTATAGGTTGTTTTAAATCATCGTAATTTCCAACAAGACACGTGTAAATAACTTTTTTCATAAATCCACTTTGCCCCCAATTCCCTTTAAACCATCGCAAACACCTTTATAAAAATAGCGCCATTCTTTTTTTCTTAATATAAAGTACTTCAGCATCCACATAAATCGAGTGATTATTGTAAACGGAAGTGCAGTCCAACAAAAAAAATATGGATATTTTTTTATGCACCGTATGCGATTACGTGTTATGTAATAAATAGATAACGGAGATGATCCGCCCCCACTTGATTTTCCGACTTTATGATAAATAATCGATTGCGGTATAACAAAGCATTTTATTCCGATTTTACATAATCGAAGACTAAATTCAGTATCTTCATTATACATAAAATATGAATCATCTAACAATCCTGTTGTTTCCCATATTTTTTTGTGCATGCAGAAACAGCAACCATTTATAAAATTATTATTATTTTTTCGAATTTTACATTCTGCATTGCCAGTAAATTTATTTATAAATCCTCCATTAAACCATATTTCGGATTTATCGTAAAAATAAAACATATATGGCATTGTCACTAATTCTTTCTTCGCTTCATCAATTAAAATTTCAAACGTATCATCGTTAACAATGGTATCGTTGTTCAACAAAGCTATATACTCATAATTATTATCAAGCGCCCATTTTATTCCTAAATTGTTACCACCAGCAAAGCCTAAATTTTGATTACTTTGAATTACATGTACTTGTGGAAATAATTGGACTAAAGACAAGGCTTCATTATTTTTTGAAGCATTGTCGACAACAATAACCTTTATTGAAATTGTAGATTTATAAATACTCCGGATACATTCAATGGTATCATTCAACCCATTATAATTAACTATAACTACAGCAATCTTAGGCATTATAAACATTCTCCTGTAGTATTTTTGCATTCAATTTGTTTTGATAGTTTTGTTTTTTAGCCAAAAAAAACAGATAATGAAAAAAAATGCATCCCGTTAAGAAATAATTTCCTCCACGCAAAAAACTTCCAATAATGAAAAATAAAACAGAAAACGAGACAACATCATTTCGATCAACATGTCTAAATATCATACATATATAGCAAATCAAACCCAAAATACCGAATTCCGAAAAAATTCTATTAAGAAGAGAGTAGCCATCTTCAGAATTCAAACCATAAGCATACGCACTATCATCGTGATATACATTTAAATAATTTTGCTGATGCGAACCAAGTCCTGTTCCAAATATTCTATATGGAGCATGTCTGGACACATAAAAATTCGTCATCCATGCATAAGTAGATGTGTTTGTATTTTTTATTGATTCTAGGTCATTTAACGAAAAAAGTAAGGCAGCAGATTCTGCCAATCTCATTTCAATTCCAGCCAAACCGCTTTTTTCTTCCGCACGCGAATATTTCCCTGATGTCACAACAATGAAGTTTACTCCCCACATGATGAGTAATATCAAAACAATTATATCTACAATCTTATTTTTAGAAACGAATCTAAAATAAAGAGAAAAAAACAACGCTATAAAGAATGTTATAGAGAATGTCATAAGACCGGCAATCACAATAACCCATTTTTTCCATCCTAAAAAATTCCACTTATCTTTGAAATAGATTATATAAACAATGGCAGGGGACAATACAGTTCCTAATTGCCCACCTTCAGGGCAAATCGAATGAAGTCGAATAAGGCTATTGGTAATACAATGAGCACGTCCTAGCCAGGAAAAATGCGCAAAAATATCGACAAATGTCAAATAATAGAATACAACTTGGACTAAGCCCAATATTGATACAACAAAAGAAGCGTTTAAGTAGCCTTTAAATATGTCATCTAATTTTTTTTCATTTATTGAAAAGAATGTGCCATACATTATGATAAATAAAAAAAATAAAAAACTTTGTTGAAACAGTTTTTTTAAATCATATTCTAAAAAGGAAAAACTGACAACGCTATAAACAATGATTAACACAAGAACAAATAATGGTTTATTTATGTAATCCCTTCTAATTTGAATTTTATTTTTATAAATAAAAAAATACACAGAAGAACATAACAATTCGATCCAATTTAAGCAAAACAAACCATAAAAAATGCTGTTTCTAAAAAAATTCATATTACAAACCAAGCAACGTCAACTACATTTTTATTAAATATTTTTTCAGTTCATTTATAGTGTTAAACACAAACCCTTTCGAACTATCCGTGACATATTCCCTCGCAGCACAACAATTCGACACAATACACGGCAAACCAATCGATAAAGCCTCACGGACACTTAAGCCATCCGTTTCATACCATCTTGATGGGAAAACTAAAGCGCGGGCCTTTTTCATGTATTCAAAAACTTCATTACGTGATTTCCAGCCAACAAATTCAACATTTGATTTTGCAAACTGTTTTTTTAGAGATTCCAACTCGGGGCCATCACCTACAACCACACCTTTTAACCCTAAGTCACCAATTGCTTGACAAAATAAATCAACACCTTTTTCTTTAGCCAACCTTCCAACATACAAAAAATATTCATTTTTTTCTGGATGTATTGTGGGTAGATTAATTTTATCAATCGGGTTGCTAACTCGATGAAATACGGTATTTTGCAGAAAATAAATCTTTAATATTCTTTCGCTAAAATCAGAAATCGATATAAACTTTGTTGTCTTCTTAAAAATATTCACTATTTTATTTTGAACAAAGCAGCGTACAAAACGATAAAGTTTAATTGCATAATTTCGTGAATCGCAATTACAACGCAAACACTTCATTGACAATGGCTTTCTGTGGCAAATCTCTAATTTTTTGTAATCGAAAAAACCGCCATTGGGACACACTGAAAAATAATCATGACATGTCAAATAAACCGGGAAATGCAACGAATTAGCAACATTCCAAACACAGCTAGACAAAGCTTTTGTCCACGTATGAATATGAATCAAAGTGGTCTTATTATCTAAGGTCTTTAGCAGTTTCTTAAAACATATTGCGGCTTTAAAATTGTATAATCCGTTTAAAGCCCCGCGTATTTTATTAGGATCTGAAAGCGACGGATACTGATTCGTAGAAACATACTTTACTCCATCAATCTTTGGAGCATCTTTTTTTGTTACCGCAGAAAACAAATAGATGCTATATCCCGCATCAACCAAAGTCTCAGCGGTCATCATAGCAACCTTAGCGGCCCCACCCTCAACATAATCAAAATCGTTTACAACAACAACGGTTTTGATATGAGAAGGAATGTAATCTAAATTAAGACTCACTGAGACACCTTTTTAGACTTACAAACAGATTATAAAACACCATTATTCATAAAATTACAGGCCCACTAATCAAAGGCTCAAACCTTTTTCCAAGCCCAGCCCCACTTATTGAAATACTTCATCAAAGAACAGAAGTGAATCCGCATCAGCTTGAAACTCGTGTGGCTTGCTTTTTCCCATTTATGAATAACTTTCGCCGCAGGATGGACAACTATTTTATTTACTTTACGGACTGTTCTGCACAAGTCAGCATCTTCTGCATACATAAAGTAGCGATCATCAAAGCCTTTCAGTTCTTTAAACAAACCGGTTTTCAAAACAAGGAAAGACCCCTGAATAAAAGGGCATTCAAAATCCTTCGTTTTATCGACATCGGTCATTGTATGGTAATCGATGCGCTTTTTAAAAATGGGTAAACAAAAATAGCGGGTAATCAAATCACATACAGTCAAATCACGCCTATAAACTCGTTGGACATTATTATTTTCATCCATCAAAATCGGGGCGGTCATCCCCACATCATCATGATTTTTCAAAAATTCAACCAACGGAGAAAAGGCATCTGAGCAAAGTACGATATCGGGATTTACAATTGCATGGAACTCACTATCTAGCATCGGCAAAACATAATTATGTCCTTTACCAAAACCAAGATTTTTACCCGTTTCCAAATATTTCACATCACTATATTTTTGTATTTCTTTTATAAAGGCCTGCTTATTCGGACTACTATTTGTATAGCCACTGTTGTCTATAACATAAATAATTTTCGATAAAGATGATTCCGTAAATCGTTCTATCGATTCAATTGCGAAAAGGGCATCATCGTATTTTTTGTAAACGACTATGGATACAGAAAGTGTTTTCATCCCCACCCCTCACAGAACTTTATCATAAACAAAGGTTTTTACAAAACGGGGCATCATAAACACGATTTCATTTACCATTGAACGAAAGAAATAGTCCCGATACCTGAACCAGCCCCTCTTGAAAAATTTTTCGTTAAAACGGCGCATCGCCCTGACATATTCCCAGCTACCACGATCTTTATAGCAATCTTCGCTGAGACGTTTATAAACCAAAGGCTTTTGAACATTGTAGCCTTTAGCGCAAAAACTCAATAGGTCGATAAACAAGGCGTAATCTTCAGCCATAATGCAGTCTTCATAATCAAAACAGGCCAGAACCATTCTTTTTTAAGCAAGGCTGAAGAAAAAGCCATCGGCATTGTTCTTTTGGCGAACCTGTAAATTTCTTCAGGCGATTCAGGGAATACGCGACAGCAAGCGATGTTATCGACGGATTCACTGAATTCATTTACGTTAGCCCCAACGAAGTCTGCCTTATTAACAAACAATGCCTCAAATTCTTCTTCAATTCGGCTCGGAGCTGAATATCCATCCGCATCCGTGTAGGCAACAAACCCGTTTGAACAAGCAATCATCCCC
>Ga0129307_1002683_pt1 | contig 13156 bp, 9 predicted proteins | sample P1105metagenome_FD_94437 | JGI IMG/M metagenome (GOLD analysis project Ga0129307, IMG submission 94437) | Capybara group fecal microbial communities from Wisconsin, USA - P1105 metagenome | ecosystem: Host-associated > Mammals > Digestive system > Large intestine > Fecal | place: USA: Wisconsin... | reverse complement strand
TGCTGACAGTAAATGGGTGGCTATAGCTTCTGAGGAATACGCACAGAACAGTAATGCTGCTAAAAGTGATACAGGCAGAATAGCAAAAATGCTTGGTACTTACTGTATGAACACAGAAGTCATCGACAGTGACTGTGCGGCTATGTCATTGTATGGCAAGGACGGAAAATCAGCGGATATGCTTCTTATGGGGCGATATGACGATTATTTCGGTGACGATAATCCGGAGCCGAATGAAAAGATATGGTCACAGTTCCTGAGCGGTGGCAGCACATGGGAGCAGTTCAATGAAATACTCGGCGGCGAATATGTATTTGTCGAGGATGGTCTGTCACAGCTTGCGCCTGTTATCGGTATGGACAGCGGTAATTTGCTGTTTTCGGCAGAAGATGTTAATGAAAAAGATAACAGCACTGTCATTCTTGATTTCCAAAAAGCAAGACCTGCAATAATTATGTCACGGGCAGGCAAAGAAATCAAGACGCCGAAGTCTATAACCCTAAATGCAGCTTTCAAACAAATAATCGGAAAAGCTCTTGAACCTTTCGGTTTTAAGGTCATCAAAGGACGACATCCATACATTGTAAGAGTTATAAATAACGAAATTCTACACATCATTACATTTCGTACAGAAAGTCCAGACTATTCTGAAGGAGATAAGGCTTTTGCAATAATGGGAGGTATCGCTACTGTATACCGAAAGAAGATCACCTTAGATCAAAGTCCGATACAGAATTACGTATGGTTCAATTATATGTTCGATTTTTACGAAGCACTTACGGATGAGAGAGATGCTAATATACTTGGTCAGCTTTTCAGGTCATGCTACTATTCTGACAAACCTGAATCGCTAATATCTGTTATGAACACAGGTGCTGAAAATGTAATAAAATACGTATTGCCAGTAATGGGTAAAATCAATGATATTGATTCGAGTTTGGACTATATGCGAAAATTCAAAAAGCCGTGTAATTCTGTAAAATGCACAAAAATCTGCACATATTACCCTGATGAAGATGAATCATTTCTTTATTTTTTGTCTGATAAAAAAGAAGAATACTCTCATATCCTTGCTAATTTTAATACTGATAAGGAATTACACAATTGGGTAATAGGCGAAATTGAAAAAAGGAAAACTGAAAATATAGGGATATTAGAAGCATATGATTTAATTGAAACACAGAAAGGAATATAATATGGTACGAGAATTAAACAAAAGAGTGATGTCAGCGTTTTTGACGTTGATTATGTTGCTGTCGTTCTGTAATAATGTATTACTCAGCAATTCTGTAATAAATGCAAAAGCAATTGGAACTTTTGATGAGGATGCTTTAGATGCTATAGCAGATGCCACATCGGATATGTATAGAGCGCAGAATTGGAGTCAGGCCATAGCCGACGGCTGCAGCTATAGCTTCTTTCATAACGCAGTTCAGGATTATTTAGTAAATCCAGTACATGGATATGGTTTTAAAAAGGAAAAAATAATTAATTACAATCAGATTGTAGTAAATCCTGTCACAGAAAAAGATACAACATATGGCAAAGCTGATATTTATAAGCAAATCGATTTTTCTACATATCATATATGGGAAGTAAAGCCTGTTTCGTACAACAATGCTGCGAGGAAGCTATTAGCGATACAGCAGTTGGACAATTATACTAACACCGCACTTCACGAAGAACAAGATGTAACGTATTTGAAAGGCGGTCTCGATCCACCGCTTAACTCAACTACAAAATTCCAGAAAACCGCTCCCAACCTCAAGGCAAAATATGAGATTACCTTTTGGGGAACCCCAGAGAGCTTGATTCTTTACAAATTCCAGAGATTACCCGATGACGACGATGACGACGATCCAGCGAATTCGGGTGTAGGTGAAGGAAGCGGATCTGGTAGTGGTGATGATTCCGATGATGACGATGATTCTGAAGAAGGCGGTGGAAAACCTCCGATAGTAATCACTCCTGGCGGTAAGCAGGAAGAAGAGGACGACGATGGAAAAATTGCTGCATCAGTTTTAGTACCTGTGGCTACTGTCTCATTTGTAGCAGTTACCGGAGCTGCTGTTTCTATTGGCTTAAGCAAAGTAAAACTAACAAGTTTGATAGAAATTAAGCCGGTTGTTGATAAAGCTGTTGGCATATGTACCGCAATCATTGCTTCCGCTCCTACCATTGTTTATAATGCACAAGGTATAAGATGCTATGCTGTATCAGTCGAGGAGAAATCAGCAATAGAAGATTGCATTGAGGAACTATCGTGGATTGATATTACCGAAGAAGACGAAAATGCAAATGAGGAAGAAATCGAAGAAAAAATAAAAGATAAAGAGAAAGAATACAGTGAAGCAGAAGAACAAGCACCTCAACGTGATCCGTTAATAATCAGGTATACTAAAGACGATAGTAAGTTTCTAATTACGCTTCAAGATGGCGTTAATTTCGATCTTGACAACAACGGATTTGATGAAAAGACAGCTTGGATTAGCGAAGCAGATTGCTTTTTAGCTTTAGATATTAATGGTAATAAAAAAATTGATAATGGCTCTGAACTGTTCGGTGATAGATTCGTAATGCCTAACGGTAATAATTCCACAACTGGTTTTGAAGCATTAGCAAGTCTAAATACAAATGGCGATGCTATTATTGATGAGAATGATCCTGTTTTCTTTGATTTGAGAGTATGGTTTGATTCTAATCATAACGGAAAAACTGATAGCGGTGAGCTTAGATCGCTATCCGACGAACATATTGTAAGTATAAATTTGAATGCTTCTCCCGACGGAAAGATCCATGCCAGAACAGAAGTTTTAGAGGCTGCATCTTCAATAGTTACTTACGAAGATAATACTACAAGAAAAATCAGTGAATTCTGGTTCCCTATAAACTCAACTGACACAACTCATGATGGGGTTGCAACAGTTGGTAATGTTCCTAATCTCCAACAAGCATTAGAAGAAGACAAAGATGGATATCTTAAAGGTCTTTGTGATGAATTCGAAGATTCAACAGATATATTTACTAAAAGATTCTATCTCAAGAAAATTCTTTACATCATAACAGGCGCTGAAGACATAGTTGCGGACAGCCGAGGTGGTAATATTGATGCTCGTGACCTTCATGTGGTAGAAGCATTCATGGGTAGAGAATTTAAGGGAATAGATGATAAATCAATTCCTAATTCTCTTGCAGCAGAAAAATTAAGAAATATCTACGACTCTATTGAGAATTTATACTATAATTATATTAACTTTAAATGCACCTCAGGTTGGTTTAGATATTTTACATCCATTGATGAGGATGAAAACGGTGTGGTGTATTTAGATACGCACTATATTGATAAATATCTGCTCGATGAAATTGAAAATGAAGCTAATATTGATGTTACTCTCTACGAATATGGCATGTATCTGAAGTATCTTGATGAAAAGATGGGGACTTCTTCATACGACAAATTTGTAAAGAAATACTCTTCGATGTCTTTAGATTATAAGAATGTCTTTGAATACATAAATACAACACATACAATATTTGGCACTGGGAATAATGATATTATTAACGGAAGCACAAAAAATGATATAGTTTACTGTGACAAAGGAAACGATACTATAAACGCCGGCAACGGTAATGATATTATTTATGGAGAATACGGAAATGATGTTCTAAACGGCGGAGATGGAAATGACACATATATTTTTAGCTTTAATCACGGAAATGACACAATAATAGATTCAAAAGGTATAACTAATATCACATTTTCAAAAGAATTAAGTTCATCTGATTACAAGCCGTCAATCACAGTAGATGGTAATTTTGTCATAACAAACACTGAAACAGGGGATACTATTTTACTTCCTGATTTTATAAAAAATCCGCTCAACTACAATATTAAATTTGCAGATGGAAAAATTCTAGGTAATGCAGACGAGATTACAGCTATTGAAGGAAACGATAAAATTGATGAACTGGAAATGACTGATGGATTTAATGTTTGTTATGGTCGAGATGGAGACGATAAAATTAATGGCGGCGCATTTATTGACTTTATGTATGGAGGTAAAGGCAATGATAAACTTTACGGAAATCAAGGAGTAAATGTACTCTTTGGAGAAGACGGAAATGATAATCTCACTGACGGTGAAGATTCAGGATATATTAACGGAGGAAAAGATAATGATAAACTCTTAGGAGGCGGAGGAAATGATATTCTTGACGGTGGATCAGGAGATGACTACCTTCAGGGCGATCGTGGTGATGATACATACATTTTTGGAAAGGATTACAATATAGATACTATAAACGATTCAGCAGGCAACAATAACATAGTTATACATGGGTATCGTAAAAAAGATATGAATATAATTAATATCAAACGTTCAGTTTTTTATGATGCTAATAGTAATGTCTATGATTCTGTTATTGAATTTAACAAGAATAATGGTGATAAACTGATTATTACAGGACTTTCTCCATCAAATAATCAGTACGATTATAAATTCATATTCGATGATGGTACTACTATAAAAATGTCAGATACAGCTGAATTTTCCAAAGTCAATGCATTATATGGCGATACTAACTGTGACGGTAAAGTAGATATTTCTGATGCCGTTCTTATCATGCAGAGTCTTTCTAATCCATCAAAATATGGACTATCCGGTACTGATGCTAAACATATTACTGCATTAGGACAAATTAATGCTGATGTAAATAATAGCGGTGATGGAGTAACTACAAAAGATGCATTAAGTATTCAGAAGTATCAATTACAGCTAATCTCAAATCTTCCAGAAAGCTATACGTATTCGATAGCATGATATTTTGATAAATCACATAAAATCTTAAAAATATTAACTATCAATAATTAAATTGAGTAGTAGCGATCTTCGCTACTACTCAATTTTTATTATAACAATCACTTCAAGAATCCCATTGCATAAATGTCTTTCCCCTGTTTTAAGCACTTTACAACCATATCAAGAATCTCACTATACTTATAATCCATCTTCAATTTTTCTATAGGGAAGATCTGACCGAAGCACTCATTGTACTCGGCTGCATAATCATAAATGACGGAATATAGCCGAATATACTTGTTCAGTGTAGGTCTGCTTATATTCAGATACTTCGCTGTATCGGTCTTACTGGACATTCCGTGCATCAGATATTCGTAGTCCCGGTAGAAGAAGTCAGGGAGATCGTCAATGGTTGTATGCGGTCTGCCTATTCGCTTTCCCTTTGCTTTTGCATTCCTCAAGCCGCTTTTGGTGCGTTCAGAGATCATATTTCGCTCCAGTTCTGCAAATACTCCCGTGATCTGGAGAAAGGCTGCGGTCATGGGATCAAGCGTACCATTAGTGCAGTCAATGGTGATAGAATCCTTGATAATCAGCTTTATCTGCTTATTTTTCACCGTTTCAATGATATCGCACAGCTGCTTGGTGCTTCTTGTCAGTCTCGACAGCTCAGTAACGGCGAGCGTATCACCGCTGCGGATCACGTTCAGCAGCTTTTGCAGCTCCACCTTGTTTTCCTTCATGCCTGAGATATATTCGGTGAAGATCGTCTCCGGGACAGCTCCCATTTCCTTCAGCTCACGTACCTGTCTTGATATATCCTGTTTGTTTTCATCGGTGCTGCATCTGCAATATCCGTATACTTTACTCATATTTCCGCCTCCGAAGTGCCTTTGATACCTTATTATACCATAATACCGCAGCCATGTAAATAAAAAGATGTAAAAGAAATACGATGAAAACAGAAATGGTCTTACGCTGAATATCACTCATGCAGCAGCTGAAATGTGTTGTAAAAGAAAACACTCGTTTTTGTTTACATGATAATTTAAGGAAAAGTGGAACGGAATGTTACCGTTCCACTTGCATGGCTCATTGATACTGCTCAGCTGCTCTCTTGCGAATCTTGTCGAGATGTGATATAATCATTCTGTTGTTCTACGCTCCTTCTTATCAGGAAGGAGGTGAGATCTGACATGGAGATATTCGCATCATTTTTGATTTCCGTCGTAGCAAGTGTAGTCGCATATTACATTTGCAAGTGGCTGGACGGGGACAAGCGAAAAAAGTAGACAACCAGCACTAAGGGCAGGAGAGTCGCTTTCTCCTGCCCTTTTTTGGTGATAATCCTGAATGGAGTTATCGCATCATTTTGCATTATTATTATACACCAGAAAAATATTATTGTCAATATTTTAGGTTTTATTACTTGTTCATGAATTATGGGAAAGTTCACGAAGTTCCATAATGTACTTGCGAAGCAAGTCGTTTTCCTCGGCATAGAGCTGTAAACGTTCGTCTTTCAGCTTATTCAGTTTCTTTTTGCGCCTGCGGTGTTCCGCTGCGTTGAACCTGTTGTCCTGTTTTCGTTTCCATAAATTGCAGGTGTCGCAGTATTTACGCTTGATTATGCTGTAGTAGCTTGCTGTGCCTTTATCGGTCTCCCCGGTGCTGTGGTTGCCTATCCACTTACCGCATATTATACAATAGTGATCTGCTTTCATATTGGCTGCACTCCCCTTTTCAAAGTAATATCGTTTTGCTTACCGTTTTGCTTACGCCATAACGGACTTGGATTTTCTCAGGATTGGAGGGGGAGAACGTCATTCGTCCTCTTCCCCGTCTTCTGTCAGGAACAAGTAGTCGTTCAAGTTAACTTTGACATTCTTCGGTGTGTCCTCATATACAACTTTCTTTTTCAGTGGAGCAAAGTGCGCTCCCCTCGCCCTCATAGTGCTGACTTCGGCAAGCTCCTTGGCAACCAGATCAGGACGGAGCTGAGTTGTTCCGTGCTTGTCAAGCTCTGATATCTTCTTGGTTAGTGTATCCCTTAGCCGGTCACGCTCGGACAATACAAGCTCCATCAGGGCCTTGCTGTTCTTGTCGTGACCGTTGATGAGCAACGTATGGTCATGGTCTTGTCCTAAGTTATCTGGAAGCTGAATCGTTACGCCTTTGAGCCTGTGAAACTTTGCAAGTTCTATGCTCGTCTGTATCTCCTCAAGCTGTTCGAGCTGCGTTACGATCTGTTCAAGGTCATGCACTCCGCTATATATGCGGAAATATTTGACGTCGCTGCCGTGATAACGGTAATGTCTTATCAGGCGCACTGTAATATATATCATGGCTGCAAATACAAGAAATGCAAATAAGTCTGAATCTAAAAATCTTTCTATCATAAAAAATACGCTCCTTCTTTGACAAAGGGGCTCACTTGTGGTATACTTATAGATACAGCTCGCCCCTTGTGGGTTAGTTGTGTGTGGCTCTCTCCTGTCTACTCGCCAAAGTTACGCAGGGGAGAGTTTTTTTGTTTTTCAGTGTGGTATGTACCACAGGTCGCTTGTACTTTTGATAAATCGTGTAAAAGATACTAAAGCATTTTACCTTTGGTAAGGTAATTTACTCGCTACGCTTACTTCTACGGAATAATCTTTCAAAAAATGATAATTTTGGTTCTGGTGCCTCAGTTTCCGCAGGCTCGTTTACGGAATCTACTTCAACAACTGTCTGCTTGCTGTCTGCAATAACCTTGTATTTGTTCAGCTCCATTTGTAGTTCCTTATTTGTGTCCTCTAAGGAAAATAACCTTGCAAGGGTTGTTTGTCTCTCTGCTGTTAGCTTTTCTCGTTCCTCTACTGCATCTGATATTTGCTTGTCCCTCAATGCGAGTTGTTTATCTTTTTCGAATAACTGCTTGTCTTTCTCTGCAAGCTGATTTGTGAGAGTATCAATTGTAGCCTTTAATATATCAAGTGTTTGACTGCTTTCGTTGCTCTTTCGTTGTGCGTTTGTTGTGCTTTGCTTTCGTTGTGTAGTGTAATGATTTCTTATTGATTCTACGGTGTTTTCGTCAAGAAAGTATGATGTTATCTTTCCTTTCGTTGTTTTTTTGATTTCGTTGCGTTTACACCATTGACGCAAGGCTTGTTCTGATACGTGAAGCTCCTGTGCAAGTTCTTTTATTGTTATCACTCCACATCACCTGCCTGTAAACGCTTATCAAGCATAGCAATGATATACGCTGCATAGTCGTTGATCTTTGTACCATTCTTTTGCTCTTGCCTTTTGACATCGTCATAAACTGATTTGAAATAATCGACTCTTGCTGTACCGTATGCGCCTTTATCTGGTTGGAGCTTGACGATCCTGTTATATATCGCCTTTATGTCAGTAACAGTAAAGGTTGGATATAAGTCGAGGATAGTTTGTACATCACTATTCAATATTTGTTCTGATTCTCTCTGGTCGGTAGCAAGTGCCAACTCTATTAGATTTGCACTCTCAGGCTCTTGTATATTCTCTGCTAATAACGGCTCTACACTAAACTTTATAGCAATAACCTTGCGCCCTCGTTTAACTGTAATGTAATTATATCGGAGTTCTGTTTTCTGTGTTAACTCCGTGTGACACTTCTTCAAAATCAAATCATTGAATCTCTTGAAAGTGTCGTATGTGGGGCTATTGCAATTTAGTATTGCTTTCAACTCGTCAATGTTCACTTCCCATGACATTCTGTACCTGTTATATTCAATATAATTAAAAAGGATATAGCTGTAAAGGCTGTCTATATTCAAGATACATCGCAGTTTATACTTGAAATAGCCTATTTTATCAATATTGAATATCAATTCAAACGCAGAATTTGTGCATTGCATCTCCACTTGATACGGCTCAGTCTCATAATTGAGATAACAAGTTTCAAATAAAGATACGTGTAAAGGGTACTTACTGCCTGTATCAATATCAACTATTCGCATCAGGTTTCTGAGTTTACTATCTAAGTCATTGCTGTTCATCCGCTTTAAGCCTATCGCCTTTTCCAATTCTGCTTTTGTCATAATCACAGTTTTCGTGCTGCTATCGTGGCTATTGATATGTCCCAAATACAAATCAAGTAACTTGTATTCAAAAAGGGAAAATTTCTCTTGCCATAAGCTGAAAAGTGGTCTTGACTTCTGTACTATCGCATTTTCTGCGACTTCTTCACTTCTCTTTCGTGCCGTGTGAATCACCTCATTTTCTCTTATTTTCTTTAGTATAGCATAAAAGACATAGTATGTCAAGAAAAAATATGTCTTTTATGCTATATTATTATGACTAATCATAATAATTTTTTTCTTATTATGACTTTTATGCTAAACTAACATGACCTATATGCTAAACTAACATGACCTATATGCTAAACTAACATGACCTATATGCTAAACTAACATGACCTATTTTTCTCCAAATGACGATATATCGCTATTTTCATCAGCCCTTAATCAAGATATAATCAAGATATAATCAAGGATAGATAAATCTATCTATCAATCAAGGACACTGAACGACTGATAGACATAATATCAATGTCTTTTCTATGTCTTATTTGCTAATCTGGTATGACTTAATTATCAAGCTTTTATTTCTTTGCAAACTCCTCATTGTTCACATTCTCTGAGACTCATCATTGCTCTCATTATAAGGTAATTGAATTGCTAATATAATACATTCAAATTCACTGTATAATTTTACCTTTAAAGTAAATATGGTATAGTTATATTACATTATCACGTTTAAATGGCTTGTACGGCTTTTGGAGGCGTTTTACGAATACACCCTCATGTTCTTTATTCCCTTGATCACCTCTTCGCTTAAAACGGCTTGTAGGGGCTTGTATGGCTAAGTGTTCATTATGTATATTTAACGTCGTTCACAACTTAATAGGCAACTATAAAGGATGTCGATAGTGCCATATCACATCTGATTGGCTTCTGATCTACGAGGTTTCAGATGGTTAGCTTATTCTTTATCTCACCAGAACAGGAACGCACAATGACTTATTAAAAAAAAGCAGCCCTCAATTAAGGTGGCTGCTTTTTTTCATTTGTTGTCATTAGAAGCTGTTGTGTCAGCTTTCGGAAAGTCATTCATAGCTTTAGAGAAATATCCTCCTCTGTTGTCCTGTCCTTTCAGGAACGCAGCCAGTCTTTCTATATCTCCTTCTACATATTCTCTGCCGAGGATGCTGTAAATAGTTCCTCCCATTTCAATGAGATGCTTTGTTCGTTTTGCTCTTTCCTCTTTTGACTTATTTGCTCTCAGTCTTTTCTCCTGTTCCTTCAGCTCTTTTTGCTTTTTCTGTAACTCTGCTATCTGTTCTTCTATTGTTCGTTTTGCAGTTGACATAACAGCACCACCTTTCTCTCTGATTATACCACTTTTCTTTTTTTCAGTCAAGGTATTATTTATTAAAGATGGCGTAGCCGTGAAGGGCTTGACAAAGCCCTGATTTTCTGCTAAACTAAGTTTAGCACCCTGTTAAGGGCGCACTTACACATAAGTTGCTAAAGCAACCTATGTCGTGCGCTCTCCGAGGGCAGGGACTCTGTCCCTTGACCCTGCCAAACGAGGCTTTGCCCCTTTTGGATTTCCCCACAAGGCGTGGCTCTGCCTCTCCTTGACCTCTCCGCAAGAGTTTTCCCCTCTTGACTTCCCTTTTGAAAGGAGCATTATTGTTATGGCTATATATCACATGAGTATTAAGATAGGCAGTAAAGGCAAAGGTCAAAGTGCTGTTGCTGCTGCTGCCTATCGGTCAGGTGATAAGCTCACTGACAAAGAAACTGGATTGATTTCTGACTATACCCGAAAAGGGGGAGTAGTACATTCGGAAATTTCCCTTTGTGATAATGCTCCTTTAGAATATGCTGACCGTGAAACTCTTTGGAACGCAGTTCATGAAATTGAAAATAAAAAGAACTCACGTCTATGGAGAGAGTTTGAGGTAGCTCTACCGAAAGAGTTTAGTCAAGATGAGCAGATAGAAACTGTCCGTGATTTTGTAAAACAGCTTACAGGCAGCGGAATGTGTGCTGACTGGAGTTTACATGACAAAGGGGACGGAAATCCTCATGCTCATATCATGACTACTGTTCGCAGTATAACCAATGAAGGCGAATGGGCTCCAAAGAGTCGACTTGTATATGACCTTGATGAGAAAGGGGAGCGTATCTTCCAGAAATTGAATAAGCAAGGATATAAGCAGTATAAAAGCCACAAAGAGGACTATAACGACTGGAACTCAAAGGAACGTGTTGAGGAATGGCGTTCAGCCTGGGCTGACTGCTGCAATGCTCGTCTTTCCGAGCGTGACCGTATAGACCACAGGAGCTACGAAAGACAGGGGATAGATCAGATACCTACTATACATGAAGGTTATGCTGCAAGGAAGATCGCTGCCGCAGGCGGTACTTCTGAGCGTATTGAGATAAATAATGAGATCCGTGAGAAAAACTCGCTGCTGCGAAAGATAGCAGCGCAGTTAAAGGCAATCGGAGAAGAAATAAAACAGCTTATTGGAGAAAGGGGAAGTGCGAAAATTGGAGAATTATTACAGCGAAGCAGACGTTCAAGAGCTGATGAAAGAGTTAGAACTGAGCTTAGAGGACAGGGAGAAGCTGCAAGCCGAGAACGAGGACTTGTGGGCGAAGTTTCAGCGGGCAGAGCAGATGAGCAGCAAGCTGAAACAAGCAGAAGCAGAGAAACAACAACTACAGAGATCATTGCAGGAGCAAACCAAGCTGATGAAGCAGCTATGCGAGTCATCAGACAGCGAAATGCCGAAAAAGCTAAACGAGAAGCTGAACGAACAAGAAAAGCTGCTCTCGAAAGAGAAAGAGAAGAACGAGCAGCTAAAGAAGCAGCTTCAAGAAGCAGCGGTTTCAGCCGAGGACGATAAAAAAGCCAGTAATAGGCAAATATCACGGCTTAATGATGAAATAGCTTTGCTTGAAAGAAGGCTGAAATCCGATAAGTTTGACAAAGAGCAGTATCTGAAAAGCCTTGAAATGCGAGAAAGGGCAGTTGTAAAAAAGCGATCTGAGCTTGATGAGCATATCAGAGTCAGAGCTGAGGCGATAGAAAAAGATACCGTAGCTCATTATAAGGCTGCGGAAGAAGCACTTGAAACTGAGAAAACTAAGTGTATAGAGCAGCAGAAGTCCGTAGAAGCCGAAAGACAGGAATGGTTACTATCTGAAAAAGAAAAGATAGATAATGAGGTAGAACAGCGGATAAAAGCCTATAAATCAGCGTTAGACAGCCAAAGCGCAAAAGAACGAGCTGAACAGGAAAAAGAGTATAAGGCAAAGAAGCAAGCTCTGAAGGCTAAGTATATGAGTATCAGCGGAGCTACGGTTCTTGGCGGTTTTATCTGTGCTATAGTTGCTGTATGCAGCACTGTTATAGCATTTGTACATGGTTTGTTGCCTTTCCTGATAGCAGACGGTAAGGAGATAGGGAAGTGGATCAGCAGCGACTGGCACTCTATCTTTGGGAGATCCTTTGAATTTCCGCAGACATTGCTGCCTATCCTACAGCTTGCATTGCCCCTGATATGTCTGATTGTTGTCGGTATATGGACGGCATTTGACTTTGAAGAGCGTAAATGGGTAGTTTTTGTCGATGAGCTGAGCTGTATAGTCATCGGTGCAGGCATTGGCATATCTGCCGTATTTGGCAAGCAATTATCTTGGATAGGCTTAAATACGGTGATGTTCCCTATAGCTGCATATCTCTTGTATGTTCTGATACGATGGTTATGGGAAATAGACGCTTTTGAGGCAATTGGACGGCTGTTCACAGCAGCAGCGGACAAGTGGAACGGACTTGAGAAGCACGAGAAACAGGGATATGCTTTTATAGGGCTTGTAATAATCGTTGCAGCAACTACGTTTCGCTTTTGGTGGTAACATCATTTTCAGAATCTCTTTGCAGATGGCTATTATAGACGATATATATACAAAATCCCTCTCACAGCTTAAATACGGTTTGGAAAGCCGTATAGAGCTTGTGAGAGTGGATTTTTCTTACTGATGGCTAAACTACATATTGATTTTTATGCTATAAATTTGTAATATTATTGCAATATTTAGTGTAAATATTGACTTTTTTATTGTTCTCATTTATACTTAATGATATATTTTGTTATATTGATACAAAGGAGAATAATATGGGAAACTTTTTTACAGCTTCGCAGATATTCAATGGTGAAGGCTTGGATAAACAGCAGTTTATAGATAAGTTCTGCAAAGCTATGGCTGACAGCGGTTATGTTGTTTGTGACAGCGATGAGGGCGAAAAATCGTATATTC
>Ga0129307_1002681_pt1 | contig 13163 bp, 16 predicted proteins | sample P1105metagenome_FD_94437 | JGI IMG/M metagenome (GOLD analysis project Ga0129307, IMG submission 94437) | Capybara group fecal microbial communities from Wisconsin, USA - P1105 metagenome | ecosystem: Host-associated > Mammals > Digestive system > Large intestine > Fecal | place: USA: Wisconsin... | reverse complement strand
TCCCGCCTTGTATTCCGGATCATCATGCAGACGGTCGAGTTCCGTGCGAAGCATGCTCAGATCGGTGTTATATCTCCGTAAACAGGTGCGCCCGTCCGCGAGATGCCAGCAGATGCAGACATTGCCGTAGTAAGATGCAGCGTCATACGGGACAGAGCCCGGCGTCCGCTCGGAATAGTCTGCGGCAAACAGCCTGCTGCGATGACTTTTCTTCAGATCAGCGATGCAGACTTCCGCGATCCGGTAAGCGTTGTCCAGATCGTGACAGGTCATGCGGTTCATGACGGTGAGCGCAGGGTCGGGGTCGGTATCCTGCCTCACGTAGCTTGTCCCATCGCTGTTTTTCTCGAGACGGTAGCTGCGGTTGTAATTGAACGCCTCATCGAGCACCGGACTTATGATGCCCACAGAACCGACGGAGACTCTTTCGGGAAGGTAAGTGTCATAACCCATGAAGTCAAAGCGGAAGAGCGCAAAGAACACAGCAGCCAGCAGGATGCAGATGACCGGATGTGCTTTGTGCGCAAGTGCCTGCCTGAAGTCAAAACGGAAAATGATCTCCATGACCAGACAGCTGATGAGAGCGGCACTGATCAGCCCGAAAAGCGCCCATGCGTCTTCCTCCAGGATCTGGTGGAAGAGATATGCACCGGTGACTGCGACCGGTATGCAGATCATCAGTTTGATCGGTGCTTCCGTCGCGGCAAAAGCCATTGCATGACCGGCTGCTTCGGAGCGGCGACGGTGATAAAGATAGAGACTGATCAGCATGAGAACGACTGCAGCTGCCAGTGCCGTCCAGATACGGAACAGTACGGAAGCCTGAAGGCCCGCATATATCCGGCTGAGTCCGGACCCCGGAAGATTCTGAATGCCTCCGGAAGAGCTGACTTCGCCGGCGAGATCCAGCATCCAGGCAAAGGGTGAAGTCCGCTGCAAAAGGATCATGATGCGGTCCATGCTCTGATAATAGGTACTGAAATAGGAACCCATCAGCCCGTGGATGAGAGTAAACAGCGCTGGACCGTAAGTAAAGAATACAAAAGTACCGAGGATCCCGACAAAAACACTGCCGGTCAGCATCATTGCAAGCACGACAGTCATATATGCAAGCAGGAAGAAAGCCATCTGTCCTGCAAAACCGGAGAGCGCCGCAGCGATACAGCCCGTGATCCCGGTATTTGCCTGCACGATCAATGCGGCAGCAAGGCTCATGATGAAATACGGTATACCGACGATGAGGATGCTGTTGATGTTGACGACATGGAAGAGCCGGGTACGGCTGACCGGAAGGCTGTGGTAAAAGTCGGTCTTACGCTGGTTGTGAAGCCAGGAAAATGCCGACACGCCGATGACGACGGCGAGACAGCAGAGTATGAAACTCAGTCCTCCGCTGAAGACGCCGGACCAGGAGACAAAGTCCTCAAAGACTCTTTGTGCTGCCAGGTCCCGCTGCGCAGCCGCATCGGCATAACCGGTAAAATTGCGCTCATTGAGACGGCTCGTAATATTGGCGAGCATGGGGACCGGGAACATGAAAAAGAAGAGCAGTGCAGAAAGTGCAGCCGACCAGACTCTTCGTTTCAGATTTTCACGGATCAGGGAAAGAAAAGATGCCCCGGATCCTTCTATGCGGTCAGAATAAGAGCTTCTTGATGTCATAGCCCGTCACCTCCGTTTCACTGATAAAGATCTCCTCCAGGGAGAGCGGCACGACCTCATAAAAGACCGTGTCAAGCTGTTCCATGCGCCCGAGAAGTTCATACTCGGACCCTCGTACCGTGAGCGTAAGGATGCTGCCGCGCTGTTCGATCCTCAGGACATTTAAGGGATCGGTAAGGTAAGCGGCGAGATCGTTCGCGGTCATATCCGGTTTCAGTACGCACTGGAGCTTATGAATGTTGAGTTTCATGTCGTCCAGATCTCTTGAGAATAGGATGCCTCCCTTATGCAGGAGTCCGACATGGTCACAGATATCCTCGAGCTCACGAAGGTTATGCGAAGTAATGACAGGGGTCAGACCGCGCTCAGTCATGTCTTCGGCGAACAGGGATTTGACCGCCTGACGCATGACCGGGTCGAGCCCGTCAAAGGTCTCGTCACAAAGAAGATACTTTGTTCCGGCGCTTAAGCCCAGGATGATGGACAGCTGTTTCTTCATGCCCTTTGAAAATGTATTGATCTTCCGGTTTTCCGGCAGCTCAAAGGCGCCTGCCAGCCGGCCGAAGCGGCCGCGGTCGAAATGAGGATAGATCTTCGCGAAGAAAGCCATCATTTCCCGCGGGGTGACATTTGAAAAGAAATACTGGTCATCCGGAACATAGAAGAACTGTTCACGGATCCTTGGAACAGTAAAAACATCTTCGCCGTCGATAAGCACGCGTCCCTCGTCAGGCTTCAGTATGCCGGTGACGAGACGCAGAAAAGTGCTTTTGCCGGCGCCATTCGTGCCGACAAGTCCGAAAACACTGCCTTCGGCGATCACGGCATTGACATGGTCGACGGCAGTGACATCGTCAAATCTTTTAGTAAGATCAACAGATTCGATCATCTGCGTTACCTCCGTTAGAATAAGACCCTGTCCGGGCAGAAGCGGCCTGCTGTGAACCGGCCGAATACAGTTTCCGCACTTCGTTCAAGAGGGCGTCTTCCGCAATGCCGGCAGCGCTTGCTTTTTCCACAACAGCGTCGAATGCAGCGAGCAGATCCGCCTGTTTTTGACGCGTGATCTGGTCCATACCTGCGACAAAGCTTCCTTTTCCTTTCAGCGAATAGATATAGCCCTGCCGCTCCAGCTCGATATAAGCGCGCTGGACCGTATTGGGGTTGATGGAAAGATCCGCTGCCATACTGCGGACAGAAGGAAGGGATGTGTTTTCCAAAAGCACGCCCCGGACCATCAGGTCGGACAGTTTTTCGACGATCTGCTCATAAATGGGCCGTCTGTCCTTATAATCCAGCAGGATCATGCTGTCTCCTTTCTTACAGTTAATACTGCCGTTTTCTACGGCCGTTTACCGGATTACGGCAAGCGGTCATATCAGACTGAATACTGTATTAATCAGCTTAATACAGTTGGTATAGTCAGTATAGAGCAGGATACTTCCGGAAGCAATAGATATTTTCTTAAAGTTTTGTGAACCGCGAAAAACAGCTCATACAGGAGCTTGATATGAATCGCAGAAGCCTGATATGCATGGAAACGATAGCCAGTTTTCATTTATTAATAAACGATAAAAAGCCTTTCGATTTGTTAAAGAGAAACAGGTCTTGTTTGTCTAAAAAATACAAAAAATTGTTTATTAAATATCAAACTGATGTTATACTCAGAGTGAATCTTTGCGCAGCAGAGGTACTGTTTGAAAAAAATAGGAATAAAAATCAAAGTCAGCGGGATTGTTCAGGGAGTTGGTTTCCGGCCATTTATCCATAAACAGATCACTGACCATTGTTTGTGCGGATGGGTAAGAAACACCGGCACCGGTTCGGAACTGAAGCTGGAAGGCCCGGAAGACGAAGTCAGAAGATTTGTAGACGAACTTGGAACGAAGAAACCGTCACTGGCATTGATTGAAAGGATTGAGACGGAGATCTATGAACCTCTGGAGGGGTTTACGGATTTCTCTATCATTATGTCCAAAGACGGGGAGGAGCGCAACACCCTGATCTCTCCGGATGTCTGTACCTGTGATGACTGTCTGCGGGAGCTCTTTGATGAGCACGACCGCCGGTATCGTTATCCCTTTATCAACTGTACCAACTGCGGCCCCAGGTTTACGATCATCCGTGATATACCGTATGACCGGGCGAAGACGACCATGTCGTCTTTCCCGATGTGCAGAATATGTCACGATGAGTATACAGACATCAGAGACCGGAGATATCATGCCCAGCCGGACTGCTGTCCGGACTGCGGACCGCGCCTGATTTTTACGGACGGAGAAGGCTGCGAGATCCCCGGAGATCAGATCGCACTTACGCTTCGCGCGCTCGAGGAGGGCAGGATCGTCGCGATCAAGGGACTGGGCGGCTTTCATCTCGCCTGCCGGGCTGATCTTCCGGAACTTGCGCTGAAACTGCGCGCCAGGAAACACAGGGATGAAAAACCCTTCGCGCTGATGTGTGCGGATGTTGAAGAAGCACGGAAATACTGTGAGGTCAGTGAAGATGAGGAACGGATCCTCAAGTCCCACCAGAGACCGATCGTCCTGCTTCGAAAGCGGCTTCCTGCTGACTCCGGAACGAAAGCAGTAGATCAGGATCCATGCGGCTTCCTTTCCCATCTGAGTGAAAACAGCCGGATCGGGGTCATGCTGCCGTATACACCGGTGCATTTCCTGCTTATGCATGAGCAGCTGAAGACACTGGTCATGACGAGCGCGAACCTGTCCGACCGGCCTATCATTTACCGGAATGAAGAGGCGCTTGCGGAACTGAAAGGTATCGCAGACTGCTTCCTTATGAACAACCGTGACATTCATGTCCGCTGTGACGATTCGGTGATGTGGGTGTTTGAAGGCAGGAACTATTTCGCGAGACGGTCGCGCGGTTATGTGCCGTATCCGCTGACACTGCATGATGCGGGGGGCAGGAAGATGCAGATCCTTGCATGCGGAGCGGAACAGAAGGCGACGTTTTCTCTGAGCAAGGGAGATCACGTCTTTTCGAGCCAGCATATCGGCGATCTGAAGAATATTGAGACTTACGATAACTTCGAGTTACAGATAAAGCACTTTGAAAAGCTGTTTGAGATCCGGCCGGAGATGCTGGTCTGTGATCTGCATCCCGACTATCTTTCCACAGGCTATGCCGTGGAACGATCGGAAAAGGAGGAACTGCCACTTCTTCAGGTGCAGCACCATTATGCGCACATGGCATCCTGTATGGCGGATAACGGGCTTGAAGGCCCTGTCATCGGCATCGTCTGGGACGGCACGGGGCTCGGTACTGACAATAAAGCCTGGGGCGGTGAGTTCCTGACCGGTGACTACATCAGCTTTACACGCCGCGGCACTATCCGTGAGATCGCGCTTCCCGGCGGGGACAAGGCAGTACATGAGATCTGGCGTATTGCAGCGGCGCTGCTTGATGATCTCGGCGAACCGGAAAAGGCTGCAGGAATGCTGAAAGGCGTTGATCCGCAGCTGCTGGACTTTGCCGGAAAACAGATCAGGGCTGGCATCAACTGTCCCCGGACGACAAGCATCGGACGGCTGTTCGACGGCGTAAGCGCGCTTCTCGGCATCCGTGAGACCGTGAGCTATGAAGGCCAGGGTGCGATCCTGCTGGAAGCGGAAGCTGAGGCAGGATGTGACGAAGTATATCCCTACAGGATAGAGGAACGCGCGGAAGACGATCCTTCCGCGGGACCGAAGTACGTTTTCGATTACCGGCCGATGCTGAAGGCGATGCTGTCCGGACTTTCAAAGATGCATGAAACGGCTGCGGATCAGGATCCGGAGACATCCGTTAAGCTTCAGCGCCGTATGGCGGCCATGTTCATGAACACGCTCACGGACATGGCAGTCGGAATGGCAGTCAGGATAAGCCGGGACACCGGGATTCAGAGAGTGGTGCTTTCGGGAGGCTCATTCCAGAACATGTACATTCTGGAGCGCCTGAGCTCCAGGCTTCGGGCAGAGGGTCTCCAGGTATTCACACACAGCCGGGCTTCGTGCAATGACGAGGGCCTTTCGCTCGGGCAGCTGATGATCGCCCGGAAGAGAATGCAGTAAAGATTTCCTGAATAGAGGGTCATTTAAGATCCTGATAAACATTGATGATCACGAGGGTATAAAAGGACATGTGTCTTGCGGTACCATTGAGAATAAAAGAACTGGACGGGACGGATGCGGTCGTCGAACGCGACGGCGTCAGCCGCAGGGTCAAGGTCAACTTCATCCGTGAGCCGAAAGTGGGCGATTACGTCATGGTGCATGCGGGCTTTGCCATTGAGAAAGTGGACAGCCGGCAGGCAGAGGAGGATCTGGAGGCTTTTCGTGAGCTGGAACAGGTCCTGAGTACACTCTGATGGCGCTTGATAAAACCAAAACCTATCATCTGATGGAGGTCTGCGGGACCCATACGATGGCGATCGCAAAGTCAGGCATCCGAAATGTGCTGCCGGCTTTTATACGGCTTGTCAGCGGACCGGGCTGTCCGGTCTGCGTCACACCGCCGGAAGTCATAGATGCGGCTCTCCGCCTGACAGAACGCCCCAATGTGATCATCGCCACCTACGGCGATATGATCCGTGTACCGGGGTCGGTCAAGGGCGATAATCTTGCGAGACGCTCGGCGATGGGCGCAAAAGTACGCATTGTCTACTCGGCGATGGACGCGCTTGAGATCGCAAAGGCAGAACCCGGGAGCGAAGTCGTTTTCCTCGGCGTCGGATTTGAGACCTCGGCACCCGGCACGGCGACCTCCGTTGAAGAGGCAAAGCGCCAGTGCATCGGGAATTATTCGGTATTTTCCATGCTGAAGATGCTGGAGCCTTCGATCCGCGCGCTTGCCTCCGACCCGGAGTTCAACGTGCAGGGCTTTATCTGCCCGGGACATGTTGCGGTCATTCTCGGCGAGCAGGGACTGAAGTTCTTTGAGGAGCTGGGGCTGCCTGCAGTTATCGCCGGATTTGATACAGACGATATCGTCAATGCAGTCCGCATGCTGATGGTGCAGATCGCAAAGGGAGAAGCCCGGCTCGAAAACCAGTACACGGATGTGGTACGTCCTGAGGGAAACCCAATGGCACGCGAACTGATGGATAAGTTCCTGGTTCCGAGAAAGGACATCTGGAGAGGACTCGGCGAGATCGAACAAAGCGGCTACGGGCTTCGCCCGGAGTATGCCGCATGGGACGCTGAGCAGAAGTTCGACATACACTTCGGAAAGCCGGTCATCAAGACAGCCTGCCGCTGCGGCGACGTCGTAAAAGGCAAGCTTGACCCCATGCAGTGCCCGCTGTTCGGCACCGTATGTGTACCGGAGGATCCGGAGGGACCGTGCATGGTCTCCGCCGAAGGAGCCTGTGCTGCGGCGTACAAATACCGCGCATTCTAATAACTACAGATATTAAGGATATATACAATGGATAATTTCATCACGCTGGATTACGGCAGCGGCGGTAAGAAGACCTCCGCGCTGATCAGCGACATGATCCTGCCGCTTCTGAAGAACGAAGCGCTGGAGGAACTGGGCGACGGAGCCGTCATTGACGGAGCGGAGCGGCTCGTTTACTCCACCGACAGCTTTGTCGTAAGCCCGTATTTCTTTCCGGGCGGAGACATCGGCAAGCTTTCTGTCTGCGGCACGGTCAATGACATCAGCATGGCGGGCGGAGAACCGAAGTATTTAAGTCTCGGCCTGATCATAGAGGAAGGTCTTCCTGTCGCGGATCTTCAGCGGATCATCGATTCGATCCGTGCGGCTGCTGACAGGGCAGGCGTCAAGGTCGTCACCGGCGACACCAAGGTGGTGGAACGAGGCAGGGGCGACGGGATCTATATCAATACTTCAGGCATCGGCTTCTTAAGGACCCCGGGACTTTCGCCCCGCAGGATCCGGGAAGGCGATGCGGTGCTCGTTTCCGGCACGGTCGGAGATCACGGCACGGCAGTCATGCTCGCGAGAAATGAGCATCTCGTACAGGCGGAACTCAAATCCGACTGCGCGCCGCTTCATGAGATGGCGCTGGCGCTCGGTAAGGAGCTGGGTGAGGACTTAAGAGTCCTGCGCGACCCGACGAGAGGCGGCATCGCGACGACGCTCAACGAGTTCATCGAAGACGGACGATACGGCATCGAGATCAGGGAAAAGGATATCCCGGTCCTGCCGACCGTCAACATGGTCTCCGAGATCCTCGGACTCGATCCTTACTACACGGCGTGCGAAGGCCGCATGCTCGCGGTCGTCGATCCGGCTTCCGCCGACAGGGCACTGGAGATCCTCCACGGTTTTGAGGACGGAAGAGGAGCAGCTGTCATCGGTGAGGTGACGGCGGAGCATCCCGGCAAGCTCGTCATCCGCACTCCGATGGGCGGAGGACGTATCGCGGCAAAGCTTTCCGGAGCGCAGCTGCCGCGGATCTGTTAATCACGGAACTACAAGGCATCATCAGCCTTTGGTTTATAAATCAAGTAGCAACCATTAATTATTAAGAAGGAGAAGGGATTATGCAGGAATACAAAAGGATCAGCATCACCAAAGACGAAATCGTCCCGCTTGCTGAGAAAATGCGTAAAAATGGTGTGATCCTCGCCATGATCCACGGGTACCTCGACAAGAACGGTCTGCCGAATATCTCATATGAGTATCAGATCGATCCCGGCATCGAGTCCTACTACGTGGAAGGCGAGAAAGTCCTCCCGACGATCTCTCACATCTATGATCTGGCTGCAGAGTGGCCGGAGAGAGAGCTGAATGAGCTGATCGACATTACGTTCGAGGGACTCGACACATCCAAGAGACTTTTCATGCCTGACAGCATGCTGGAGGGCCAGGGTCAGATCTTCGTCACACCGATGTCAGAGCTGATCGAGAAAGCACATAAAAAGAAGGAGGACTAACAAGTGAGCTATATCGTTCCAATCGGACCGTATCATCCGTCACTGGAAGAACCGGTCCATGCGAGACTGATCACTGACGGTGAGCTCATCAGCGATGCCGAGGTATTTATCGGATACAACCATCGCGGTATTGAGAAGCTCTGCATGGAGAGAAACTTCATCCAGACGCTGGTCCTGGTAGAGCGTGTCTGCGGCATCTGCTCGCATTCCCACGCCATGACCTATGCAATGACTCTGGAGGCGATCTCCGGCATCAAGGTACCGAAGAAGGGTCAGTATATGCGTGTCATCACCGCCGAGCTGGAGAGACTGCATTCCCACTATCTGTGGCTGGGCATCGCACTCCACATCATCGGCCACGACAGCCTGTTCATGCATACCTGGGATGACCGTGAAGCGATCATGGATATCCTCGAGGATCTGACCGGTAACCGTGTCAACTACGGTATGATCACCTACGGCGGATCCAGAAGAGACGTCTCCGTCGAACAGAAGGACCGTATCCTGAAGATGCTTGCCAAGATCGAAGACAGCCAGAACCGTCTCACCGAGTTCCTTCTTTCCGATAAGACCGTAGCGCTCCGTACACAGGGAGTCGGTGTTCTTACCACGGAAGACGCGATCCGCATCGGCGCGATCGGACCGCACGCACGTGCTTCGAATGTACCGGTCGACGTCCGTATCGACGCTCCGTACAGCTGCTACGACGAGTTCGAGTTCAACAAGGCCGTATTCCCGACCTGCGATGTCTTCGCAAGAGTCGTTGTACGTTGCCTTGAGAACATTGAAAGTATCAAGATCATCCGCCAGGCACTGGACAGCATGCCGGCAGGCCCCATCAATCTGGGCAACAAGATCCCGACCATCAAGCCGGGTGAGTATATGTGCAGACATGAGGCACCGCGCGGCCAGCTTTCCTACAAGGTCGTCACCAACGGCACCGACAAGAACGAGCGTGTAAGTATTCACGTTCCGACCTTTAAAAACGCGCCGACGATCCCGACCATGCTGAAGGGCAACTCCGTTGCAGACGCCGGACTGATCATCGCCTCCATCGACCCGTGCTTCAGCTGCATGGACAGATAAGGTAACCGATGCACGAGCTGGTTATCGTTGAAGGGATCCTGGAAACAGTGATCCCGGAGGTCAAAAAGTACGACGTTGAGAAGATCCTTTCGATCAGACTGAAGATCGGAGAGCTCTCGGGCGTGGTCCCGTCCTGTATCGAGGAGTATTTCGGGGTCGCGGCGAGAGGCACGATCGCGGAAGGGGCGAAGATCATCATTGAGAAGACCCCCATCGAGATCGAGTGCAGAGACTGCGGATTCAGGGGCAGGATCACCAAAGGCACCTACCGGTGTCCGAAATGTCAGAGCGCAGGCTTCAGGATCGTCTCAGGCAAGGAATATTATGTGGACTCAGTCGAGGCCGAATAGTTAAATTAATTTCAGGAGGTACACCTGTGAAGAAAGCAAGTTCATCGGCGGTGTTATCTACAGCCATCGTATGTTATATCTTCTGGCTGGTGATAACAGGACAGATCGTATCGATCTTCCAAGGCGCTCCGTCCGTCCAGGTACTGATCGCGGGACTTGTGGTGAGTTTCCTGGTTGCTTTGTTCAGCGCGCGCTTCTTCATCCATGAGAAGCCGTTCTATCTGCTGGGCAAGCTTCCGAGCTATCTTTACTACTGTTTTGTGATCTTCCCGATCGAGCTGTGGAAGGCAAATGTCGACGTTGCAAAGCGCGCACTGAACCCGTCACTGCCGGTCAACCCGGGCATCGTCAAGATCCCGAGCAACATGAAGTCTGAGTATGGAAGAGCAATGCTTGCAAACTCCATCACCCTGACCCCGGGCACCATCACGATGGATATCACCGAGGAAGAGGGCCAGACCTACTACTACATCCACTGGATCGACGTAGCATCTTCCGATCCTGAGGAAGCAGGCGAAGCCATTAAGGGCACCTTAGAGAAATGGACAGGGAGGATTTGGGAATGATTATGCCAGAGTTACTGTTTTTCGCAGTTTGCTTCATCGTTCTGGCTCTCTGTCTCTTATTCAGACTGATTCAGGGCCCGAGCGTTGTGGACAGAGCCGTTACGGCGGACAGCATCGATATCCTTAGCGATATGGCGCTGATCCTGTTCGCGCTTTATTCCGGAAGATCCGTTTTCCTTGATATCGCATTCATCACCGCGATCCTCGGATTCATCGGTTCGACCATCGTTGCTCGTTATCTGGAGGGAAGGCTATGAGAATCGTAATAGATATTTTGATCGTCATCAGCATTTTCTTCGCATTTGCAGGCGTTGTTGGCATGCTCCGTATGCCCGATTCCTTCTGCAGAATGCAGTCCAGCACCAATATCGCCACTCTTGGCGTACTGGGAGTTATTATTGCCGGCGTACTGTATGCGGCCTTCTACCTTCATGACGGCGCGATGGCAGTGAAGCTGGTATTCATGGGTATTTTCTACATCATCACCAACCCGATCGCAGGTCATGCGATCTGCCGCGGCGGATACAAGCACGGCGTCCGTCCGACCAAGAAATATGAGGTAGACAAATACGGAGAGGATATGGTGGAAGAATAATGAACGTCATGATCCTTTTAAATACCTTGGTCATCATCGGTATTCTCGTGACAGCCGTCTGTGCCGTCATGTTTGAGAATATCCTGTCATCGGTCATCGCACTGGGTGTGACCGGCGCGCTCATGGCGCTCGAGTTCATCCTGCTGCAGGCACCGGACGTTGCGATCGCTGAGGCAGCGGTAGGCGCAGTCCTTTCCACCGCCATCTTCGTTATCGCCGTCAAGAAGACTACGCCGAAGGAGGAGGAAGAGAAATGAAAAGAACCCTTACAGTTATGTCTCTTCTGGTGATCCTGGTATGCGGAATCTTTGCCGGACGCTATGCGTATGACAACATTCCCGTCACCTATGACGGAAGAGAAGTGAGTGTTGTAGACCTCTACAACAACCCGACCGTATATGATGAGAGCAACCCGGACGGCGTAGCCGACGTCATCGTCAAGGAAAACCTCGAGAAGACCATGGCAGCGAACAACGTTGCAGCAGTTGTCTTCGACTTCCGTGGATACGATACTCTGGGCGAGTCCTTCATCCTGCTGACCGCGATCGCCGGATCCTTCGTGATCTTAAGCCGCGGCCACAAGAAAGAAGAGAAGGGAGGCGAAGCATAATGAAGTTTAAGGACGGAATCAAAGAACAGAACGTCATTATCAAGTGCGGCGCCGATAAGTTCCTTCCCTTCGCGCTTACCTTCGGTATCTATATCATCCTGTTCGGAACCGTATCTCCGGGTGGAGGATTCCAGGGCGGTGTCTGCGTGGCATCCGGAGCCCTGCTCCTGTATCTCGGCTACGGCTACAACATCGCCACGAAGGCGATCAACACCGAAGTCCTTCGTATCAATGAGGCGATCGGTGCATCCCTTTATGTTATCCTTGGTCTCCTTGGTATCGCATTCGGTCTCAACTTTGCCCGCAACATATTCTTTGATATGGGCAATGTCGGCGACCTGCTTTCCGCCGGTACCATCACTTTCATGGGCTATGCAGTAGGTTACAAGGTCCTCTGCGGCGTCGGCTTCCTGCTTCTCCTGATGCTCGGACTTCTTGCTCCGGACCCGGATGATGCGGATGCTGTTCCCGCACTTGAGGCGGCAGCACCGGCTGAGCTTCCCCTGGAAGAGACCGCAAATGCAGTCCTTGAGAGCGCAGCACCTGCAGCTGAGGCAGTGCCCGCAGCAGCGGAAGCTGCAGCAGCAGTAAAGGAGGAGGCAGAATGATCATAGTAAATTATATCGCTTCTATCATACTGATCGTCCTCGGACTTTACGCAGTATGCACCAAGAAGAACCTGATCAAAGTAGTCCTTGGCCTCGGCATCGTCGATTACGGCGTAAATATGCTGATCGTAAGCCTTGGATTTAACGATGGCGGTACCGCTCCGATCTATCAGATGTCTGACCTTCTGAACGGCGTGGCTCCTCACTTCTTTGTAGACCCGGTGCCGCAGGCACTGACACTGACCAGCATCGTCATCGGCGCCTGCGTAGACGCTATGGCACTTTCACTGGTCATCATGATCTACAGGAAGTATAAATCCATCAATGCAGATGACGTAAGGAGGTTGCACGGATGATACAGCATTTTCCGGTATTAGCCGTTATGCTCCTGTTCCTGGGCGCGTTCTGTGTTGAGATCTTCGGATCCAACAATGCAGGCATCCGGAACACGATCGCTATGCTGGCGGCAACCATTGCACTCGTACTAATTTATGCCCTGATCAAGCCCGTTATGATCGACGGCGAGATCATCAGTTACTGGATGGGTAACTGGGCACCCGTATCCGGCTATGCCATCGGTATCGGTTACGAAGTCGATGCGCTCAGCCTGTTCTTTGCCCTGCTGGTAGTCACCACTTTCTGGCTCAGCGGCGTTTATTCCATGAGCTATATGGCAAAGGACCATCATCTCGGACATTACTACACCCTGTACCTGATGCTTTCCGGTTCTGTACTCGGTCTTGTAATGACGGGTGACGTCTTCAATATGTTCGTTATGGTC
>Ga0129307_1002680_pt1 | contig 13164 bp, 8 predicted proteins | sample P1105metagenome_FD_94437 | JGI IMG/M metagenome (GOLD analysis project Ga0129307, IMG submission 94437) | Capybara group fecal microbial communities from Wisconsin, USA - P1105 metagenome | ecosystem: Host-associated > Mammals > Digestive system > Large intestine > Fecal | place: USA: Wisconsin... | reverse complement strand
TGTCCACAAAGAACAGCAACTGAGTCCGAATAAGGACTGACAGCAAAAAGCAGGGAGTTCCCCGCCCGGCGCCGCCGCCGGAAAAAGAACTCCCTGCTTTATAATAAGAAGCTATGTTCTGTTTTAAGCCATGACCTGGCGCACCACGTCGATGACGCTGCCGTCCCTGTACTCGACGACGCCCACGATGCGCTCGCCCAGATCGGGGACTTCCTTGATGGCGCCCAGCTCCTGGCCCATCTGATAGAGCTCTTCGATGCTCATCAGGGGCAGGCCGGAGTCCTTCAGCTTCTCAATGAGGTCCGTTCTGGCCGGGTTGATGGCAATGCCCTTGTCCGTCACGATGCCGTCCACGGTCTCGCCGGGCGTGGTCACGGTCAGGACGCGGTCCTTGATGATGCACCTGCCGCCCTTCTTCATAAGGTCGCTGACCACCAGGGCGATCTTGCTGCCCGCGGCGCAGTCCTCGTTTCCGCCGGAGGAGCTGCGGATGATGCCGTCCGAGCCGGTGGTCACGTTGAGGTTGAAGTCCAGGTCCACCTCAAAGCCGCCCAGGATCATGATGTCCAGATTGTTGACCACGCAGCCCTTGTTCTCAGGGTTGCCGTAGAGACTGCCGCTCATGATCAGATGCCTGGGATCGTTCTTGGCCAAATGCGCGATGGATTCAAGATCGAAGCACTGCACATTCCAGAGGGCGTTCAGCAGGCCCTCGTCCAGCATCTGGGTGAAATAGCCGTGGATGCCGCCGGAGCCGAAGCTGCCCCTGATGCCCTTTTCGATCATCATCTCCTTCAGCATGGCTGCCACTGCCAGGCTGATGCCGCCGGCGCCGGTCTGGAAGCTCATGCCCTCCTTTACATAGCCGCAGGCATCCAGGAGTCTGGCCGTCGTCCTGGCCACCTCCAGCTGTCCGGGATCCGTGGTCACCTTGGTGGCGCCGCTGGCGATGCCGGCCGGATCGCCGATGGCATCGACCTTAACGACCAGATCCACCAGGTTCTGCGCGATCTCCACCGGGCAGTTGGGATAAGGCACCAGGTTGTCCGTAATGGCCACCACATGGTCCGCGTACTGCGCGTCGGCATAGGCATAGGACAGGCAGCCGCAGGCGGATTTGCCCACCGTGCCGTTGATGTTGCCGGCCTCATCGCAGCTGGGCGCCGCAATGAACGCGATGTCGATGTGCAGCTCGCCGTTCTCAATGGCTCTGGGACGTCCGCCGTGGCTCATCATCACCGTGGGCTTTTTCATCAGGCCGCGGGAAATGGCCTTGGCCACCGCGCCCGGTCCGTAGGTGCTGACGGAGACCTTGGTGATGACCCCGTCCTCGATCAGCTTGGCCAGGGGATCGTGGCAGGCGAAAATACCGGAGGCCGCCACATGGATGTCCTTATAGCCGCGTTTCGCAATGGCTTCTATCACCATGTTGGTGACGTAATCGCCGTTTCTCAAATGATGGTGGAAGGATACGGTCATGCCGTCTTTAAGGGGGAGCCTGTCCAGCGCGTCCTCAAGGTCCCTGCAGAGCTTGCTTTTGCCGTCAGCCTGCAGCTTCTTTACGGGGACTTCCGCTCTTTTGGAGGGCTGTCCGGCTCTTGCAAAGGCGCCCGCGTACTGTACGACCGGGCCGTAGCCTTCAATATAGTCGGGAATCTCCCTTTTCACAGCATTCATCATTGTCTTGTAGCTTCCTTTTCTTCGATCTCCTTCTGGCGTGCCAGAATGTTAAGTCCGTCTCTGTAAACAGGGATGTCGATCATGGATCCCTTCCAGCCTACGGAAGCGGAGCCCTTGGCGATGCCCTCTTCCTCGAAGACCTTGGTGATCTCCTTTGCCCACTCGATACGCTCGGGCGAGGGAGAATAGACCTTGTGCGCGATGGGGATCTGTCTGGGGTTGATGATCTGGCGTCCCTCAAAGCCCAGCTGCGCGCCGCTGCGGCAGTTGGCCTCAAATGCCTCGACGTCCGCATAGTTCGGGAACGGAGCATCTTCAGCAACCAGCCCGTAAGCCCTGGCTGCCACGCCGATCTTGGCCCTTGCGTAGATCTGCTCGTCTGCCTTGTCGGTCCTGGTGACTCTCATATCTCTGGTGTAATCCACGGCACCGAAGATGATGGCGACCAGTCTTCTGGAACCGCCGGCTGCCTGGTCGACGCTCATGACGCCCAGGGCGGTCTCGATCAGGATGGCCATTTTGATTTTGCCCACGGGAAGGCCTCTCAGCTGCTCCAGGCGGGTGATCTCATCGTCCAGACGGCGTACGTCCGCAAGGCCGGAGCACTTGGGCAGGGTGATGCCGTCCAGACCGGGAAGCACGCAGGCATCCAGGTCCGCAAGGGTCAGATCCGTATCCCATGCGTTGACGCGGACCCATGCCTCAGAGCCGGTCTTGTTCAGATCGCCGATGTATTTCTTGACCAGTTCCCTGGCGGCCGCCTTTTCTGCGGGGGGCACGGAATCTTCCAGGTCAAGCGTGATGCAGTCGGCGCCCAGGGTAGGCGACTTCTGGATCATATGCTCATTGTTAGCGGGTAAATAAAGATCTGATCTTCTTACTGCCATAATAACCTCCTCATACTGCTCAAATACAAATTGTATAAATATATATACATAATCACTGTTATCATAACAGATGCAAAAAAGAACAGTCAACGCCGCGCCATTAGAAAAAAGGGATAAAACAGAACATCTGTTTTATCCCTCAGTCTATAAGCCTTTTCCACGCTGCGGATAACAGGATTTGAACCTGCACGGTTGCCCACCGGAACCTAAATCCGGCGCGTCTGCCAATTCCGCCATATCCGCCTGTTTGCGAACAGCGCCGGAAGCGGCTGTCTTCCGTGCCCGCTACAGGACCAGCTGGATTCGAACCAGCGAATCGGGGAATCAAAATCCCCTGCCTTACCGCTTGGCTATGGCCCTTGATTTCTTCGCCGGAGGTGGCTGATACATTCTTGCGTTGAACATATCCTCATTGCGGAGAAAAAAAAACAGCCGCCGCTTACTGCGGCGGCCCAGGGTGGGTACTGGGATTCGAACCCAGGACCTTCAGAACCACAATCTGACGCGCTAACCAGCTGTGCTATACCCACCATACTGCCCTCAGGCATGACCCAGAAGGGATTCGAACCCCCGACCCTGCGCTTAGAAGGCGCATGCTCTATCCAGCTGAGCTACTGAGTCGCAGCACTTTTAGAATGCTTATCTATATTAATTAATCATCATAGCTTTGTCAACCCTTTCTTTTCGGACACAGCTTCCGCGTTTTCCTGAAAAACACAGCCGTTCAAACTGTTGTGAACCGCTTGTTTTATGCTATAATTTTATACCATGAAAAGATTTTTGAAATACATTAAGCCATACCGTTCCGCTTTCATTCTGGGCCCGCTCATGATGCTGACCGAGGTGTTCGGGGAGATCTGGATCCCCCGCCTCATGTCCATGATCATCAACAACGGCGTCGCCCGGCATGACACCGCCTATATCCTGCGCATCGGCCTCGTGATGCTCGGCGCCTGCCTGATCATGGTCATCGGCGGCACCCTGGGCTGTTATTTCGCGGCCAGGGCGTCCATCGGCTTCTCCGGAGACCTGCGCAAGGATCTCTATGATAAAGTTCAGGAATTCTCTTTTCAGGAACTGGACGTTTTTTCCATCGGCTCCCTGATCACCAGGCTGACCAATGACGTCCAGCAGATCCAGTTCATGATCGCCATGTCCCTGCGGATGGCGCTGCGCTCTCCGGGCATGCTCATCGGCGCCCTGATCATGGCAGCCGGCATCAACCGCGAGCTTGCCGCCATCCTGCTGCTGGTCATTCCCTGCCTGGCGCTGTCCATCTTCCTGATCATCCGGACGGCCTATCCCCGTCTGATGCAGATGCAGAAGGCGCTGGACCGCCTCAATTCCGGCATCCAGGAGGCCCTGGTCAACGTAAGGGTCATCAAATCCTTCGTCCGTGAAGACCTGGAAAAAGAAAAATTCGAAAAGAAGAACGAGGACCTGAAAGAACGGACCCTGCGGGCCATGCACGTCATCATCCTGACCATGCCCGTGATGAGCCTCTTCATGAACCTCACTTCCGTGGCCGTCGTCTGGTTCGGCGGCAACCGGGTCATTGCCGGCAATATGCTGGTCGGCGACCTGACCGCCTTCATTACGTATATCACGCAGATCCTGATCGCCCTGATGATGGTGGCCATGATCATCCTCCAGTCCTCCCGGTCCATGGCGTCCTTCAAGCGTACGGCCGAGGTGCTGGATACGGAGCCGTCCGTCAGCGATGCCGGCGCGGAGCAGCCTGAAAAGCAGGTGGAGCAGGGCTCCATCGAATTCCGCCACGTGTCCTTCCGCTATGCGGAGGTCCGCAAGGTGTCCGATGAAGACGCCGAAACGCAGGCCGCGGAAGCGCAGAAAACGCAGAGCGTACCGGAGCCTGCCGCGCAGGCGGCATCCGCCGGCAATGCGGATGAAAATACCCCGGAGGACGTGCTCACGGACGTCAGCTTCTCCGTTGCTCCCGGCGAGACCATCGGCATCCTGGGCGCGACGGGCTGCGGCAAGACCACCATGGTCCAGCTCATCCCCCGGCTTTACGACGTTACGGAAGGGCAGATCCTGGTAGACGGCACGGACGTCAGGGAATACAGCCTGAAGAACCTCAGGGACGGCGTGGCCATGGTCCTGCAGTACAATTCGCTCTTCTCCGGCAGCATCGCGGAAAACCTCCGCTGGGGCGATCCGGAGGCGGACGATGAAAAGCTCCGGCGCTTCAGCGAATTTGCCCAGGCCGACGGCTTCATCAGCAGCTTTGAAGACGGCTATGAGCATATGATCGAACAGGGCGGCACCAACGTCTCCGGCGGCCAGAAGCAGAGGCTCTGCATCGCCAGGGCGCTCTTAAAGCAGCCGAAGATCCTGATCCTGGACGATTCCACCTCCGCCGTGGATACCGCCACCGAGGCGCGCATCCGCGAGGCCTTTGCCACGGAGCTGAAGGGCACGACCAAGCTCATCATAGCCCAGCGCATCGGCTCCGTCAGAGACGCGGACCGCATCATCGTCATGGATGACGGCAGGATCTGCGCCACAGGCAGCCACGAGGAGCTGCTGGCCGGCTGCAGGGAGTATCAGGAGATCTATTACAGCCAGGTGGAAAAGCCTGAGAAGGAGGCATCGTGATGGATACGCGGAACATGTCTCCTGAAGAGCTCAGAAGAAGGGAGGCCATGGAGGCCTCTCTGGACAGGCGCTACGGAAAGCTCAAGGCGGAAGCCGGACGCGGCGGCCCGGGCAGAGGTCCCGGCGGCGGCAGGCGCGGCTCCGGACAGCAGGGCGGAAAGCCCGGCCATGCCGGAGAGACCCTGCTCAGGCTCTTCCGCTACGTCATGCTGGAGAAATGGCGTGTGGCCGCGGCGCTGCTCTGCGTGCTGGTCACCACGCTCTCCACTCTCGCCGCTTCCTATATGCTGCGGCCCATCATCAACACCTACATCGCACCCCTGGACGGCAGCCGGGGTAACGCCGCCGGTCTGTTCCGCGCGCTTGCAGTCATGCTGCTGGTCTATCTGGCCGGCATACTGAGCAGCTGGATCCAGAGCAGACTGCTGACCAGGATCGGCCAGAACAGCCTGAAGCGGCTGAGGAAGGACCTGTTTGACAGGCTCCAGTCCCTGCCGGTCAGCTACTATGACACGCATGCCAGAGGAGACCTGCTGAGCCGTTTCACCAACGACGTGGACAACATCGGCATGATGCTCTCCTCCACGCTCATCTCGCTCTTTTCAGCCGTGCTGACCCTTGCCGGCACCCTGGGCCTGATGATCTACACCAACTTCATCCTGACCCTTGTGACCCTGGCCGTCATCCCGCTGATGATGCTTGCCGTCACAAAGATCGCCGCCGCCTCTGCCCGGGCCTTCTCCCAGCAGCAGAGCTCGCTGGGCGCCATGAACGGCTACATCGAGGAATCCATCACGGGACAGAAGGTCATCAAGGTCTTCAACCACGAGGACACGGCAAAGGAAGAGTTCGGCATCCTGAACAACAAACTGCGCAGGAATCAGCTGAAAGCCCAGTTCTTCGGCGGCCTCATGGGTCCGGTCAGCAACTGCTCCAATCAGATCTCCTACACGCTGACGGCTGTCGTCGGCGGCATGCTCTGCGTGCTCAGGGGCTTTGACATCGGCGGACTGACGGTCTTCCTGAATTATTCCAGGCAGTTCGGACGCCCGGTCAATGAGATCTCCCAGACCATGACCAGCGTCTTCTCCGCCCTGGCCGGCGCGGAGCGTGTCTTCGCCGTGATGGATGCGGAGCCTGAAGCGGCCGACGATCCCGACGCCTACGTCCCCGCCCCCATGAAGGGCGACGTGCGCTTCGAGCACGTTTACTTCGGCTACGACCCGTCCCGTTATGTCCTCAAGGACATCAGCCTCTACGCCAAGCCCGGCCAGAAGATCGCCTTCGTGGGCTCCACAGGCGCCGGCAAGACCACGGTCACCAACCTGGTCAACCGCTTCTATGACATCCAGGAGGGATGCATCACCATCGACGGCGTGGATATCCGGCACTATAAACGGGACGAACTGAGAAAGAACATCACCATGGTGCTGCAGGAGACGCATCTCTTCACCGGCACCATCATGGAAAACATACGCTACGGCAGGCCCGACGCCACGGACCTGGAGGTCATGGCGGCGGCCAAAGCGGCGTCCGCGGGGCAGTTCATCCGCAAGCTTCCCAAGGGCTACCACACCATGATCGACGGGGACGGCAGCAACCTGAGCCAGGGCCAGCGCCAGCTCCTGAACATCGCCCGTGCGGCCATATCAAAGGCGCCGGTGCTCATTCTGGATGAGGCGACCTCCTCGGTCGATACCAGGACCGAGAAGCTCATTGAGCAGGGCATGGACCGGCTGATGGCGGACCGCACCACCTTTATCATTGCCCACAGGCTGTCCACGGTGCGCAACTGCAACGCCATCATGGTGCTGGAGCACGGCGAGATCGTGGAACGCGGCACGCACGAAGACCTGCTGGCGCTGAAGGGCAGATATTACGAACTCTACACGGGCAAGGCGGAACTGGACTGATCCATGCCTGAAATGACTGAAACTATGAACGGAGGCACAATTTGATCAGCCGAAACGGAGCCATACGCCTGCTGCAGGAAAAACTGAAGGAAGCCGCTTTTGCCAGTTTCCCCATCATTCTCATCGTACTTCTGCTGTCCGTCAGCATTGCGCCCGTTCCTTCGGGGACGCTGCTCAGCTTTATCTTCGGGGCCCTCTTTCTGATCATTGGGATGATGCTTTTTACCATCGGCGCGGAAATGGCCATGTCCCCCATCGGAGAAATGGCGGGAAGCTGCATCACCCGCAGCAGAAAGATCCTGCTGGTCCTTGGCATCTCCTTCCTGATGGGCTTCATCATCACCATTGCGGAACCGGATCTGCAGGTTCTGGCCGATCAGGTCCCGGCCATTCCCTCCGCGATGCTCATCCTCTGCGTGGCCGCGGGCGTGGGTCTGTTTCTGATGCTGGCCCATCTGCGCATGCTGCTCTCCGTTCCTCTGACCCACATCCTGATCCCGGTCTATGCCGTCATCTTTCTGCTGTCCGCGCTGGTGCCCCAGCGCTTTCTGGCCATCTCCTTTGACGCGGGCGGCGTGACCACCGGCCCCATGACCGTCCCCTTTATCATGGCGCTTGGCGTCGGCGTGGCATCGATCCGAAACGACCGCCACGCGGAGGACGACTCCTTCGGTCTGGTCGCATTAAGCTCCGCCGGCCCCATCCTGGCCGTGATGCTGCTGGGCATTTTTCACCGGGCCGCCGAGGGCAGCTACACCGCGCCCGTCATCGCCGACGTCAACGATTCCGTTGCGCTGCGCGTCTTTTTCCTGGAGAAGCTTCCTTCCTGCATGGAGGAGATGGCGCTGTCGCTGCTGCCCATCATCGTCTTCTACGCCATCCTGCAGTTCTGTTTTCTGCGTCAGGGAAGGCGAAACATCCTGCGCATCCTGACCGGACTCATCTGCACCTATACGGGCCTGGTCATCTTCCTGACCGGGGTGAACGCCGGCTTTCTGCCCGCCGGATTCTTCCTGGGCAGCATTCTGGCATCCCTGCCGCAGTATTACGTCATCATCCCCGCCGCCATGCTTATGGGCTATTTCGTCGTGCGGGCGGAGCCTGCCGTCTATGTGCTGATGCGGCAGGTGGAGGAAATCACCGACGGCGCCGTATCGGAAAAGCTCATGGGCTGGAGCCTGTCCATAGGCGTGGCCATTTCCCTCGGGCTTTCCATGATCCGCGTCATCAGCGGCCTGCCGCTGATCGTCTTTCTGCTGCCGGGCTATCTGCTGGCCATTGCAACCAGCTTCTTCGTTCCCAAGATCTACACGGCCATCGCTTTCGACTCCGGCGGCGTTGCCTCCGGCCCCATGACCACCGCCTTCCTGCTGCCCTTTGCCCAGGGCGCCTGCCGGGCGCTCGGCGGGGACATTGAAAGCGATGCCTTCGGCCTTGTGGCCATGGTGGCCATGACGCCGCTCATCACCATCCAGCTGCTTGGCATCTACAGCAGTGTGAAGGCCAGGCTCAGGCACAGGCGGGCCATGCTTTCCGGAGACCGCCTGCTCGAATACGACAACAGCAGCATCATTGAGCTTTAAGAGACAAAAGCAGGCAAAGGCCTGCGGGGAAGGAACACAATGAATGAACTGAACGTTCTATTTTCCATACTGGAGCGGAAGGATCTGAATGCGTTCATGAAGATCTACCGGGAAAACGGGGCTGACGTCAGCTTCGTTTCCCTTGGCTACGGCACCCTGATCGATGAGGAGACCGGCCGCAGCGGCCTGGCGGACCTGGAAAAGGCCGTCATCACCAGCATGGTCACCGCCGATTCCTGGAAGCGCATCAAAAAGGCGCTTGAAAAGGAGATGCAGATCGATCTTCCGGGAAAGGGGATCGCCTTTATCGTCCCGGTCAGCAGCATCGGAGGCAAGGCCCAGCTGAAATTTTTATACGGAAAACAGAGCTATGAGCTGAAGGAGGAATCCGTCATGCAGGATACAAAGTACGAACTCTTGGTCATCATCTCCAACATCGGCTACAGCGATATGATCATGGAGGCGGCACGCAGCGCCGGCGCGGGCGGCGGAACGGTCATCCACGCCAGAGGCACCGGCATGGGCGGTTCCGTGGCTTTTCTCGGCATAACGCTTGCATCCGAAAAAGAAATGATCTATGTTGTCACCAGGAAGGAACAGAAAAACGCCATCATGAAAGCTGTCATGGAAAAGGCGGGCTTAAACAGCAAGGCGCAGTCCGTTCTGTTCTCTCTGCCGGTGAGCGCCACGGCCGGCATGCGCTTTGCGGAAATGAACGAAGAACAAAAGGAGTGATGCGGCAGCGCATCCATTGAATAAAGGAGAACACAGATGACCGAAGAATACATCAGAAGCCAGGCAGAAGCGCTGAAGGACTATGTCGTCAGCTGCCGCAGGACCATCCACCGCTTTGCGGAGGTCGACGGTACGGAGATCAAAACCGGCAATTTCATCAAATCCCAGCTGGAGGAGGAAAACATCCCCTGGGAGATGGTCTCCAAGACCGGTTTTGTGGCCCTGCTGGACACCGGCAGACCCGGCCCCGCCATCGGCCTGAGGGCCGATATGGATGCCCTGCCCATGAAGGAAAATCCCTGCAACCTGAAGGGAAAACGCGTTGTCGTATCCGATGACCCGGAGACCTGCCACGCCTGCGGGCACGACGCCCACTGCGCGATGCTGCTCGGCGCCATGAAGGCGCTTTCCGCCGCCAGGGATGAACTCACGGGAAAGATCTATTTCATTTTTGAACAGGGAGAAGAGGCCTGCTGCGGCGGCGTCGACGGCGTGGTCGACTTCCTGAAGCGCACGCATCTGGACGTGGTCTGGGGCATCCATGTGTTTGCGGATCTGGAGTCCGGCAAGATCAGCGTCGAAGCCGGCCCCAGAATGACGGCCAATTTCATGCTGGACATCACCGTCCGCGGCAAGGGCGGGCACGCCTCCAGACCCGATATGGCGCGCAATCCCGTCTTCTGCGCCGCTTCCATGATCACCGCCCTCTCCTCCGCCTGGGTCAACCGGATCAAAGCCGGCGAGACCGTGACGCTGGCGCCCACCTCCATCATCGGCGGAAGCAGCTGGAACATCATTCCGGATGAGGCGCAGATCATCGGCACCTGCCGCTTCTTCAGCCACGAGGAAGGCATGAAGGCCCTGAACATGGCCGTCAAATGCTGCGAAAACATCGCAGAGCTGCACGAATGCACCGTGGAATTCGGCGACAGGATGCTGCATTCCAAGTCCATGCCGGTGGTCAACGACCCGCACTATTCCAAAATCGCCGCGGAATACATCGAAAAGGCCGTGCCCGGACTGGTGGCGGAATGCCCGCGCTGGTACGCCTCCGAGACCTTCGGCAGGTACCAGGCGCTGGTGCCCGGCGTCTTTGCCTTCCTGGGCATTAAAAACGAAGAAAAAGGCACCGGTGCCCCGCATCACAATCAGTACTTTGATGTGGATGAGGACATGATGCCTTACGGTATGATGTCGACCCTGTCATTTGTCAGGGGCGTTCAGGAAACATGGCAATAAACGCTTCCTCGCTGATGACGGGGATGCCAAGCTGCGCCGCCTTCTGATTCTTGGCGCTGCCGCTTAGCAGATCGTTGTTGATCAGGTAAGAGGTCTTTGAAGACACGGAGCCGGAGGTCTTTCCTCCCAGGCGTTCGATGACTTCACTGACCTCTTTTCGGTTGCGGAAAAGATGCACGTCGCCGGTGATGACGAAGGTCTTATCCGCAAGGAGGTCCGGCGGCAGCAGATATTCCCTGCCGGCGATCTCCACCCTCACGCCGCCCTCTTCCGGGGCCTCTTCCTTCCGGAAACGCAGCTCCGCGCACAGCCTTTCGGCCTCCGCGCGCCTGTCCGCATCGGCAAAATACGCCGTAAAGCCTGCTGCCAGCACGCTGCCGATGTTTCTGATGGCGCTCAGCTCCTCTTCGCCCGCACTGCTCACGGCCCCGAAATCATCGTGGAAATGACGCGCGATGAGCCTGGCGCCGGCCAGTCCGATGCCGGGGATGCCAAGCCCGTAGAGCATTCTGTAAAAGTCCGTGTCCCTGGCCTTTTCCGCGGCCTGCAGCAGATTCTCGCAGGACTTCTCGCCGAAGCCCTCCAGCTCCGTGATGCGCTCCTTATGCGCGTCCAGATGAAACAGATCCGCAAACTCTTTCAGGCAGCCCAGCTGGATCAGCTTTTCCAGGGTCATTTCGGAAAGCCCTTCGATGTTCAGCGCGTCCCGGCTGACCATGAGGGCAAAGGATTTCAGCTTCTTGGCCGGACAGGCGGCGTTCGTGCAGTACAGGGTCTCCGCCTCGTTGTCCCTGCGGATGACCGCATGGCCGCCGCAGACCGGGCACTTCTCCGGGATCCTGGCGTTTCCGCTGCGGTCCAGGTTTTCCGCGATCTGGGGAATGATCATATTTGCCTTGTAGACCAGGATCCTGTCCCCGATGCCCAGCTCCAGTTCCTTCACGATGCTCACATTGTGCACGCTTGCGCGGCTGACGCTGGTGCCCTCCAGCTCCACGGGGTCAAAGAGCGCCACGGGATTGATGAGCCCGGTCCGCGAAGCCGACCACTCAATGCCCCGCAGCACGGTCTCCGCCGTTTCGTCCTGCCATTTGAAGGCGATGGAACCGCGCGGGAATTTGGCCGTCCTGCCCAGAGAAAGGCCGTAGGCGATGTCATCGTAGGCCAGTACCAGGCCGTCCGAGGGCAGCTCATTTGATGCCACGTGCTCCTTGAAGCGTTCCACGGCCCGGGGGATCTCCTCTCCCGTGCATTTTACGTATTCCACGGTCTCAAAGCCCTGCCGCTTCAGCCATTCGAAGCGGCCCGAGAAGGTCCCGGGAAGTTCCTCTCCCTCCGCACTGACCAGCTGGAAAACGACGAGCCTGACGTGACGGCTTCTGGTCACCGCCGGGTCCAGCTGACGCACGGAACCCGACGTCAGGTTGCGCGGATTCTTGTATCTGGCGTCCACGTCGGGGATCTCTTCGTTGATGCGTTCAAAATCCGGATAGCTGATGACCGCCTCGCCCCGCAGGATCAGCTTCCCGCTAAAGGGGATCCGCAGAGGCAGGTTCTCAAAGGCGGCGGCATTGCCGGTCACGACCTCGCCGATCTCTCCGTTGCCCCTGGTGACCGCCTTCTTCAGCTGTCCGCCCTCGTAGGTAAGCACGACGGTGATGCCGTCCAGCTTCCAGCTGAGCACGCCTTCCCTGTCTCCCAGCCAGGCCGCCAGCGCATCGGGCGACTTGGTCTTATCCAGCGACAGCATGGGGCTTTCGTGTTTTTCCCGCGGAAGCTCTGAGAGCAGTTCGTAGCCGACCCGGGCCGAGGGGGACGAGGAAAGCCTGATGCCCGTCTCCTCTTCCAGCGCGGCCAGCTCATCGTAAAGCCTGTCGTATTCCAGATTGGACATGATCTCCCTGCCCTGCTGATAATACGCGTACGCGGCCTTGTTCAGTTCTTCTGTCAGTTCCCTGATGCGGACTGCCTTGTCTTTTGCTTCCATTTTCTCTCCCATACCGCCGGCGCGTCCGGCGCCGTCTTTTGCTTTTATTTTACAACAATGCGGCCCCGGCGGGCAATTCCAATCTTTCACGGGCAATTCTTATCCTTCGCGGGCAATTCTTATCCTTCGCGGGCAATTCCAAGCTTGCGCGGAAGCCGGTACAATGCTATAACTGAAAATAAATTTGCCGACGTTTGAATTGGAAGGAGCATTGTATGAAGAAATATGCCGAAATGACCCTGGAAGAGCGCAAAGCCGAATACGCGCGCCTTTCCGATGAATATAAGGAGTATCAGTACAGGGCGCTGAACCTGGACATGTCCAGAGGCAAACCCTGCCCCCAGCAGCTGGATCTTTCCATGGCCATGATGGACGTTCTGAATTCCGAGGCGGACCTGATCTGCGAAGACGGCGATGACTGCAGGAACTACGGCGTGCTCACCGGCATTCATGAGGCCAAGGAGCTGCTTTCCGAGATCATGGAAAACCCCGTGGAGAACCTCATCGTCCTGGGCAACTCC
>Ga0129307_1002676_pt1 | contig 13183 bp, 10 predicted proteins | sample P1105metagenome_FD_94437 | JGI IMG/M metagenome (GOLD analysis project Ga0129307, IMG submission 94437) | Capybara group fecal microbial communities from Wisconsin, USA - P1105 metagenome | ecosystem: Host-associated > Mammals > Digestive system > Large intestine > Fecal | place: USA: Wisconsin... | reverse complement strand
GTATGATTACCTTTGTTATTAGTTGAGAAGTGAGAACTGAGAGTTGAGAGGTATGATTACCTTTGTTATTAGTTGAGAAGTGAGAACTGAGAGTTGAGAGGTATGATTACCTTTATTGTTAGTTGAGAGCTGAGAATTGATAATGACTGCCTGCCGGCTTGAGCAAAAGAATTTTTGATAATTTGTGGCCATTCGTGCCAATTTGTGTTTAATAGTTCACACAGATCGCACAGATACCACAGATTTAAATCGGTCGCTGACCGATAAGTTGTTCATGTTGTTATTGTTGTCGTTAAATGAAAATCTTTAAAATCGGTGTAAATCTGTGAAAATCTGTGGGCAACCTTAAGCATTCCTGGCAATTGATAATTGAAAATGGATAATTGATAATGACTGCCGGCCGGCTTGAGCAAAAGAATTTTTGATAATTTATGGCCATTTGTGCCAATTTGTGTTTAATAATAAAAACAACTGAAACAACGAGAACGACTGGATAGAAGAATACCAGATGAAAACGGGTCATCATGATGTCACCAAGGTCGATGCGGAGCTTTGTCCGCACATACCTACTGCCACACAGATGGGGAAAGTTTACAAACGGCTTATCCTGAGTACCTTAAAACCGCAGGAAGATTATGCCGAAGCCATGCTTCGTGTTTATAATGATCCTATTTGCGAAGTCCTCGACAACTACAACTGCAGCGCTTACTACGAGCCTTCGCCCTATATTACACGTAGCTATTACGCCGGTGGTTTTTAATCCGCATATACCGGGCGGATGCCGGTGGAGGTGTCCGTCAGGGTGACGGAGAAGGGAAGGGTGATGCTCAGTCCGTTCCATTGGTCGTCCACGAGGATGATGGTGCCCTCGATGACATCCCCCGTCTTCTTGCCATATTGCTGGCAAAGGTCGCCGTTGAGTCTCCACTCCAGCGTGAAGGGATTCTGCGCCTTAATCTTCGAGGCGTTCTGCTGGGTGCAGGCAATCCACTCACCGCCGATGAGCACCTCTGCACCAGGGATATTGAAGATAATGCCCTTATAGTAGCCCTTCTCTAAAGCAACCGTCTCGTTAGACTTCACCTCTGTGGGCAAGTTCTCGGGCATCAGGTATTTCTTGATGAAATTTGCTGGGCTATATTTTTGTAGAGCTTGTTTTTCTCCATTAAGAGAAATATAGTTTGGATCCGCTAATGAACCCTCTATCATTTGCAATAGTTCATTTGCATCCGTAACATCAGCACGTAAGCCAAACATCAGTTGTACTTCACTGGCTGTAGTCGGAGCTACATAAGATGAAAAATATCATCATCTTGCTGCATAGTCTTCTCCTCGGAATCTTCAATTTCTATAGATTGGAAGTACGGGATGACCAGATATCGTAACGTTATTATCAAATCAATAAGGAAAAAGACTTCATTCCGAATTACTTATATCAACACTACCAGATGGATGGTTTCATATTACTATTCTCATATTGCTATTTGGATTGCTGTTTTGATCAGAATTTGCCATAGAAGAATACATATATATTCATTCTCAAAGCTTTTCATCATATGCACCGTTATATATTATTTTTAAATTTACTCAATTTTCTGTTTCTGTATCTCCTCATGCTACAGAGATAAAAACATTTGGTAAATCGCATAAATCAGTAATATTTTTATCAAACACATTTTGTTTATAATCGGTTTGACTATATGCAGTCTTTGTAGATGAATTTGAGAATATAAATATATTATTTGGGTGTGCTTTTGCATATTCTGATAAATTTTTTGCTCGTCAGTCACCTCTACCACTCAAATTCATTACTTTTGTTTGTTTTCACTGCAATGATATTAAGTTTTTAAAGGCATTATTTCCATGGTCATATATGTATGGAGTATAAGCTGGTCAAATTCGCTCATAATCTTGATAATTATTAGGTTTTTCTCCAATTAGACCAATAGTTACTTTGGATAGTAATTGTTGATACTCTTCAGGAGAGTACTTACCTGCACCGTATTTTGCCATCATATCCCTCATTACGTAAGCCTCTGCCACTCTCAGATCTTCTACATATTCATAGATTTTAGGATCTCATGCTTCAATCTGCTTGATTTGGGGAAATATAGCTTCTGGCTGAATCATCTCTATCTGCAACGCCGTATAGCTGACAGGATTCGCAGTGGGCGCTTTCACCTGACTGCTACTAGCCTTAGGAGACTGCCCATGAGGTTCGTTGACAGCCAAATCATCCGCACCGCTACAAGCACTGAGCAGGGCTGCTGGAACAGAGAAGAAGATGATTGACTTGCGGAGATAATGAATGATTCAAATCATAGCTTTGTCGTTTTTTAATCCATATACACCGGACGGATGCCGGTAGATGTACCCTTCAGGGAATATGTGATGGAAACACTTACGTCAGGAACGACCTGTGCCTTAGTGTCAACAAACTGAACGACGATGGTGTTAGTCTCCGAGATTCCATATTCAGTGACACGATTAGGATTGTAACTCCACTGAATGTCGGAACCCGACTTGATGGCAGTCTCAAGAACCGTCTGGTTACCGCTCGTCATCTCATAGGTTGTGCCATCAACTGCGAAGAAAATGCCTGGACCGCTGTAAATAAGACCGGGATAGGCAGGTAGGGAGACGGAAGAAGATGATCCTTCTGAAATCGTCTTTGCGGCATCAGTAAGGATTTGCTTAATCTCTTCCTCATGAAGAATCTCCGACTTAAAGAACTTATCGCTATCAAAGAAGTACCAGTCACCACCCTCTTTGATCACACCATCAGTATCCTTGTACTTGAACTTCTCTACACGGAGGTACTCGTCTTGCATAATGGTGTTTGCATCTTCTAAAGTGGCTCATGAATGATTATGCATAATTACTGAAAGATGATTTCAAAGCGTAGAGCTAAGAGTTGCTGTCGGCCATGATGATGTAGATGAAATTAAGTTACTATCGTCACTAGTGGCTACAAGTCCTGTAAACGGTATAATTATATTTCATTTTCAGTATCAAATTGGTAAACAACTTTGATTGTCATCCCAAAATATATTGTTTTTAGCCGGATTATATCCAACAACAGTATATTTATTATTTTTCTCACTATTTACTGAGGATGAGTTATAGTGTCACATTTCTTGTTCTTCTTCATTTTCATTCAGTGTCTTATTGTAGTATTCATCTACATTTCATGAGGCTACACTTATAATTACATTCTCCATTTCTAATAGTTCTTTTATAGCGGAATAACCAGGCTTTACTGTTTTACCATCTGATTTGTATTTTAGGTCTTTAGGGGTATGTCATCCCAAAGCATCGCATGCACAGCTAAGCAAAAAAAGTTTTTCCGGATGTTGTGATATATAATTAATTACGTAATTCCATAAACCACGAGAAGCTTTTATACTGGAAAAAGGAGTTATGGATTTTATGTGTTTATATCATCCATCAGCATGACTACTTCAGGTTCATCAATCTACAGGTCAAACATCTTCACAAGTATAACTCGCAGGTATCTCTCATACTATAATATATTCCATATTGTCTTGTTTATACCTCTCTCATGTGATATATGAAATAAGCACATGAGGATAGACAAAATTCTTTTTGTTATTCCAAACTGATGGATCATATCATAATTCCTTATACCACTGTGTTAAATTATTAAACCAAGGGTAGTGGTCATTAATCACATCGGCCGTCTCCAGAGCGGGCGATGTATATTTCAATGATTTGATATTGAACGTATCAGATTTCACCTCCACTTTATTTCATGATACTCCATTTAAGTTAGGATTATCTAACAAAATATCATCCGCGCCGCTACAAGCACTGAGCATTGCAACGGCTGCAGGGAAAAACCACGAAACAAATCAGAATAAACGCTTTCCTCAACGCATAATGAATCTCTACTTGTTTTTTGTGTACAATCCCATACGACCTGAACGACTTCCGGGGATGAGGAGGTCGGCTCCTTGCGGAGCACCGCCTGTTATATCATGTGCCTATCCTCTGGCAGCAGCAACGCCAACTTGCCTGCATATCCCTATACAGCTTAATAAGCCGCGCTTTCCGTTAACTGCCCTTGCACCGGCGCTCCCAACCGTTCCTTTCCCGACTGACTGACTGTGAACACGGATAAGTGCTACCCCCGACAGCGGCCCCTTCTGCTCGCTCGCATACAGTTATGTACTGTTGTACATGATTGATATCTGTCGCAAAGATAGCGTTTTATTCCGATAAAAGCAAGTAATCAACTAAAAAAAATTGCTTGTTTCCGAACATAAATTTGGTTTTTATCAATAATTATATTACTTTTGTGGTTAGAAATATGATAAATAAAAAGAAACAAGATGGCAACAATAGTATTACAAGTACCCGACGAGAACCTTGTCTCGAAAGTGAAACAAGCGTTCCAGCAAATCCTTGTAATACAATAAAAAATATGCGGGTGTAGTGTAATGGCAGCACGCAAGACTTCAGATCTTGATTCGGCGTACCTCCAGTGCGCAGGCGCGGGTTCGATTCCCGTCACCCGCTCTACACAACGTATAGAAAGACACACGGGCATAGTGTAACGGCAGCACACAGGTTTTCGGGGCCTGAAGGTCGGCTTCCACTCCGACAGAGGCGGTTCGATTCCGCCTGCCCGTGCACGATGAAAGAAGAAGAGAAACAGCAACAGCCCCACGTCAGGGATAATTTCAAGCGCTGGGAAGACCCCGCGTTCGACGACCTGCGCCGTCTGTTCTCCCGCTCCCGTCTCTACGAGGTGCTCACCCACAGCAGTTACTACAAGGCTGAGGGCAAAGGCAACAGCAGGTTTGTCTTTGCGGGGATGTATGCCTTCAAGGGACTGGTGGCCGAGGTGCTGTTCCGCTACTATGCCGGCGACGGCACGAGGCTGCAGCATGTGCTGGGCAACCTGTTCCGCCAGGAACGGCTCGTGCGCCTTTTCGACGAATGGAACCTGCAGCAGTTTGCACGGGCCGGCGAGGCCTTCAGCATCGAGAGCCACAAGCATATCTTTGTATATGCCATCTTCGGATATGTCACCACCCTGGACGACGAGATACGCAAATGGTTCATCTCGAAATACATCCTCAACAAAGAGGCCAACTATCTGCTGGGACATAAGCCGCGCAACAAGAACCTGCTGGCACAGGCAGACGACATGGTGAGGCAGACCGACGGGCGACGGCTGACAATAGAGATGGAGCAGACGGCAGAGGGACTGCACAAGGCCAAGATCATCCTTTCCGACGGCACGCTGCTCTGCGAGGCAGTGAGCAAGAGCTGGCGCTACGCCCGCACCAAAGCCACGAAGATGGCACTCGACATGCTGGCCATGCCCAGCCGTAAGTATATGTTGTCAAACCCTGAATACCAGACACGCGTGGCAGAACGTCTGGAGGCGAAAAGAGCTCAGCGCCGAGCCGAGGTGGAAGCACGCGACGCCGCCAAAGAGGCCTTGCGACTGGAGAAGAAAGAGAAACGCAAGGAGATAGCCCGCGCACGCGACGCCAAGCGCCGGGCCAGTCAGGCAGCAGCCAAGAAACGCAAGGCAGAAAACGCTGCCCGCGCCGCCGCCAAGGCCGCCAAAGAGGCACGCCCCATGAGCGCCAAGAAACGCCGCTTCCTGGAGGACAAAAAGAAGTAAAGAGTTTTTTTGAATTGAGAATTGAAAATTGAGAGTTGAGAGGTATGATTACCTTTGTTGTTAGTTGAGAAGTGAGAACTGAGAGTTGAGAGGTATGATTACCTTTGTTATTAGTTGAGAAGTGAGAATTGATAATGACTGCCTATTGGCTTGTGGGGTATCTAGTTCCTCCCCTCATAGGGGAGGTTAGGAAGGGTCTTCTCAGTTCTCACTTCTCAACTAAATAAAAAATTCTCTCCCTAAGCAGGTTTATTTCGTAAAAATCAGTATTTTTGCAAAAAAATAGAAACACTAGCTACGATGTTCCATTGGTTTGACAATAAGAAAGAACGCAAGGAGGTGGCACTGGTGCTCTCCACCGGCGGGGCACGCGGACTGGCTCATATCGGGGCCATCGACGAACTGCTGGATCACGACTACCACATCCACAGCGTGGCAGGCACCTCGATGGGCGCACTCATCGGGGGCATGTATGCCGCCGGCAAACTCGACGATTTCCGCGAGTGGATGCTCACCATCGACCGCAAGAAAATCATCAAGCTGCTCGACTTCTCGCTCAGCCAGCACCATATCGTGAAGGGCGAGCGCATCATCGAGGCCATGAAGAGCGTCGTGCCCGACGTGCGCATCGAGGACCTCGAGATACCTTACTGTGCCATAGCCACCGATGCCGTCAGCGGCACCGAGGTGGTGTTCACCCACGGCAGTCTCTACGAGGCCATCCGCGCCAGCATCTCACTGCCACTGTTCTTCAGTCCCGTGCGCCTCGACGACAAGATTCTCATCGATGGCGGACTGATCAACCCGCTGCCCCTCAACCGGGTGAAACGCCAGAAGGGCGACCTGCTCGTGGCCGTCAACGTGAGCGGACACGACTATCGCGGACAGGTGGAACTGCGCAAGATGATTCGCGAGCAGCAGAACGAGAAGTCGCGCTTCATGTCGCTCATCAACAAGTTTCTGCCCGACGATGCCGGCATGAACTACTACACGCTGCTCAACCGCAGCACCTCGATCATGATCAACCGCAACGCCCAGCTACAGCTGAAGCTCACCCCGCCCGACATCCTGGTCGACATCCCCATGAACCGCTACGACACCTTCGACTTCGACAAGATGGAGCGCCTGGCTGCCATCGGCCGAACCAAGACCCACCGGGCCATCGACAGGTTCTTGAAGGAATGAGATCAAGTGAGAAGTGATAAGTGTGATTACCTTTGTTATTTGTTGAGAACTGAGAAGACCCTAGCTCCCCTCATAGATAGAGGTTAGATAGGGTTTTCAAGTTGGTCCTTCTCTCCCCCTCGGGGGAGTCGGAGAGGGGTCTTCTAGCAGGAGAGGTATCTAGTTCCTCCCCTCATAGGGCTTTCTATAGTGCCCTCAATCGATACACCTCTTTTTGATGAGTAATACAGAAAGAGAAGCTATCAGTCCGTAATAGACGGCATCGCCCGGCAATGATAGTACATTGGCCAGTAGCATCACCACCACTCCTGTGGGCATCGACAGCAATACCCGTTTGGCATCGAATCGACCGGGCATCCACAAGGCAAAACTCAGCGGGAACAAGATGGCCATGGCGCGCAGTCCTAACGAGAGGAATCCTAAGTCGTTGATAAAACTGCCGTTGAATATCAGCGTTGCCAATACGGCCACCATCAGCAGTCCGACGATCGATAAACGTGTCTGCTGCAAGGTCGTCAGTCTTCCATCCTTCCATTTGAAACGGGCACTTATATTCGTGTATACATCCCACACAAGGATCGTGGCGGCACCTAAAGAGAGTCCGCTTCCACAACCAATAATATTGATAAGTAATGTTCCTAACATAATACCTCCCAACCAATCCGGCAGATGGTTGAGGATAAACTGGGGAAATGCCTGTGCGGAATGAGCGATGATGCCTACGCCGGCAGGTATCGTCTCACCGGCCTTTTGCATGGCATCCCACTCCTCAGCGGTGATATAATGTCCTCGCATATAGATTCCTACCAACGTGCATGCGGCTCCAATGATGGGAATGAAGAATGCACATAGCAGGGCGCCGCGCTTAGCCCGTGAGGTATCGGCACCTGACCAGATACACTGGGCATAGGTCTGGGTGGATACAACACCCAAGATAAGTGACAGACAACCACCTAAGTCTTTCATGGCACCTCTTGCCAGCATGCTGCCATAACGATGATGGATGCTCTCGATGTCTGGCAAAGCATTCAGTTCACTCACCGCAGGCAACTGACAAATCCCGTCGATGCTTTCTCGTAATCCGGAAAAACCACCACCGATATGCCACACGACGACACCTGCTGCCAAAGAACTGAAATACAGTAGGATGAGTTTGATGATACCACTGGCTCCCGCACTACGGATGCCACCAAACAACACAAAGAGCATGATCAACAATGCTCCGATAACGGAGGCCCATACCATGGGGATGCCAAACAGACTGCCGATCATGGCCGATGAGGATAATACCTGAGCCATGATGCTGATGAAGATTCCCGCTAAGAAGAGTACCGAACCGAGCGTCTCTGCCTTACGACCATATTCACGACCAACAATCTCCAAGAGGGTAGTGCAGCCACTCCGTCGGAGTGGGGCGGCATAAACCAATCCTAACAGGAGTGCTCCTAATCCGGCACCGATCGTAAACCACCACGCAGACAGTCCGTAGCAGAATGCCAACTGTGCCGTTCCCACTGTCGACTGACCGCCGGCAAGGGTTCCTAACAGAGCACCGCTAACCATCCAACTGCCTGAGGTGCCGCCAGTCATAAAACTGCGCGCATCCTTCACCTGCCGTCCTGACCACCAACTGACAAACAGCAACAGGGATACCGTGAGTATTATACCAAAGATATGAGTCGTAGATATCATGACGTATCTTGCCTTCCTTTTTTTAAGCCCGCAAAAGTACAAATAAAAAAAGAAAGCCACAAAACCTTTCGCAAAAAGATTTTGTGGCTCTGCTTATTTTAACAATCAACTCCTCGGATATATCCAGAGGGGGATTGTAAAAACGTTTCTGAAATTTATTTTACATCCATGTGCTCATGGCGTGCATACCAAATTGAAAACATTGTACCTACAACTGCCATGGCAGCAATACTTACGATTGTGTACATTGAAATGAAATCCATATTCTTAATCTTTTAAAGGGTTAAACATCAATTTCCAATCAGGCATCAATTACCTTGCATTTAGGCATCAATTACCTTGCATTTAGGCATTAATTGGCATGCATTTAGGCATTAATTGGCAGGTAATTAGGCATTAATTAGCACGTAATTAGGCATTAATTAAAGTGTAATAAATGCCTGATGAGCCTTCAATCAGACATCTATTACACAACGGTAACTAGCTCTCCCCCTCGGGGGAGTTGGAGGGGGGCTTCTATTTGGGGAGTTGGAGGGGGGCTTCTAGCTCAGCTCCAGCATTCTGTTAATAGGCTTGACGGCCTCGCGAGCGATGTCGGCATCCACCTCGACGGTGGGCCACTCATAGCGCAGGGCGTTATAGATCTTCAGCAGCGAGTTCATCTTCATGTAGTCGCACTCGTTGCAATGACAGCCGATGCTGCCCTCGGTCACCTCGGGCGGTACGGGCAGGAACACCGTGTCGGGGCAGTTGCGCTGCATCTCGTGCAAGATACCGGCCTCGGTGGCCACGATATACTCGCCCTCGGGATGCTCGATGGCATACTTCAGCAGCACGGCCGTCGAGCCCACCACATCGGCCACGGCCAGAACCGGGCCTTTGCACTCGGGATGGGCCAGCACCAATGCCCCAGGATGGGCCTCCTTGAGTTTCAGTATCTCAGGCACCGAGAAACGCTCGTGCACATGGCAGCCGCCGTTCCAGAGCAGCATCTGCCGGCCGGTGATCGAGTTGATATACGACCCCAGGTTCTGGTCGGGACCGAAGATGAGCTTGGCGTCCTGCGGGAAGGTGTCGACAATCTTCTTGGCGTTGCCGCTGGTCACCACCACATCGGTCAGCGCCTTAACGGCCGCCGTGGTGTTCACGTAGCTGATCACCTGATAGCCGGGATGCTCGTCCTTGAACTTCCGCAGGTCTTCGGCGCGGCACGAGTCGGCCAGCGAACAGCCCGCATTGAGGTCGGGACAGAGCACCACCTTCTCGGGCGAGAGAATCTTACAGGTCTCAGCCATGAAATGCACGCCGCACATCACGATCATGTCGGCATCGGTCTCGGCAGCCTTGCGCGCCAACGCCAGCGAGTCGCCAATGAAGTCGGCCACCTCCTGAATCTCGCCCACCGTATAGTAGTGAGCCAGGATGACAGCATTCTTCTCCTTGGCCAGACGCCGTATCTCAGCCTTCAGGTCGGTACCCTCGGCAACGGGCTCGTCGATGAACCCTTTTTCTTTCCATTCTTGTTTGATCATCGTCATATCATTATATTTTTTTCTTTTTTTTATTTTTTAAAATGAAATGATTAGGATGATGTGGCGTTGAAATGTTGAAAACTTCCTTCCAAAATATTTGCCAGATCACTTATCCACCCGTGGTTGGCGGTTATTCACAGTATGTGTTGACAGTTAACCTCTGAGCATCAGTCATCTTCACTACTTATCCACAATAGTCCTATCCGTTGCAAAGATAATAAGTTTATATCTTTTTTCGATGAAAAATTGTGGAAAAATGTTGCTTTCAGCGGTGAAAACTAGTGTTTTTTCCACCGTTTCGGGCCTCCCGGCGTTATCCCCAACACTTTCCACGCCTTTTCCACACACTTTTCCACATAGTTTTCCACAGGGAATGATGGGCTGAATGAGATGGTTCTGGGTTGAGGGGATATGGGTTGGCGTAAAGCGGTTCATGGCTGAGAGTAGATTATCTTATGGCTGAGAGTTGCTTATTTCCAGGGCCATCAGGTTGAGTTGTTGGCATTGAGTGGCGGTGAGTTTCCGTTTGTCGTTATGGTGCTCCCAGGGTGAGAGCATGAGCAGGGTGCCTTTGGCACAGGCGTAGAACTGCTCGCCGTGGGGCTTCGACAGCGGTGTGAAGCCGTTCTCCATGAGCACAATGGTGGGGTAGCCGGCATCGAATACGGTTCTCATCACTCGTTTCTCGGCAGGCGAGATGGCGGGTGAGACGAGTACTGTGCCTGCTTTGGCGGCTGCGAGGTGACGGGCGATTTCTCTTTCGATATCGCTCTCGGTGAGGCGTCGCGACAGGCGCACAGCCAGGCGTCGCGGAGCAGCGAGCAGCTGGCGGTTGCCTATTCCATTGTAGGTGTGGGTTCCGATTGGCAGGTTGAAGAAGGGGCGCAGAAAGGCAGGGCGGGCGCGCTTGAGCATCAGCCGGCGCGGATTGTCGTGCAGGTAGTTAAGCCATGTGGGCAGCTCATCGTAGGAACGGAGAATGAGGTCGTTGTAGCCCTTGGCGAAAAGCGGGCGGTAGGTAGGGGGCTGCAGCGGCACAGCCGCCGCCTGCTGAGAAGAAAGCAGGCTGTTTTCTCCTTGGCCTTGCTGGGCAGAGAGCAGGCTCTTTGCTCCTTGGCAGTTAGCTTGCGGCCCGGCTTTTTCCGCTGTCAGCTTCTCTGTAGGCAACGGCTTTGCCGTTGCTATCTCCGTTGTCATTGCCGTTGCCATCCCTGCTCTCCGCTTTGCCTTCTCTTGCAGGGCCTTGACGGCTTTGCGGCAGCCGGCCTTAAAGCCCGAGATGACTTGCCCCAGGTGCACGGGCAGTTGGGCCTTCACGAAGAGGATGCCATGCATGTGGTCGGGCATCATCTGCACGCCCATCACCTCTATTTGCGGGTAATAGCCGTGAATGGCCATCCACTCGTGCTGCACCGCCTCGCCGAGCTCCGACAATACTATGCGTGCCTCGTTGCCGCTGCCTGCGGGCGCAAAGGGGTCGCCAGTGAGGTGGCCGAAGACGGGCCTGCGGCCCTCCACCTCCATGGTGATCATATACATGCGCCGTTCGGTATAGTCGTGATGGTCGTCGCGCCGTTTCATCGAGATTTTCTTCTCGCCGGCAAATTTCTTTTTCTTGGTTATCTGTTCGTCGGTTAGCATTTTTCTATGGTTGAAGTCATGCAAAGATAGTGATAATTCTTTATATAGCAAAACAGAGGCTGCCAATAAATAGTTTACTTTTTGCTTGTTTTTCTCGTGCGCGATGAGATAGTGATCGTGCAGGTCAAGACCTCCGACCGGAAAATCATCAAGAAACTGTCGGTGAGAAACTGATGCCTCCCGTTGTTTCAACAAGAATTTCTACCATCAAGAGCCAGCAGACTTTTGGTGGTAGTTGTTTTTTATATGAATTCATTTTTGATAATTTGTGCGTATTTTTCGGGAATTAGTGTTAAGTATAAAACACAAATTGGCACAAATGGCCATAAATTATCAAAAATACTTTTGCTCAAGTCGCAGGCAACAATTCTCAATTCTCAATTCTCAATTCAATGAAAGCTCCCACACTCCATTAAATAGTTCAAACTTCAAGTTGCTAAACTCTTAACTTTTATCTGTTAACTAAAAATGCCTGTCGATTTGGGATAAACATACTAAATTATTGTCTTTTTGCTTGGATAATAAAAAAAATGTCGTATCTTTGCGAGATAAATCAAAATACAACGAAAAATGACATTCACCGAACATTGCAACGCCATTTTCAACCAGGCCATCAATGACTATCATGTAACGGACAACATTGATACGCCCATCAACAACCCCTACAACCGCGAGTCGATTGACAACCGGCTCTACCTGAAGTGCTGGATCGACACCGTGCAGTGGCATTTCGAGGATATCATCCGCGACCCGCACATCGACCCCATTGAGGCCCTGCAGCTGAAACGGCGTATCGACCGCTCGAACCAAGACCGTACCGACCTGGTGGAGCAGATCGACAGCTACTTCCGCCAGAAGTACAGCACCGTGAATGTGCTGCCCGACGCCCGCATCAACACCGAGAGTCCGGCATGGGCCGTCGACCGTCTGTCGATTCTCGCCCTGAAGATTTATCACATGCGCGAGCAGGCCGAGCGTGCCGACGCCTCGCCCGAGCACCGCGAGAAATGCCAGCAGAAGCTCAACGTACTGCTCGAACAGCAGGTGGACCTCTCGACGGCCATCGACCAGCTGCTCGAGGATATTGAGGCCGGCCGCAAATACATGAAGGTGTACCGCCAGATGAAGATGTACAACGACCCTGCCACCAACCCGGTGCTCTATAAGAAATAACCAAGGGTCTGACTGGCAGCAACTACTAGCACATTGAAAAAGCCTCACCTGCTCATCATCCGCTTCTCGGCGCTCGGCGACGTGGCCATGACCGTGCCCGTCGTCAGCTCGCTCGCAACTCAGTATCCTGAGCTGCGCATCACGGTGCTGAGCCGTAAGTTCGCCCGTCCTTTCTTCGAGAACATGGCGCCCAACGTGGGCTTCATGGAGGCCGACCTGAAAAACGAGTATAAGGGACTGAAGGGTCTCAACGCCCTCTCCCGCGGCCTGCTGGCCAAGAAGTTCACGGCCGTGGCCGACT
>Ga0129307_1002674_pt1 | contig 13186 bp, 10 predicted proteins | sample P1105metagenome_FD_94437 | JGI IMG/M metagenome (GOLD analysis project Ga0129307, IMG submission 94437) | Capybara group fecal microbial communities from Wisconsin, USA - P1105 metagenome | ecosystem: Host-associated > Mammals > Digestive system > Large intestine > Fecal | place: USA: Wisconsin... | reverse complement strand
TAGGGATGTCTGCGATTGCCGACCGCAGGGAAGGCAGAGCAGAAACAGCCCGAACGTGATAAGAGAAGGAGATGCCGCAGGCACTCTTTTTTCTTGGAAAGACAATAAAGGGAATCGAACCCGAGCCGTAGAGCGCCACGCGCTGAAGCGCTGCGCTCCTGGCATGGGACCTGCCAGCGACTCGCTGTGCTCGTCGGGCCAGGTCTCCAAGACTGCGTAATTCCCTTCGCCCGCATCGGATGATATAATAAGTGCGGAGAAAAGTGGCTCGAACAGCGGAGGAGGTTTGTGCGATGGCAAGAGAAGAAGTCAAAGACTTTTACGGAAGGATTCTCGGTTATCTGGAAGATGACGGGGACGTGATCGTTGCCAGAGATTTTTACCTCAGGATCCTGGGGAGATACAGCAAAAGCACGGATATCACCAGCGATTTTTACGGCCGGATGATCTGCAGAGGCAACGGTCTTACCGGCCTGACCATGCAGGCGCAGGAAAAGGAATAAGGAGGAATGCATTGAAGATGGATATCACACAGACCTTCTATGACAATATGGCGACGCAGTATGACAAGCTCTTTGCCGACTGGCAGGCCGCGACCCGGGAACAGGCGGAGATTCTGGACCGGATTATCAGCAGCTGCGGCTTCGATAAGACGGCGGGTATTCTCGACTGCGCCTGCGGCATCGGTACGCAGGCCATCGGGCTGGCGGCGCTCGGGTATCCGGTGACGGCTTCGGACATCAGCGACGAGGAACTCGCCGAGGCGAAAGAGCGCGCCGTGCAGAACAACGTCAGCATCCGGTTTGCGCATGCGGACTTCTGCGCGCTGTCAGATACATTTGCGGAGCCGTTTGATATCGTGATCTGCATGGACAATGCGCTGCCGCACATGCTCACCAGAGAATCGCTGGAGGCGGCGGTCAAAAGCATCGCCGGCCAGCTCAGACCGGGCGGTCTTTTTGTGGCCAGTATCCGCGATTACGACAGCCTGCTTAAGACCAAACCGCCGTATTCACCGCCGTACATCCATAAGACGGCAAACGGCCGGCGCGTTTCCTTCCAGACCTGGGAATGGGAAGAAGACCTGTACCAGCTGACCCAGTACATCATCGACGACGAGACGTCGCTCAGCGTCAGCAAGTTTGACTGCGCCTACCGGACGATCCGCCGGGAGGAACTGACGGAGCTGCTCCTGAAAAACGGATGCGGCGGGGTGGAATGGCGATTCCCGGAAGAGACGGATTTCTATCAGCCCATCGTTGTGGCAAAGAAATAAGAGAAAGGCAGTTATTATGCAAATCAGAACGGTCGCTATGATCGGCGCCGGCAACCTCGGCGCGTATGTGGTCCGCGGACTGACGGGCACGCTGGGAGATGACCTCTGGGTCATCGCAGAAGGGGCGCGCAAGGAGCGCCTGGAAAGAGACGGATTGATCATCAATGACAAGCCGTATACCCTGCACGTCCGCACGCCGGAGGAGGCCAAAGGGGCGGACCTGATTATCGTCTGCGTCAAGTACCAAGCACTGCGGGAGATCCTGCCGGCGGTGAAGACGATCACCGGTCCGCATACGCTCGTGATGAGCCTGATGAACGGCGTGGACAGCGAGGAAATAATGGCGGAAGCGATTCCGAAAGAGCAGATTGTGCACGCTATGATCCGCGTGGTGGCGGACAGAGACGGCAACCGGATCACCATCCAGCCGACCGGCAAAGGCATGGGCATCCATTACGGACAGGTGAACGGCATTCCCGATGAGGAATCGCTCCGTGCGCTTGAGGATCTGTTTGCAGGGGCTGCGTTCGATGCGGTCCGCGACGAGGATATCCTGACATCGATGTGGTCCAAATACGCGTACAACAACTGCGAGAATCTGCCGCAGGCGGTGCTCGATGCCGGTGTCGGCTGCTTTGAGGACAGCGCGCATATGGCCTGGGTGCGATCGATGATCTATGAGGAAACGCGCATGGTCGCCGCTGCGGAGGGCGTGAACCTGGCGCCGGAGACGAAGCACATCACCTCGGCGCAGTTCCCGAAGCACGTAATCTATTCAACCTTGCAGGACCTGCGGGCGGGCAGAAAGACGGAGACGGAGATGTTCGCCGGCACCCTGCTGCGGCTGGCGGAGAAGCATGGTCTGCAGGTGCCGTATACGGAAATGCTGTACCATCTTCTGTGCGCGTTTGAGGAGAAAAACGCGGGGCTGTTCGACTACACGGAGTAGTGTCCAGACAGCTCCGGGAATTGCGAACATGTGTTTGCGAAAGTATGGCGTCTATGGTACAATGTGCCATAGACGTTTTTCATCCGAAGCCCGCATTTTGGGCGGGTAAAATAGGACTGATATACTATGCCAGAATTCAAAGTTGTATCGGATTTTGATACGATCGGCGACCAGGCACGCGCGGTGGAGATCCTCAGCAAAGGGGTGCTCGAAGGGAAAGCGCGCCAGACGCTGATGGGCGTCACGGGCAGCGGCAAGACCTACACGATGGCGAAGATCATCGAGAAGGTGCAGAAGCCCACGCTGGTCATTTCGCATAACAAGACGCTGGCGGCGCAGCTGCACGGGGAGTTCAAGACCTTCTTCCCGGACAACGCCGTCGAGTATTTTGTTTCTTACTACGACTACTATCAGCCGGAGGCGTATGTGCCTTCGACCGACACCTATATCGAAAAAGACTCGGATATCAACGATGAGATCGACAAGCTCCGCCACTCGGCGACAGCAGCGCTGTCGGAGCGCAGGGATGTCATCATCGTCGCTTCCGTGTCCTGCATCTACGGTCTTGGTTCTCCGGTGGACTACGAGAACCAGGTCCTGTCTTTGCGTCCCGGCATGATCAAGGACAAGATGGAGATCCTGCGCAAGCTGGTGGACATCCGCTACGACCGCAACGACATCGCCTTCGAGCGCACCAACTTCCGCGTGCGCGGCGACATCATCGACATCTTTCCGGCAGGTGAAGAGCACGCCGTCCGCGTGGAACTCTTCGGCGACGAGATTGAGAAGATCAAGGAGATCGATCCGCTCACCGGCGAGATCATCGGTCTGCGCGACCACGTCTCCATTTTCCCGGCCTCGCACTACGTCACGAGCGACGAAAAGATGGAGAAGGCCATCGAGGCGATCGGGGAAGAGCTGGAGGAACGCATCCAGTGGTTCCAGGACCGCGGCAAACTGCTCGAGGCGCAGCGCATCGAACAGCGCACGCGGTATGACCTGGAGATGCTGCGCGAGATCGGCAGATGCAAAGGCATCGAGAACTATACCAGACACATGAACGGGCTGGAGGAAGGCGAGCGGCCGTACACGCTGATCGACTACTTCCCCGATGATTTCCTGATCATCATCGACGAATCGCACGCCATGCTGCCGCAGCTGCGGGCCATGTACAACGGCGACCGGGCGCGCAAACAGTCACTGGTGGACTATGGCTTCCGCCTGCCGTCCGCGCTCGACAACCGTCCGTTGCGGTTTGAGGAGTTCAACGACCTGGCGAAACAGGTGATCTACGTCAGTGCGACGCCGGCGGCCTATGAGAAGGAAGTCTCCGGCGGCATCAACGCCGAGCAGATCATCCGTCCGACCGGCCTGCTCGACCCGCCGATCGACGTCGTGCCGAGCGAAGGACAGATCGACCATCTGATCGGGGAGATCAACAAGACGGTCGCACAGGGCGAGCGCGTGCTGGTCACCACACTGACCAAGAAGATGGCGGAGGACCTGACCGACTACCTCAAGGAGGCGGGCATCAAAGTGCGGTATCTGCATTCGGATATCGATACGCTGGAGCGTATGGAGATCATCCGCGACCTGCGCACTGGAGAGTTCGACGTGCTGGTCGGCATCAATCTGCTGCGTGAAGGCCTGGACATTCCGGAGGTCTCGCTGGTGGCGATCCTCGATGCGGACAAGGAAGGATTCCTGCGTACGGAGACCTCCCTCATGCAGACCATCGGCCGCGCCGCGCGTAATGTGCACGGACATGTTATTATGTATGCCGACAGCATCAGCCCGGCGATGCGGTATGCGCTCGATGAGACGAAGCGCCGCCGCGAAGTCCAGGAAGCCTACAACGAAGAACACGGCATCACGCCGCGGTCCGTCGAGAAGTCCGTCCGCGAGGTCATCGAGGCGACGAAGTCGTGGGACGAGACCGAAGAAGCGCAGGCGGCGGAAGGCAAGAAGCCGCTTGAGATGACGAAGCGCGAGCTGCAGAAGTACGTCCAGACGCTGGAGAAGCAGATGCGCGAGGCGGCAGCGAAGATGGAATTCGAAAAGGCAGCGATGCTCCGCGACCGGCTCTTCGAATACCGGGCACATATGTAAGAAAAAGACGCCAGCACAGGCGATTCCAAAAAAAGAACAAGAGTATAATGAGTGAACATCTGACAACCAAAGACATCGTGATCCGCGGTGCGAAAGAGAACAACCTGAAAAACCTGTCGGTGACCATCCCGAGAGACAAGATGGTCGTCTTCACCGGTATCAGCGGCAGCGGCAAGTCGTCGCTGGCGTTCGATACGATCTATGCGGAAGGGCAGCGCCGGTACATCGAGAGCCTGTCCTCCTACGCACGCCAGTTCCTGGGGCAGATGGACAAGCCGAACGTGGAGTCCGTCGAAGGGCTGTCGCCGGCGATCTCCATCGACCAGAAGACGACGAGCAAGAACCCGCGCTCCACGGTCGGGACCGTCACGGAGATCTATGACTATCTCCGTCTGCTTTACGCGCGTATCGGCATCCCGCACTGCCCGGTCTGCGGCAGGGAGATCACGAGCCAGACGGTCGACCAGATCGTCGAGACCATCATGGAATATCCGGAAGGCACCAGGCTCATGGTCATGGCGCCGGTCGTCCGCGACAAGAAAGGGCAGCACGAGAAGATCCTGGCGCGCATCCGCCGGGAAGGCTTTGCGCGTGTCCGCGTGGACGGCGAGATCATGAACCTCGAGGACGATGAGATCAGCCTCGAGAAGACATTCAAGCATACCATCGAGATCGTCGTGGACCGCATTATCGTGCGCGACACCGCGCAGGCGCGTCTGACAGAGGCCTGTGAACTGGCGGTCGAGCACGGCGAGGGTCTCGTCGTGGTCGTGGCCGGAGATGAGGAGCGGATGTTCAGCACCAAGCTGGCCTGCCCGGATCACGGCGTGAGCATCGAGGAGATGGAGCCGCGCACGTTCTCGTTCAATAACCCGCACGGTGCCTGCCCGACCTGCAAGGGGCTCGGCTTCGTTGAGAAGATCGACCCGGAACTCGTGGTCGTCGACCCGAAGAAGAGCATCGAAGAAGGCGCCATCGGCAGCGCGTTCGGCGTGATGAAGATCGACGGCTGGTACCGCCAGATGCTGGATGCGCTGGCAAAAGACCACAAGACATCCCTGACCGTGCCGTATGAAGACATGCCGGAGTCCTTCAAGAAGGAAATGCTCTTCGGCACCGGCAAGCGGCATCTGAAGTACAAATACCACAGCCGCCACAGGGGCACCACGAGCCTGATGGACTTCCCGTTCGAAGGCGTCGTCAATGCGCTGGAGCGGCGTTATGCGGAGACGACCTCCGACTACGCAAGAGACAAGTACCGCAAGCTGATGGCGGAGCAGGAATGCCCTGCATGCCACGGCAAGCGTCTGCGTCCGGAAGTCCTCGCTGTGACCGTTCACGGACGCAACATCAACGAATCCTGCGACCTGTCCGTCGGGGAGGCGCTGGACTTCATGGACAACATCGAGATGTCCCCGAAAGAGGAAGTCATCGCGAAGCCGATCATCCGCGAGACGTATGCGCGTCTGAAGTTCCTGAAGGACGTCGGGCTGGACTACCTGACGCTGTCCCGTTCGGCGGCGACCCTGTCCGGCGGCGAGTCCCAGCGGATCCGTCTGGCCACGCAGATCGGCAGCGGCCTCGTGGGCGTGCTGTACATCCTGGATGAGCCGAGCATCGGCCTGCATCAGAAGGACAATGACAAGCTCCTCGAGTCGCTCCGCAACCTGACCAACCTGGGCAATACCCTGATCGTTGTTGAACACGACGAAGACACCATGTATGCGGCGGACCAGATCGTCGACATCGGCCCCGGCGCCGGTGTGAACGGCGGCCTGCTCGTGGCGCAGGGAACGGTGGAAGATATCAAGGCGTGCCCCGAGAGTATCACCGGACAGTACCTGTCCGGCAAGCGCAAGATCGCGATCCCGGAAGAGCGCCGCAAAGGCAACGGCAGCAAACTGACCATCAAGGGTGCCAGACAGAACAACCTCAAGAACATCGACGTCGACATCCCGCTCGGCGAGATGGTCTGCGTGACGGGCGTCAGCGGTTCCGGCAAGAGCAGCCTCATCAACGAGATCCTGTACAAGTCGCTGGCCGCCAAGGTCAACCGCGCAAAGATCCGTCCCGGCAAGCACGATGACGTGCTCGGCGTGGAGAACATCGACAAAGTCATCGACATCAACCAGTCGCCGATCGGCAGAACACCGCGTTCCAATCCGGCGACGTACATCGGCGTATTTGATCTGATCCGCGACCTGTTCGCGGAGACGCCGGAAGCGAAGATCCGCGGGTACAAGAAAGGGCGGTTCTCCTTCAACGTCAAGGGCGGTCGCTGCGAAGCCTGCAACGGCGACGGCATCATCAAGGTCGAGATGCACTTCCTGCCGGACGTCTACGTGCCGTGCGAAGTGTGCCGCGGGCGCCGGTTTAACAGAGAAACACTGGAAGTTACCTACAAAGGCAAGAATATCTACGAAGTGCTCGACATGAACGTCGAGGAAGCGCTCGAGTTCTTTAAGAACCTGCCGCGCATCCACCGCTATATCCAGACGCTGTACGATGTCGGCCTCGGCTATCTGAAACTGGGCCAGCCGTCCACGGAGCTGTCCGGCGGCGAAGCGCAGCGCATCAAGCTCGCGACCGAACTGTCCAAGCGCAGCACCGGCAAAACGCTGTACATTCTGGACGAGCCGACGACCGGTCTGCATTTCGCGGATATCGACAAACTGCTGCAGGTGCTTGACCGCCTTGTCGACGCCGGCAATACGGTCGTCGTCATCGAGCACAACCTGGACGTTATCAAGCGGGCGGACTACATCATCGACCTCGGCCCGGACGGCGGATTCCGCGGCGGGCAGGTCGTGGCGACCGGCACGCCGGAAGAGGTGGCGAAAGTAAAAGGTTCCTATACAGGACAATACCTGAAGAAAGTGCTAAAATAATACTGTTGGCGGTCTTTCAAAACGGCCGCCTGAAGCGGGCATACCGCCCGCCGGCAAATTTGTACGGGTGTGAGAATGAATAGACCCGGAAAGGACATCACTGATGGTAGATATGAACAACCTTACGCTGCTGACCGACTTTTATGAACTGACCATGGCCAATGGCTATTTCGAAGCAGACATGAAGGATGATATCGCATACTTTGACTGCTTTTTCCGCAACGTGCCGGATGACGGCGGTTTCGCGATCTTTGCAGGGCTGAACGAGATCATCGACTACATGGAAAATCTGAAGTTCAGCGAAGAGGATATCGAGTTCCTGCGCCGCAAGGGCGGGATGAGTGAGCGATTCCTCGAATACCTGAAAGATTTCAAATTCGAGTGCGACGTCTGGGCGATCCCGGAAGGCACACCGATCTTCCCGGGTGAGCCGATCCTCACGGTCAGAGGCCCGGTCATGCAGGCACAGTTCGTTGAGACGATGATCCTGCTGCTGGTCAACCACGAGAGCCTTATTGCGACGAAGGCCAACCGCATCGTCAGAGCGGCACAGGGACGCGCCATCATGGAATTCGGAAGCCGCCGCGCACACGGTGCGAGCGCGGCGATCTACGGCGCCAGAGCGGCCTACATCGGCGGCTGCATCGGGACGGCCTGCACGGTCTGCGAAAGAGACATGGGCATCAAGGCGCTCGGGACCATGGCACACAGCTGGGTCCAGATGTTCCCGGATGAATATACGGCATTCAAGAAGTACGCGGAGATCTATCCGGAAAACTGCGTGCTGCTCGTCGATACATACAACGTACTGAAGTCGGGCGTCCCGGCTGCGATCAGAGTCTTCAAGGAAATGAAGCCGCAGAAGATGGGAATCCGCATCGACAGCGGTGACGTGTCTTACCTGACTAAGAAAGCCAGAAAGATGCTGGACGAAGCGGGGTTGCAGGAATGCACCATCGCGGTCTCCAACTCGCTGGATGAGTACATCATCCGCGACGTCATCTTAGAAGGTGCCTGCATCGACAGTTTCGGCGTCGGCGAACGCCTGATCACCGCGAAGTCCTCTCCGGTCTTCGGCGGCGTTTACAAGCTCTGCGCGCTGGAGAAAGACGGCGAACTGATTCCGAAGATGAAGATCAGTGAGAACGTTGGCAAGATCACCAACCCGGGTTTCAAGACGCTGTACCGCCTGTTCGACCTCGATACCGACCGGGCGATCGCGGACCTGATCACGCTGGACGATGAACCCGAACCCACTGGTGAGGATATGGAGATCTTCGATCCGCAGAATATCTGGAAACACAAGACCGTTACCAACTACTACGCAAAGAATCTGCGCGTGCCGATCTTCGAGAAAGGCAAGCTCGTTTATGACAAGCCCTCCATTGAAGAAATCCGCGCGTACTGCCTCAAGCAGGTGGACAGCCTCTGGGAGGAGATCAAGCGTTTTGAGAATCCGCAGACTTACTACGTCGACCTTTCTGAAAAGCTTTGGGAAATGAAACAGGAACTGCTGAACGCGCACAACCGCTAAGCAGCCCGTACACCGCAGATCCCGGTGAATACAATACTGCACATGGAATGAAAGGAAACAGCTATGTTTAGCGCAATTATCGAAATCCTGCTGATCATCGCGGTCATCGCACTGGTAGTGACCAACATCCGCATCGTGCCGCAGGAATATGCATTTGTCATCGAACGGCTTGGGAAATACCGCACGACCTGGCAGGCGGGTCTGCACCTGAAGATTCCGTTCATCGACCGCGTCGTGAACAAGGTCTCCCTGAAGGAACAGGTCCTCGACTTCCCGCCGCAGCCGGTCATCACCAAAGATAACGTATCGGTCTATGTCGACTCGGTTGTGTTCTCCAAGGTCTTTGATCCGCGGCTGTACACCTACGGCGTTGAAAATCCGCTGTTCGGTCTCGAAAACCTGTCTGCGACAACGCTCAGAAGCATCATTGGTAACATGGAACTCGACACGACGCTGTCCTCGCGCGACGAGATCAACTCCCAGATGGAGGCGATCCTCGATGAAGCGACGGATGCGTGGGGCGTCAAGGTCAACCGCGTTGAGCTGAAGAATATCAATCCGCCGAGCGAGATCGAAGAAGTCATGACCAAGCAGATGCGTGCGGAACGTGAACGCCGTCAGACCGTCCTCGAAGCGCAGGCGCATCAGGAATCCGTCGTTGCCCGCGCAGAAGGTGACAAGAAAGCCATGGTTCTCTCTGCAGAAGCGGAGAAAGCGGCCAAGATTGCCCTCGCCGAAGGTGAAGCGGAGTCCATCAAACTGGTCTATGAAGCACAGGCGCAAGGTCTTGAGATGCTGCGGGAAGCACACATCGACGAGTCCGTTCTTCGGCTGAAGGGTCTGGAAGCGCTCCGCGACGTGGCGGACGGCAATGCCACCAAGATCTACATGCCGACCGACATCGCCTCCACGATTGCCAGCCTTGGCGTTGCCGGTGAAGCACTCGGCATCGGCGATGCCACGAAGATCGATACCACTCCCAAGCAGGAAAAAATGAAGGAAGCGGATCCGTGCCTGCATGAAGGAACATCCGCAGAGGGTATCAAAGCGGCACAGACCGGCGAGTCCATCCGCGAAAAACTGCAAAGCGAACGAAGACCTCTGTAACACAGAAAACGCAGAGCTGTCCTTTTGTTGCAAGGGGACAGCTCTTTTCATAATGACAGCTAGTTTGATCCTGCGATAAAGAAACCTTCATCCCGCATGAGAAAGGGGACTATGATGAAGAACAATCAGCGAAAGACCAAACGTGCCAATCCGCTCCTGCGCATTGCAGCGATCCTTCTGCGGATCATCGTCGCGGTGCTGATCTTTGCCATTGCGCTGATCGGGGTGTTAACAATCGGGGAGTACAGACCTGCAGACGCGGAGGAAATCGAGGTGCAGGCAGGCACGGAAATCGCGGCGCAGGCGGAACTGCCTGCTGCAGGCGATCCGGTCAGGCTTGTGAGCTGGAATATCGGTTATGGTGCACTTGGCGACAATGCGGACTTCTTTATGGATGGCGGTGAAAGCGTCATGACAGCAGACAAGGACCGCGTCAGTGAGAACATGGATGGCATCATCGCCAACCTGCAGGAAACCGATGCGGATATCATGCTCCTGCAGGAAGTGGACATCGACTCAAAGCGGTCCAGACATGTCGATGAGACACAGCTTATGAGAGATGCTTTCCCGGCATATTACAATGCCTTCGCATATAACTATAAAGTGACGTATGTCCCGTATCCGCTGCCGCCGATCGGCAAAGTGGAGAGCGGGCTGCTGTTCATGACACACTACCAGTTGACGGAATCCACCCGCGTCAGTCTGCCGTGTCCGTTCAAGTGGCCGGTCAGGATCGCCAATCTCAAGCGCTGCCTGCTGGTCAACCGGATCCCTGTCGAAGGATCTGACAAACAGCTCGTGGTGATCGATTTGCATCTGGAGGCATATGACAGCGGCGAGGGCAAGATCGCACAGACCAAGGCTCTGCTCGGTGTGCTGGAAGAAGAGCGCAGCAAGGGGAACTACGTGATCGCCGGCGGTGATTTCAACCAGTTATTCTCCAACGTCGATGCAGGTGCCTATCCTGTCTATGAAGGACGCTGGCAGCCCGGCATCATCGAAGCAAGTGATTTCGGGGATGGCTGGTCGCTGCTGATGGATAACCAGGCACCGACCTGCCGCTCGCTGGACCAGCCGTATGAAGGCGCTGACCTGACAGCATTCCAGTTCTATATGATCGATGGATTTATTGTCTCGGATAATGTGGAGGTGCAGTCGCTGACGACGCAGGACCTTGGATTTGTGAACACGGACCACAACCCTGTTGTCATGGATGTTGTACTGAAGGAGTAATATGGGGTTTACGCGATTCTCTGATAAAATAGCATATGGCTACAGCACAAAGCACGGCGGCGTGAGCACCGGCGTGTATGCCACGATGAATCTCAGCTTTTCGACCGGGGATGATCTCTCGAACATCAGGGAGAATTTCCGCCGCTGGTGCACAGACCTGGGCGCGGATCCGGAGAAGACGGTGATGGTCGGGCAGACGCACACGACAAATGTGATCTATGTGGATGAGAGCCACTGCGGGGAAGGCCTTGTACGGGAGCGTATTCAGGATGTGGACGGTATGATCACGGACCGGAAAGGCATTGCCCTGATCACATCGCATGCGGACTGTGTGCCGCTGTACTTCTACGACCCGGTTCATGAAGCCATTGGGCTGGCGCATGCCGGCTGGCGGGGCACTGTCGGCGGCATGGCGGCGGTCATGATCAGGAAGATGAAAGAAGCGTTTGGCAGCGAGCCGGCGGAGATGTATACGCGGATCGGCCCCTGCATCTCACAGACCTACTTTGAATGCGACCGGGACGTGGTCGATGCAGTTATGCAGATGCCGGTCTGGGAGACAGACGGTGCAGCAACCCTGTCCGCAGGCACTGCAAAGCCGGTGCCCGGATATGAGCAATGGCTGCCCGAAGGAATCTGTTCGTACGATGCAGAAAAGAATAAATACCATGTATCGCTGTCCCGTCTGGACAGGCTGGTGATGCTGGCCGAGGGAATCCCGGCGGCACAGATCGATATGGCGGACACTTGTACATACGCACACGAAGAATTGTATTTTTCCCACAGGCGGCAGGGAATGGCCCGCGGCGGGCAGGCAGCTCTGCTGATGATGAAGGAATGAGGAGGAGCGGCAATGCTTTTACTGAACAGAGCGGATATTGAAAAGGTATTCACGACAAGAGATGCGATCGACGCGGTCAAGACTGCATTCAAAATGACAGAAGACGGCAAGATCGACTCCCCGCTGCGCACGGTGATCGAAGGCAAGTATGACGGCACGTTCCTGTTCATGCCGGCGTACGCACCGGAGCTGGATGCGGCATCGCTGAAGGTTATCAACATCTTCCCGCATAATATCGACAATGGACTTATGACATCGCCCGCGCAGGTCATGCTCATCGACGGTGCGACCGGCTACGTGGTGGCGATGATGGACGGTACATTTGTAACGCAGCTGCGCACGGGCGCTTCTTCGGGTGCGGCATTTGAACTGCTGGCGAAGAAAGACTGCCGGAAGGGCGCACTGATCGGCACGGGCGGGCAGGCGGCGACGCAGCTCGCATCCATGCTGGAAGCACGGCATCCCGAAACGGTGTGTGTCTACGATATCAATGCGGATCGCTGCGCGGCATTCTGCGAAGAGATGCGTGAAAAACTGGCGTCCTATGGAGCGGATATCCAGCCGGCGGAAACGTCGGATGCCTGTATCGAAGATGCGGATCTGATCATCACGGTGACAGCTTCCAGAGAACCGGTCTTCGACGGCACAAAGGTGAAGGCGGGGGCGACCATCAGCTGTGTCGGCACCTATCAGCCAGACCGGCGCGAGATGGATCCGCGCATCCTGCCGCGCGCATCGAAGATCATCTGCGACAGCAAGGAGGCGGCGCTGTCTGAGACAGGCGACCTGCTGATCCCGATCGCAGACGGCATCATCACCGAGGATGACGTCCTCGGCAGCCTGGGGGATGTCATCAACGGAAAGCTTGCAGGCCGCGAGAGTGACGATGAGATCATCGTCTACGAGACCGTCGGCATCGCCGCGCAGGACCTCGTGACCGCAAAGGCGATCTACGACAAAGCGGTCGAAAAAGGCATCGGTATTGTCTGGGAGTAGACGTCTATTAGTGAGAGATGCAGCGGCACACGCAGTTCCTGCGGAGCGCAACGTTGCGAAGCACAGTGAGCGGAGTAGGGATTGCGTGCGTCGCTGCAACCGGAAATAAAAGAGCGATACCTTTCCGGTACTGAACCTGTAAGATGAAAGTAGACATGCAAAAAGAGCATGTCTACTTTTTTATGATACTGTTTCATTAAGGAGGTGAGGATATGGGAAGACCAAAAGGAGGAAGGAATCGCAAATGGACTGT
>Ga0129307_1002673_pt1 | contig 13189 bp, 10 predicted proteins | sample P1105metagenome_FD_94437 | JGI IMG/M metagenome (GOLD analysis project Ga0129307, IMG submission 94437) | Capybara group fecal microbial communities from Wisconsin, USA - P1105 metagenome | ecosystem: Host-associated > Mammals > Digestive system > Large intestine > Fecal | place: USA: Wisconsin... | reverse complement strand
TGAAGTAGAAAAATTTATAATTAAATCTTTAGAGTTTGATAATCCACCTGAAACTGATGAAGAATTAATGGATAGATTAATGACATATAAAAATGGTTATTATTTATCAAAGAAAAGTGCATATATTAAAATGGCATTACAATTGAATATTAAAAATGTTATAAAAAGAGAGAGAACAGATATAATTAAACAAGCTATGGCAGATGCATGTATTGTTACAATTTCTGATAATAAATACTAATCGGAAAATAGTAATATTCCGATGATCATAAATATTAAGAAATACTACTTATTAAACAAAAAAGACTATATAGTTATTTAGTGAAAAAATAATATAAATTCGTGATATAATAATATCTGGGTGGTTTACTATGTTTAGTAAAAACAATTTAAAATATATTTTAATTTTAGCAATTGGCTTCTTTTGGTGTAGTTCACTATATTTAACACAAGAGCAACATTTAACTAGTTATGCTAGTATTGAATTTGTTAATATTGTAGAGTTATTATTTGGAAGTTTATCTATGGCTTTGGGAATACTAACTTTTGGATTGTTATATAGAAAGAATAAAAATGTGAAGAATATATTTATTATATTTATGTTACTATCTCTTGTTAGTATGATATCTTTTTTTGCAACAGAAAATAAATATTTTATGAGTGTGTGTTTGTGTTTATCATGCTTTTTTGGAACAGCAGGATTTGGAGCAGGATATCATTTTTCATTACTAGGTAGCAATGTAGAAAAAGAGTATCGTGGAAGAGTTTTTGCTATTGGATATGGTTTGGGATCAATTGGAACATATTTAATGATTTTATTTCCAGAAAGTTTTTATTCGTCTATTAAAGCTCTGATAATATATGTACCAATGCTATTATTAAATTTATATCTAGTTATAAATAAAACTAATCTAATACAAGTCAAAGAAGAAAAACAAACATCAAGTTTTAGAAATTATTTTATAAGAATATCAATAATTGTTTTAGCTATGTCATTACTTTCTGCTTTATCAACTGATGTTATCGCAATTAATACAATTGATATAGCTGGTGGATATGGTGCGACAAGATTATATTATTGTTTAGGACTACTTGTTGCAGGATTTTTAGTGGATAAGAAAAATAGTTTGTTTGAAATATTAACAATAGCAAGTTTTGTTGTTTCATTACTTTCAATAATTTTATTAAAAGAAGGTTATTCAATTAATTTAATTGCAGGATTATCTTATTCGTTTGTAGCATTCTTTGTGCTTTTTAGAACAATGACATTTGTTAATTTAGTTGATAATAAAAAGAATATGGTATGGGTTGCAGCTTTTGGGTTGATGTATTCTAGAATTATGGAAGGACTAATGGTATTATTTGAAGATAAATTAATCGAACATTATACATTATTAGTAGTTGTAATTACATTCTCTTTGTCACTAGTTATAGTTTTATACTTCTTATTATATTTTCAAAGTAATAAAATGTCAGAAAATGATGCTGTAAAAAATATAGCAGTAAAATATAAATTAGGAACTCAAGAAGAAAAAGTTTTAAATTTATTAATACAAGGAATGAGTAATCAAGAAATCGCAGATGAATTATTTGTTTCTGTAAATACAATTAGAAATCATATTGCAAATATTTATAAAAAGACTGGTATGAAAAAGAAAGAATTGAAAGAAAAATGCTTTTATAAGACTAACTAGTCTTTTTTTAGTGCTTTTTTATTTAAAGGTATTATGTTATTTTTAAATAGAAAGGTAGAGGATTTTATGACTAAAAGATTTAAAAAAGAAATTAAAAAATTGCCAAAGAGATTTATGGCATTTACGATGATTTTTGCAATGTTATTTAGTTATTTTGCACCAATAACAAATGTACTTGCATTATCATCAACAACAAAATTATCAGTATCTTTTAGAGATGGTAATGAAGAATATGGTAAAGTTCAATATAGTGTGAACGATGGTGCAAGTTGGAATGATATAACTGAAAACATAAATCTTGAAAATCTAAATGTAACGGGAGATAATTTAAGATTGAAAATTGTTCCAAATAATAATTATTCAGTAGATTATGCAGGAATTGAAATGCAACAAGACGAAAATAATATTGGTGGACTTTCTACAATTGGACTTGAGAATGCAAATGGGTATGCTATTCCTAGCAATGTTCAATCTGTTTCTTTAAATCAAGTTGAATTTAGAGAAAGTGGTAATGGGAATAATAATCAAAGCAATATAACTAGTAAAGTTGTAGTAGATGTATCAGGTGTTGATCTTGAATATGATGCTGATTGGACTGATGAAGAACCAAGCTTTGTATTTGGAATAAATGGTTCTGAAATGCATAGACTTTTACAATCAGAAGTTAATTATAAAACTGAAGGTAATAATATTATTGGTTATACAACAAAAGATGAAATTAATTATTCATATAATTATAGTGGCGAAGAAACAGTTACTTTTAATATAAGAACTCAATGGGATATAGTGATTACATCTTTAATTGTCAATGATGACACATATAACACTCCTCTTTCTAAAACGGCATTAAGTTCTGCTTATCAAGGTGGTGGTATTAGCTTTGATGTTCTTAATGTTCCATATGCTGAAAAATATGAAATAGAAGTCGTTGCCAGAAAACAAACTGATGAAGAGAAAATACTAGGTAATTTTGGTTGGACTTATGATCCAAACACAAATGATTATACAGATGATGATAAAATTCCAAATGGTAAATTAGAGTTTGTTGAAGCAAAATATAATGATATAACTTATAATTCAATACAAGATGTAAATGAGGCTGGTGGATTATTCAATTGGGAAGATGGTGTAAAAGGTACAAATCATCCAGAAGGAAATGCAACCTTCCCAACAGGAACTGAATTGACTATAAGATTAATTCCAGATTCTGGATATCAATTAACATCATTTGATTTAAATGGTTTTCCATTTGAAACAGGAGATGAAGTAGGCTTATATACATTTACTATTGGTGGAGGTAATTGGCATCTTGGGGCTCATTTTACAGAAGTAGACGATGAAGTTAAACCAAATTCAGTAAATATTAATTCTGGAAGTATTAATATTGCTGGTGGATTTGAAAATGGAACTGCTAAACTTGAAGTAAATGATGTTGCTAGTATGGCACCTAATAGAATGGAAGGGTTTGAAAGCAAAGCAACAGATGAAGGTTATAATATAGAAAATTACTTAGATATATCACTTTATAATTCAATTTATAAAGGTGGTAAAAAAGATTCTAATGGAAACTATGAATCTTGGGATACACCAGTTGAAAATATTGATAATAAAGCTACTATTACTTTAGAACTAGAAAATGATATGAGTGGTAAAAACTTAGCTATAGTTCACGAAACACATAACGGGAATGAAATAACAGGATATGAATTAGTTGACGCTGTATATAATGAAGAAAATAATACTATAACATTTGAAACAGATAGTTTTTCAAACTATGCAATTGTATCTAAAGAATCAACTGAAACAACTAAATATACAGTAACATTTAATTCAAATGGTGGAAGTGAAATTGAAAGTAAAAAAGTAACAGCTGGAAATTCTGTTGCAGAGCCAACAGCTCCTACAAATGGTGATAAAGTATTTGATGGATGGTTTGAAGATGAAACTTTAACTACAAGATTTGATTTTAATACACCAATTACAAGTAATGTAACATTATATGCAAAATGGATAGATAATGAAGAGTCTGATAATTCTGAAACAGAGAAATATACTATAACAGATAGTAGTGGAAATGTAATTTCATTTACTGAAGAAAAAGATAGAGAATTTACACTAAATATAATAGATTATTTAACTTTCTCTGAAGAAGATTTAGAAAATGCAGAAATTCCAAAAGATATGTTTGATTCAATGATGGAGATGGTTGCTAATGCTACTAAAAATTATGGAACATTATTATCATTCTATAAAATACAAGTTAGAAATGATGATGGATATTTAATACATGAAGGTCCATTTAATATCAAAATAAAAATGACTGATGAAATGAAAAAATATAATACATTTAAAATTATTTATGTAGATGCTGATAATAATTTTGCTACAGAAAGTCCTATTACATTAACTATTGATGGTGATTACTTAGTTGGAACTTTAGATCATTTAAGCACTTATGCATTAACTGGAAGTAACACATCTACAACAAATAATACCAATACAACTAACAATCCACAAACAGGAGATAATATATACATTTGGTTTGGAATGTTAATTATATCAATTTTAGGATTATCACTAGGAACATTTACTGCTACTAAATTTAAAAAATCAAAAAATAGATAAAATTGATTAATCACAAAAGCGATAGTAGTAATATTATCGCTTTTTATATTAAGGTGTGATATTTTTGAAAAAGAAAAGAAAATTAAAAAGAATTGTATGGATCTATATTTTTATTGTTTTTATAATATTATCAAATTTGATTTTATATAAGTCTTTATTTTCGTCAAAAGCAAAGTTAATTGGTACTTGGACGACTGACAATGTTACTACTTATGAATTTTATAAAAATAATACTGGAAAGCTTGTTGTTTCACTATCAGAATACAAATTTAAATACAGTTTAAAGAAAAATATATTATATATTGATTTTGAAAATGATAAGTCCGAGGATTCAAAGTATGAATATAAATTTATAAATAAAAAATTAGTATTAAGTAATGAAAAAGGTATATTTACTTTTGTTAAAAAATAGGTGTGTTATGAATAAAAAAAGAAAATTAAATAAGAAAAAATTACTTTTATTCTTTTTTATGGTAGTGTTTTTAATTATGCTTATTTTATCAGCTATTAAAATAATATCTTATATAATAGATAATAAAGAAAATAAAAAAATACAAGAAGCAATTATAGAAGATTCTATAACTGTTATTGAGCCAATAGAAGAAGATCAAAAGATTAAATATAATATAGATTTTAAATCATTAAAGGAACAAAATTCTGATACGGTTGCATATTTAAAAGTGAATAATACAAATATTGATTATATTGTAGTTAAAGGTAATGATAATAGTTATTATTTGAAACATAATTTTGAAAAGAAATGGAATGTTTCAGGATGGATATTTGCAGACTATCATAATAGGTTTGACGAATCAGATAAAAATATTATTATTTTTGGTCATAACACAAGAGATGGTTCAATGTTTGGAACATTGAAAAACACTCTTAATGAAAATTGGTATAATAACGAAGAAAATCATAAGATAGTGTTAGTAACCGAATATGGTACATATTTTTATCAGGTGTTCTCTACTTATTCTATAAAACCCGAAGATTATTATATTAATACTGAATTTGAAAATAATGATGATTTTGATAAATTTGTTAAAAAGTTAAAATCTAGATCAGTTTATGATTTTGGAATAGAAGTATATGGTGAGGATAAAATATTAACTTTATCAAGTTGTATTGGCGATGGTAGTAAACGAGTTGTGCTTCATGCAAAACTAATTGAAATGTAGGAGGAACTATGAAAAAGAAAATTATTGTTTCTATTATAGTTTGTTTAATATTAATAGTAGGAATTGGTGGTATTATTATTTGGAATAATAATAGAATTGTATCTACCGTTACATTAGATATAAATCCTAGTATTGAAATTAATTTAACTAGAAATGAAAAAGTCAAAAGTGTAGTTGCATTAAATGAAGATGCAAAAGAAATAGTTGATGGTAATCTAAAAGGGAAAAGTATAGATGATACATTAAAACAAATTACAGATAATCTTATAGAAAAAGGATATGTTACTGAAGAAAATTTTTTAGAAATAATATTATATTCTGAAGGTGATATATCAAATAAAGAATTAGAAACTAAACTGAAGGAAACTCTTGAAAAGAAGAAAATAGATTCTAATATTATCACTATTAATAAAGTATCTAAAGAAGATGAAGAACTTGCAAAAAAATACGATGTTAGCCCTGCAAAAATATCATATATAAAATCTATTATAAAAGATAATGAAAATATTAATATAGAAGATTTATCAAATAAATCAGTAAGTGAATTAAAAGAAACAAAAGAAACAGGTAAGTATTGTGATAAAGGTTACACACTCGAAGGAGATTGGTGTTTAAAAGAAATTAATAGAAAATCTGCTAGTAATGGAGAAGTTTGCCCTCGTGGATATGCAGAACATGAAGGAAAATGTTATGAAGAAACTAAGGCTGTTGAAAGTAAAAATTATATTTGTAATGATGGATTCAAATTAGTTAATAATAAATGTGTAATGAATGAAGTAACTGATGCACTTGGAAAGTGCGATTCTGGAGATTATGATAATGGATATTGTGTAAGAAAAGAATTAATAGGAGATGCAGAAGAATACTGTAGATTAACGCCTGCTACTGATATATTAATGAATCATAAATGTTATGGACCTAAACCAATCCTTAATGGTGGTTGTGCTAATAATGATAAAATAATTAATGGGAAGTGTGTAGATTTGAATTCTTATTATGAATCAGATTATAGATGTAAAAGTGGAGATCTTGAAAGTGATCATAAATGTTATAAAACAGTTAAAAATTCACCTGATTTATACTATTGTGAAGAAAATGCTAAACTAGAAGGAACAAAATGTGTAATAAACAGAATAGAAGAACCTTTAAAAGAAATGAGTTGCCCAAGTGGAACAATACCGATAGATGATGGTAGTAGATGTCTAAATTTAAATAAAATAGCTACTAAAGAAAGTGGATTTGTATGTGAAAGTGAAAATACTAGATTAAAAGGCAATCAATGTATTATATATGAGATGGTTGAAGCTAAACAAAAATAATAAATGCATCGGAATATTAAGATATTCCGAACAAAGTGGGTAGAAATACCTGCTTTTTTTTTGTGGGAAAAATTTAGGAATAATTATTATAGTTTTTTAGGATAAAAATAGAGAATTTTTTGACATGTTTTAAATAATCAATATTCGAGATAATGATATTGAACAAAGGCCGATGTTCAGTAATTTGAAAGGAGATTAAAAACATGGAAGACTATATTGTAATTTATGCAGTAGTACCAAAACATATTTATGAAACAAAATTATTAACACCAGAAGAAAAATTGATTGCTGAACGTATTATATACTTATGTAAAAAGGAAGGATATTGTTGGATAACAAATAAAAAACTTTCTGAAATGTATAATATAACAATAGAAACAGCATCAAGACATATTAAGAAATTAGAAAAGATAGGATTAATAAAATGTATTTATGATCATAATGATAAAAATACTAGAAGGGTTATTCAATTAGTTGATGATATATGGACTAATTGGTCAATAAGAGATAAATCAAATAATCAAGAAAATATTGATTATTCAGTTACACATAATAATAAATATAATAATAGAAATAAATATAAATATAATAGTGATAAAGTTGATAAATCACCAGTTCCTTGGTGGCTTAATGAAGATATTAAATCTGAACCTGCTACTCCAGAAGAACAAGCAGAAATGGAAAGAATGATAAGAGAAATTACTGGAGAGGATAGTGATTCAGATGAATGATAAGTTAGTTTATACAGTTCATGAAGTATCTTCTATATTACATTCAAGTCCAAATTATATTTATGAATTAATTAAGAAAGGATATTTACCAGCTATTAAATTAGGAAGTTTAAAAGTATTAAAATCTTCACTAGAAAGATTTTTAATTCAAAATGAGGGAAAAGATTTATCTAATTTATCTGATATTAAAAAGATTGTAATTGAGGTAGAAGTAAGTGAGTAAAATTAATATCAGAAAAAGAGGAAACTTCTATGAATATAGAATTGAAATAGCTAAGGTAGATAACAAAAGACAATGGTTAAGTAAGTCAGGATTTAGAACTAAAGCAGAAGCTTTAGAATCTGGATCACAAGCATATACCGAATATTTAAATGCAGGTATTCCATTTAAACAATGTGATTTATCTTATTCAGATTATCTTGATTATTGGTTAGAAAATTATTGTATGAATAACCTAAAATATAATACTATTCAAACATATAAAATAATTATTAATAAGTATCTAAAAAAGAATATAGGAAAATATAAACTATCAACAATAACAAGTGTTGCTTTAAATTCATTTATAACTGATTTAGTTAATGAATATAATCATTCTAAAACATATTATAAGAATATATTAAAAGTCATTAAAGGATCATTTAGAGATGCATGCAATTTATATGGATTTATAAAATATAATCCAGCTCTTACATTAAGACTACCTAAAATAGAAGAAGATCTTAATAATAAAAGACATTATTATACAAATGAAGAAATAGATAAAATAATAGATAGATTTAAGGACAATGCTACTTTTGTAGCATCGTTCCTAACATCTTGTTATACAGGAATGAGAACTGGAGAAGTGTTTGCTCTTACTTGGGAAGATATAGATTTAGAAAACGGAATAATAAATATAAGACATAACTTATATGATAAACCTAAAGATAGTTTAGGAAGATGGTATTTAGGTACAACTAAAACTATATCTGGGACAAGACAAATTTATATTGGAAATACATTAATAACAGCTTTAAAAAACTATAAAGAAAGACAAGAATATCTTAAAGAAGTATTTGGTAAAGATTATAAATATTATCACTTAGAAACAATAACAAATGATAATGGAAAAGTTGTTGATAAAAGAATAGTTATTAACAAAGGTAATGAAAAAAAATTAAATCTAGTATTTACTAATGATGATGGATCATTCTCTGGAACTGATGTCCCTAAATATCCATTTAAAATAATTCATAGTGAATTAGGAATAGAAAAATGTAGATTCTATGATTTAAGAGGAACATATGCTACTAAAGTATTAAATAATGGAACTAAGATTAATGATGTAGCTAATTTATTAGGACATAGAAACGTGGAAACAACAGAGAATTATTACATTACAAGTTTAGAGGATAATAGAAAGAGTGCTGTAGAATTATTTGATGAAACTAATAAGTCTAATGTTATTGAAAATGTAATTAAATTTCAAATACAAGAAGGTAAATTAGTATGAATTATGCAATATTTAGAAGTGAACCTATTTATACTTTAAATGATTTAGCACAAATTGGATCACATAATAAAAGAGAGAAAAAAGCATATCAATCTAATCCTGATATAGACTTATCTAAAACAAAAGATAATGTAGAACTTGTTTCACTTAATATGAAATATGTTAAAGGTTTTTATGAAATAACTAAAGAGTATAAATTAGAACATAATGAAAGAATGAAAACCGAAAGAGATGATAGAAAAAGAACTTTTAGACAAATGGTAGATAAATCAAAAAGTGTAGTTGCAGATGAATTAGTTTTCACTGCAACACACACATTCTTTAATGATATGAGTAAGGAAGAAATTAAAAATTGGGCTGATAGTTGTATGGAATTTGTACATTTTGGACTAGGATATGAAGATAATCAAATATTACATGCAACATTACATATGGATGAAAAAACACCTCATATTCATTGTGTAGTAGTTCCACTAGTTAAGAAGCTAGATAAAAGAACTAATACAGAAAGATACACAATATCTAAGAAACAATTTATACATGATAAAGAACACTTGAGTGAGTTACAAGATGAATATTGTGAATATCTAAATATGTGTGGTTTTGCTTTAGAAAGAGGAACTAAACATAGTGATAGAGAGCATATTAATATTAAAGAGTTTAAGAAGCTAACTAAATCATTAACTAATGAACTAGATCTAAAAGATGATAAGTTATCAAAATCAATTAATGAATTAGAAGAAAAAATGAAATCAAATAAAACAATTATGTTTGATAAAGAATCTGTTAAAGTTAAGAAAGAAACTTTTGATAGTATGAATAAAGTTGTAGAAGAAGCAAGGAAAGTTAAAGATTTAAAACCTAAACTAAATAATGCTTATAAGAACCTTAAAGAGGTAACAAATGATTATTCAAAAATACATCAACAAAATATGAAACTAGAAGATGAAAATAGAAATTTAAAATATGAAAATACTAATTTAAGATATAAAGCATTTACTTTATCTAATACAATTGATACATTAAAAAATGTTATCAATAAAATGGCTAATTTTGTATATCATTTAGTAGCTGATGGATTAATACCTAAACATAAAGAAGATGAATTTAATGATGAATTTGAAGAGTTTATTAGTGGTAAAAAGAAGAATAAGGACAAAGACGACAGTCTTGTTCTTTAGACTATCTTTCTGACAAGATAGTAACACACTATGATATTGGCAGAGCCAATAACAATGTGTGCCAAGGATAAACCCTTTGGAATCCCATTCAAGCACCAATACTACAAACTAGCGTAAGTAGTAAAGGTGCCTTTTTTATTTCAACATTTAGTTTCATAAAAAAGAAAAATACTATCGCCACTTTCATTGCCTTGCAACAAAACGTGCCACGTATTTTATCATGTTAGGATGCCGTAAAATCGTGGTATAATATATTTGACGAAAGGAGTGATATAATGTCTGATTTATTAATTAATAATTTAACATTAAAAGAAGAATGGAACTATTCAAAAAATCAAGATGTTGATATAAATAAAATCACTCTAGGATCTAATAAAAAAGTATGGTGGAAATGTGAAAGAGGACATGAATGGCAAGCAACAATTCATTCAAGAAAGAAAAATAGTTGTCCAATATGTTCTAATAAAATAATTTTAGTAGGATATAATGATTTAGCAACAACTAATCCAGAACTTACGAAAGAATGGAACTATTCGAAGAACAAAGATTTTAATCCAACAATGGTTTCATATGGTTCGCATAAAAAAGTATGGTGGGTTTGTTCTAAGGGACATGAGTGGCAAGCAAGTATTCACCATAGAAATAATGGCTCTGGTTGTCCAATATGTTCCAATAGATTAGCTTTAAAAGGATATAATGATTTATTAACGATAAATCCAAAACTTGCAAAAGAATGGAATTTCAAAAAAAACGGAAATCTAAAACCAGATATGGTCACATCAAATAGTAATAAAAAAGTATGGTGGAGATGTGACAAAGGTCACGAATGGGAAATAAGCATATATGATAGAAATAATGGCTCTGGTTGCCCTATATGTTTAAATAGGAATGTCTTAAAAGGGTACAATGATCTTGTAACAGTTAATCCAGAATTAGCAAAAGAATGGAATTATGAAAAAAATGGAAATCTAAAACCAGATATGGTCACATCAAATAGTAATAAAAAAGTATGGTGGAAATGCGAAAGAGGACATGAATGGCAAGTAAGTATTGTTGGTAGAAATGCTAGTGGGTCAAAATGTCCTATTTGTACAAAAGAATTACAAACATCTTTCCCTGAACAAGCTATTTATTATTATATAAAAAAATTATTTCCGGATGCTATTAACGGAGATAGGCATTTAGATATAGAATTAGATATATATATACCTTCGTTAAGATTTGCGATTGAATATGATGGTATTTTCTGGCATAAAGATAAAAAAAGAGATGAAAGAAAAAATAATATTTGTAAAGAAAACAAGATAGTTCTTTTTAGAGTTAGAGAAGATAAAAATTGTCCTTGGACTGAAAATGATTATTTAAAAATTGGTTATTGTACAGGATCTGATTCTAGTATTGAAGAAGTTACAAAAAAAATAATTAGTTTTCTAGGTAAAAAAATAAATATTGATTTAAAGAAGGATAGAACTGACATATATTCAACATTTATTATAAGTCAAAAAGAGCAATCATTGCAAAATAATAATCCAGAACTAGCAAAAGAATGGAATTACGAGAAAAATGGAAATTTAAAGCCCGATATGGTTATGTCAAATAGTAATAAAAAAGTATGGTGGGTTTGCCCTAAAGGACATGAGTGGCAAACAAGTATAAGCAGTCGAAATAATGGAGCTGGATGCCCATTTTGTTCGGGGCAACAATTATTAAAAGGATATAATGATCTTGCAACTGTCAATCCAGAGCTAGCAAAGGAATGGAATTATCCAAAGAATGGAGAGTTAAGACCGGATATGGTTACTTCAGGCAGTATACAAAAAGTATGGTGGAAATGTGACAAAGGTCACGAATGGCAAGCAACCATTAGTAATCGAAAATATGGAAAAACAGGTTGCCCTATATGTGCTAATATGCAAATATTAAAAGGGTATAATGATCTTGTAACAGTTAATCCAGAACTATCAAAAGAATGGAATTATGATAGAAATATTGGTATTGAACCAACAAAATTAAAAGCAACAAGCGGGAAAAAAGTATGGTGGAAATGTGAAAGAGGACATGAATGGGAATCAAGTGTAAATAGTCGAAACCAAGGAAACGGATGCCCAATATGTTCTAATAAACAAGTTTTAAAAGGATATAATGATCTTGCAACTGTTAATCCAGAATTAGCAAAAGAATGGAATTATGAAAAAAATATTAGTTTAAAACCAGACATGGTTACAGCAACTACAGAGAAAAAAGTATGGTGGAAATGCGAAAAAGGGCATGAATGGGAATCTAGAATAAAATCACGAAATATAGGAGTCGGATGTCCGATATGTTCTAATAAACAAGTTTTAAAAGGATATAATGATCTTGCAACCACTAATCCATTACTAGTAGTAGAGTGGAATAATGATAGAAATGGAAATCTAAAACCTGATATGTTTACAGCAGGAAGTAAAAAAAAGGTATGGTGGAAATGCGAAAAAGGGCATGAGTGGCAGACAAGTATTCATAATAGAACTATAGGAACAAGATGTCCAATTTGTTCAAATGCTAAAGTTCTTGAAGGATATAATGATCTTGCAACCACTAATCAAAAACTTGTAAAAGAATGGAATTATGAAAAAAACAATGATTTAATGCCAACAATGTTTACTGCAAATAGTGGGAAGCAAGTGTGGTGGAAATGTGACAAAGGTCACGAATGGAATGCAGAAATTAGGGCACGCAATAGAGGTGCAAAATGTCCAATTTGTAAGACAAAGGAGTAGCAATACTTCTTTTTTATTATGTATAAAAAATATCACAACCACTTTAGGGTGACGGAAAAAAGCCTGTCCACGTTGATTAAGCAATCAATATATGATATAATTTCCTTGGAAACAAAAGATAAAATGTATGATGACTTTGTCCACATTTTGTCCACATTGAACAAATTATTAGTAATATTTATAATACAAATAATACTGATAAT
>Ga0129307_1002672_pt1 | contig 13195 bp, 11 predicted proteins | sample P1105metagenome_FD_94437 | JGI IMG/M metagenome (GOLD analysis project Ga0129307, IMG submission 94437) | Capybara group fecal microbial communities from Wisconsin, USA - P1105 metagenome | ecosystem: Host-associated > Mammals > Digestive system > Large intestine > Fecal | place: USA: Wisconsin... | reverse complement strand
TGAATCCAATTCCATAATAATCCCTCACAACTAATTTAAATCAAATTTTGAATAATTCGAATTATTTAAAACATTGTTATAGTTAGTATAAACTTTAATGTTAATAAATTTTTATAAATCAATTAAATGAAAAATAAGATTGTAAAATAATGGAATAAAAAATAGAGGGAAAATAAAAAAATAGAACTAAATTAAATAAAAATAAAATTAAAAGGTGAATAAAATAAAATTAAAATAAAATAAAAAGAAATGAAAAAGATTATTTAAAAAAAGAAAAGACTAGTTGTGATAAGCTTCACAACTTTGTCTGCTTAAAGCATGCTTGTGAGCATGCATATGCTTAATTCCACTTTCTGTTTCGATTTCATCAATTATCTTAATGCCGTCATGAGAATGTGAGTGCTCTCCATCATTGTGGAAGTGATAATGTGAATGCTCTACATTTTCAGTATCGATTTTCTTAATTGAATCATCAAATTTCCTGTCATACAGCAATGCTGCATTAAGCACTACAAGACAGGATCCTGCATTGTGAACAATAGCCCCTGTAACTGGATTCAATAATCCTAAAACAGAACATACAATAGCCACTGCATTGATTGTCATGGAAATAATAATGTTTGCCTTGATTGTAAACAAGGTTGAATTTGAAAGCTTTTTAAGATATGGAATCTTGCCGATGTCATCACCTAAGAGTGCAATGTCCGCTGCCTCAATAGCAACATCACTTCCAACGGATCCCATTGCTACACTTACATCGGCTGTCTTAAGTGCAGGTGCATCATTTACACCATCACCTATCATACAGACTTTCTTGCCTTCACTTTTGAGCTTTTCAATCCAATCAAGCTTTTCTTGAGGAAGCAAGTTTCCATATACCTTTCCAATTCCAACTTGAGAAGCAAAATAATTAGCAGTTTCTGTATTATCTCCTGTAAGCAATATTGTTTCAGTTCCCAATTCATGCAAGTTCTCAATCATGTTTTTGGAATCTTCACGTATTACATCAGACAATCCAATCAAACCGACTACACTATCATTCAAAGCAACGATAATTGAAGCCTTACCTTCATGTTTTAACTGGTTTAGTTCACTATCAACATTAAAATCAATATTATTTTCTGATAAAAATTTGGAGTTTCCTGCATATACTTGACCATAAGAGTTCTTACAACTTACCCCTTTTCCAGGGAACATCTTAAAGTCTTGTGGTTCTTCAATATCAATTTCAACTTCTTTTGCTTTGTCTACAACAGCTTTAGCCAATGGATGCTCACTTAATTTCTCACAAGAGGCAACTATGTTCAAAACATCCATTTCATCCAAATCATCTTTCAAGGAAATAATATCTGAAACTGCTAAATTACCGTAAGTTAAAGTACCTGTCTTATCGAACACTAAGGTATTCAATCCACCTAATGTCTCTAAAGCTTCACCAGATTTAATGAGCACACCATATTTTGTTGCCTGACCAATAGCTGCCATAATTGCAGTTGGTGTAGCAAGTATCAATGCACATGGACAGAACACTACGAGAACTGTTACTCCCCTTTCAATGTTTCCTGTAATGAGCCAAGCTGCAATTGCGATTATCAATGCAACAGGAACAAGCCATGTTGCCCATTTGTCAGCAATCCTTTGAGTTGGAGCTTGCTTTTCATCAGCTGCCTTTACAAGATCAATCAACTTTTGAAGTGAGGAGTTTTCCCCTAAACTGGTCGCCTTGATGTCAATCGCACCATACATATTCATGGTACCGCAGAATACCTCATCCCCTACATCCTTATCAATCGGCAATGATTCACCAGTCATGATGGATTGATCAAGAGAAGAAGTACCGTTTATAATTTCACCATCAACAGGTACGCTTTCACCAGGAAGAATTCTCAATGTATCTCCGATTTTAATCTCATCTACAGAAATCATTTCTTCCTTGCCATCCACAATTCTTCTACCAGTTTGTGGAGTTAAATTAATAAGATTTCTTAAACCTTTTTTAGCTCTTTCAACTGTCCAGTCTTCCAAAAGAGCACCTAAAGCCATAATCCATGCCACTTCACCTGCTGCAAATATCTCTCCAATAAGCAATGATGCTACCATAGCTATTGCAATAAGAAGTGCAGATGAAATCCACTTTTCACGGATTAATCTGGTTAAAGCCAATAATAACATTGGAATACCACTTATTATTACCGCACCCCACGCAGGGTTTAGGTAAATTGGAGTGTCAATTCCAAGTATCATGAAAATAACAGCGATTACGAGAAATATAGCTGAAATAATGGTCATTTTCAAACCAAATAAGAAATCAGTTATTTCATCAATCAATATAGACACCTTCTTTTATAATAATTTCATTAAAATTTTATTGTAAATTAAAAAGTATTACTTTTTTCTACTTTTTTGTATGTTTAGTATTACTAATTATTAATCTATGTCAAGAATTATATAAATGTTATTACTTTTTTGTATATTTTAGTATGAAAAGTATTACTTTTAGAAAAAATTTTAAAAAAATATAAAAATAGTATTACTTTTTTGTTATTTTGTGGGTAAAAAATATTACTTTTAGAAAATATTTAAAAAAAATATAAATAATTAGTAAAAAACAATGAAATATTTTAAAAAAAGTTATAATAAAATAAAAAAATTAAAAAAAGATAAGAGTAAACAAAATTTACTCAGATTAAACAATTTTCCTAATTAAAACAGAAGTGTTGTTTGTCTTACCTCTTGGAAGCAACATTACTTCCTGATGGAATCCTCTTGTATCCTTTTCAGTTACTGGAGAGTAAAGAATAGCTCTCATACCAGTATAAGTTCTGTAAAGTACAGGAGTCTTCTCATCAACAACATCCCAAACATTTGCAAATACCCTGTCCTTAGGTTCAGCAAAGGCTGCAATCATCAAGATATCATAATCTAAATCGGCAATGGTTTTTTCATCACCAGTAATAATCTCAATGCCATCATCAAGACCTAAACGTTTTAAGACTTTTCTTGATAACTCAGCAACTTCCTCAAACTGCTCTATACCTATGCACTTGCAGCCTGTTACCATATTAAACATTATTAATGTTAAAGGCAAAGGACCGCTACCTAAAAATACAAAAGTCTTATTTTCATTGAATTTAGCCAATTGCCTTTCATTTTCAATAAGGCCAATATATCTATCATAGAAATGGAATGAATCCAAAACAGCTTTAGGATCATCAGATTCCAATATCTTCAATGCATTTTCTCTCTCAAGCCTTGCACCTATATAAACATAGAACTTACGAATCAACTGCAATGCCTTATTCATTTTCTCATCATCAAGAATATGCTTAGCAGAGTCAAAGTCTATTTCTTTGTCATGTGCAATGACTTCAATATCATCCAATATTTTTGTAATCTCCTCAATGTCTGTGCCATCTAAAGCAGAAAGCCCCTCGTTGTCTAAGTCCCCATAACTTGAAAGCTTATTTGCAATCTCTTCAATTGTTCCCCAATATTTATAACAACTCATTTTATCACACCAAATCTTTAAAAATAAAAACTTACGACAATAAATTTTCATTTTCAAGTTTAATCCTTAATTTCAAGTTTAATCCTTAAATTCATATTAAATAATATAAATTTTAATTTAATTATTATTTTATATTTAAAATAATATAAAGTTTAAGTTAATTTTATTAAAATTAATTTTATTAATATTATTTACTTGATAAATTTTTTACCATATGGACTGTCTGAAGCTCATTATTAGTATCCCAAGTTACAATGAATCCAACCTTTTTCCAAAAGCTAAACCCTGCTTCGAGATTCTTATGAGTATGCAAATAAATCTCATTGAAGTCATTTTCACAACAGAACTTTTCAACAGCATTATACAACTGTGTAGCCAATCCACAACGCCTATAATACTTATCTACAAACAATCTCCAAATGCTTGCTGTAGATTCCTTAGAGTATAAGTCCTGAAATTCCATAAAATTCTTATCATACTGCCTAACTGCAATGGTTGCAATGATTCTGCCATTATTATCTTCAACATAAAACAGCCTGTTTTTCTTACAATCTATATAATACTTGTTCAAGTCTATTATATCCCTATGCCAAGATGGAATATAACCATATCCATATTCCGACCTTATTTGAGAAAACAGGAAATTTCTAACCTTAATCTTTGTGTCACAATCGTCAGCCAATTGCTTTATGGTAAAATTCATTTGATCACTTTAATCATTTTAAAAAAATTAATTAACTCATAACTAAATTAAAAAAAATAAAAAATCAAAAGTAATACTTATTATGAAAAAAATATTATATTAATACTTTATATTTAATAATTATGATTTAATATATAAAAATATTTCTAAAAAAAGTAATATTAAATTGCTTATTTTTGGCAATAAAATAATAATTATTACTAAAATCAGTTTTTTTTAAATATTAAGTAATAATTTTAAATTTTAAAAAGTATTACTTCTTAGTATTACAAAATAAGTAAAAATAGACAAAATAGTAATACTATAAATATTGAAATAAAATAAGGAAATTATTGATAAAAAATAGAATCAAATGAAAAACAAAAACAAGAAAAAGTAGAAAATTAAGTAAAAAAGTAAAAAAAGAAAAAGCAAATAGCTAAAAATAGCTATTCAAATATATAATACTAAGAATAAATACTAAATTTATTCAATGCCAAAGGATTTTTTAAGTAACTCAGCGTTAACGAATCCTTCTTTGTATAATTTACCAGTGGTTAAATCGTTGATTACAACTTCAGCTGGTGCAAACATTCCTTTGTCGATTTGGTAGAAGTCAAATCCTGCATCTTTAAATACGTCAAAGAATGGTTTACCGTATCCGTCAGCTGCGGAGGATGGTAATTGTGCTGCAACTGCTGCAATGTCATCTCCTTCTTCAGATTTGACATAGTAGTAGGTTCTTCCACCGAATAAAACTGCATCATTGGTTTTACCCATAGCTTTTAATCCATCTGGGTCGATAGGAGCGATTGGTGCAATACCTGCTGCATGTACAACTTTCTTAACGTCAAATTTTAAGAATTCCAACATCTTGTAGGTACCGTTTTCAACTACTCTTCCTGCAATTTGGATAGATCCAACTAAGGAAGCGGTAGGAGCTACAAGCAAGAATACGTTTTCTACATCTACACCACATTCATCTGCAATGTATTGAGCTACGTCTTCACCAGGCAATACATCAGCTTCTAAAGTTAAGATTGCGAGATCAGCTTCATCTTTGTAATCAATTTCTTCATAGGTTTCAGCTGGTTTTAAGGATAATGCTCTTGCTGGACCGGAACCTAATGCAAAGAATTCACCTACAGAAACAGACCAACCTGCTTTTTGTGCACCTAAAGTGGAAATAGCTGGGAAATCGGTTTTTATTTTTACAGAAGGTAATGCGAATTTTTCAGATAAGTCTCCAGGAATGGAAATACCTACATCAGCCAATCCTCCAAGACATACTTTAGTATATAATTCACCTGCTTTAAAACTACCAGCGACATTTACACCGCAGTCAATAACGGTTGCTCCGTTTCCTAATTTGGAAACAGCAATGTTAAGGTCGTCAGCTTTTTCAATCATTACATCTACAGTTTTTTTAGCTTCTAAATTGACACTAACCATAGTTTAACCTCAATTAAAACATATTTTAATTTATAATTAGTTTATTCAAATAAAAATAATTAAATTGATTTAAAATTATTGATTTAAATTGAATTTACTTATTGATAATGAATAAAATATTATAATAATAATTTTAATTAACTAACTATTTAAAATTTTATAAATTTATTCAAATACAAAATGGTTATTATAAACAATATATCACAAAAATTAAAAATTAAAAGAATGATAAGAAAAAACAATTATAAATAACAATAATAGTTAAATTAAATAAATATAAAAATTAATTCATATAATGAACTTTTTTCAATATATGATGATTTTTTTACAAATCTTAAAAGGAGATAAAATGGCTAAAAAAATAATAGCAGTCAATGCAGGACCTAGAAAAGGATGGAATACTGACACTTTAATTGATGAAGCGATAAAGGGAGCGGAATCTGCAGGCGCAGAAGTGCAGAAATTCAACTTGTTCCGTTTGGAAAAATACACAGGATGCATTTCATGCTTTGGATGTAAAAAAAATAAATATAAAGGAAATTGCATACGCAAAGACGGTTTGACAGAGGTATTGGATGCAATTCGTGAAGCTGATGGATTGATTATAGGATCACCAAACTACTTAGGTGAACTTACAGCATCATTTAGAGCACTTTATGAAAGATTGGTATTTCAAAACTTGACATACAATACAGAGACTCCATGCTGCAATGAAAATCCCATTCCAACATTGCTAATTATGACAAGCAATGCACCGGATACCATGTATAAAGATTTGCTTCAAAACTACCAGAATGTATTCAACAGCTTCGTAGGACCAACTGAAGTCTTTGTATCTGGAGAAACACTTCAGCTTAAGGATTACAGCAAAACAGATTGGCCATGGTTCTTCAATGCTGAAGAAAGATACGAAAGACATGAAAAGATTTTCCCAAAAGAAAGAAAAGCCGCTTTCGAAAAAGGAAAAGAATTGATATTGTAATTAAAGATTTTATTGCAATTAAATATTACATTACAAATAAATATTTCATTTTAAGTTAATTTTGCATTGCAATTAAATATTACATTACAATTAAATATTTCATTTTAAGTTAATTTTGCATTGTAATTAAATATTTGAATAAAAAAATCAGATTATGATTGAGTTCATATCTGATTTTAAATCAAATGAAAAAAAAAGTAAATTTTTTAGTTAAACTCTTTAGCCAAATCAGCGAGTATCCTTAGCTTTTCTTTTGCAATTGGAATATCCACTTTTCTAAGGCCACAATCAGGATCAAGGAGCATATTTTCCTTGCCTACTGCTGCAATTCCCCTTAAAACCAAAGCTTTGACTTCTTCCTTGTCATCAACTGCGTTTACAGCTGAATCGACACAACCGAATCCTAATTTCTTGCCCTTAAGCAAATCAGCATTTGCTTCAAGAACACCTATATTAACATTGTTTCCAGCAAATTCACAATCCAATATATCAATAGGGAACTTTGCTATTTCCTTAAAGCATCCATCAAGATTACCGCAGACATGCATCCCCATAGGCATTTCAATGCCATCGGTAAGGATTCCTATCGCTTCTTTTGCAACCTTCAAGTCAACCATACCAGTAGATAAGAATGGCTCATCGATTTGAACATATTTTGCTCCAGCCTTCTCTGCTGACTCCACTTCACGTCTTAATGCATGAGCACAGTCAATGATAGCTGGATTTCTCTCCTTGTAAAATGATTCTAATCTTGAAGAGTGGACAATAGTGGAAGGTCCTGTCAACATAAGCTTGACTCCCTTTTTGCTTGCCTCATCCTCACTCATGTTCCTATCCTTAATCTCTTTTTTAAGGACATTTAGAGCAAATTTCAAGTCCTTGATCATTATATCAACTTGAGGGGCCCTTATCTTGGATACAATAACTGAAGAATTCATTTCATATGAGAATCCTGGAATATGCTTTACAAAGGAACCTACCATATCCCCTCTTGGCTGACCATCCCCAATAATGTCTATTCCACAGTCCAATTGCAATTTGACTGCCTCTTCAATAGCTATCTTATAAGGATCATACAATCCGATTGAAGACTTTATCTTTTCACCAAGAGTTTCAGGTTCCTTCAAATCAATCCCAAAACTACCTACAACAGTTGTAATCAAATAATCACCAAAATTTATGTTTTCATTTACTATCTAATCAGTGCCAATATCCATTGCCCTAACGCTTTCAATCTCTTCTGGGCTAATTGGAATCTTAATAGCTGCAGTTCCGTGGCAAGGCTTGGTATAAGTAATCAATATGGCACCTTCATCTTCATTGATTCCCACAGGTATAGGTGGAAGTCCAATCAATCTTGCTCCCAATACCTTATCACCAGGGTTTACATGAATAAGCTCTTTGGAGTTTTCTTCAATAAGTTTGTAACATTGTTTAACTCCAGAACGTTGTACAAGTATTTCATAATCATCATTTTGTTGCAAATATGTTTCTAAACAGAAAGACATCTAATCACCATCATTAAATAATAATTGATAAATTTTATTGAAATAATAATTATTCTTCTAAAGTTTTTAAATATTTGTCAAATTTAACCTTAATTGGATTTGGATTATGGAAAGCCCTTACAGCAATTATATCCGCATCGGTAGAGGATTCAACCATATCTGCAAATTCAGCCACTTCTTCTGCATCCCTTGAGAATACAAGCGCCAATGCCTTGCATTTCAAGATATGATAATAGGTTATGAAGAAAGTAGCTGCTGCATCCTTGTGAACGCAACCTACCAATAAGTCATAATCTCCTTCCTCAATCTCATCCAAACATTTTTCAATATCAACTCTCTTTTTAACGTAAACCCCTTCAGGATCTGAAATATCCAATATCTTTCCTGCTGCAGGATTGCTTGATACTGTTACATCATAGCCCATTTGGCCTAATTTGTATGAAGCATACAATCCAATAGGAGTTTGTGAAGGAGCTTCAGGACATCCAAGTAAAACTAATGCTTTCATTTTATCACTTAAATAATTTTTAAATAGAAATATTTTTTCAAATTCGTTATTAACTTTTTATAATAATTAATCACTTTATATCTTTGTCAATAGTTATAAATAAAATTAATTAATATGATAGAAAAATAGATTGAAAATTAGAAAAAGAATAATTAAAAAAAATAAAAAAATAGGACAGTTTTATCAAGCTTTTTAAAAGTTTACATTAGTCATCACTGCTACCGCCATTATAAACAGAACCTGGCGCAAAAGGATCCAACGGATGAGTTCTCATCCAATATCCACAGTTCCAGCAACGACCATCACTATCCAATGGATAACCGCAAATCGGACAAATAAGCATAATAATCACCTATAAATGAGCCTCTTCAAGGCAAGTATTCATCATTAAAATCATCATAGTCATAATCATCAGGACTTCCAAAATGAGCCATATATCCACATACCCAACAGTTTCCTTCGTCGTCTAATTCACTTCCACAAGCAGGACATAAACCATACATAAAATTCCCCCTAGAACTTCATCAAATATCTAATCAAATATTCTATTTAATAAATATTTTATTTAATAATTATAATGATTATAGTTACATTTAAAGTTTTCTATATTTGTTTAAGGGAAATAATACAAGACAATGAGATATAATAATCCATTAATCAATACTTGCGAACAGAATAAAGCCCATCCCTATAGAACACATGATTATAATCCAATTCACAGTCCATATTAGACAGTTTATAAGGCATATCCCCTCTTTGATAAATCAACAGATCCGTAGCGCTGAAATCGCTTAACTCATAAATGACATGATCGATAACCATTTGTTCCTCTTTGGTGAAGTTAAACAATGGAATCTGCCTTAAGTAATATCTTTTGATTAGGTAATAATAGTAGACCTCTTGCCTATAATAGAGATTATGAGACCGTATCAGCTGATTCATATTCTCATTGAAATGCTTAGGAACTACTCCAATTCTTGACTTCATATAGACCTCGTTTGTTAAGGATTCACCATACAATTCATAATAATTGAAGTCAATGAAATAAAGCAAAACTGAAATTACCGTTTTTCCAAGGTTTTCCTTATGTGTGCAACGTGATATAATGTATAGTATAATTTTTATGTACTTTTCTTTTTTAAAATCCAATTTAAACACCAATCATTAATTCAATAATCAAATAAACCAAATAAAATGATTCAAATTTAATATTGTAAATTAAAAAAGAGTAACCATATGAACACTAGAATATTAGTTTCAACTTGTTATTAAAAGAAAAGAAAGAGCATATGAAAATTAATGAAAAACAATTGAAAATATTTATATAATATAAAATTAAAAGGTACCTATAGAAAAATAATTTAAAGGTACCTTTAAAAAAATTATGGAAATAAAATTATGGATTTTAAAAAAACACTAAAAACTATAGGAAAGCTTCTTAGCCCTTTAAAAAAGAGCATAATTCCACTTATTCTTATCGTTGCATTCCTACTCATTGATGTTTACTGTAACCTTACCCTACCTAAATACACCGCTGACATTGTGGATATAGGCATACAGAATACAGACTTCGACTACATAATAAGCGTAGGGACAATGATGATGGCTATGGTCTTGATTGGGGTTTTAGCTACAATAGGGCTATCATACTTCTCAAGCAAAGTGTCAGCGGCTTATGGAAGGGATTTAAGAAAGATAAGCTATGAGAAGATATTGAAGTTCTCAAACTTTGAATTGAACAAGATATCAAGAGCATCACTCATTACACGTAATACAAACGATGTATATCAAATACAAATCTTCTTAGGATTGTTCTTTACAACAATACTCTTTTCACCGATATTAGGTATAGGAAGCATACTTAAGGCAATGGAACTTGGAACCAACCTTTTATGGATTATTGCAGTGACATTCGCTGCTGCAATCATTCCTTTTGTAATAATATTCATCAGAACCATTCCTTACTTCAAGATAATGCAGGAATTGACTGATAAGATCAACCAGACCTCAAGGGAAATATTGATGGGAATACCTGTAATCAAGGCATTCGTAAGACAGGACTATGAAGAGGAAAGATTTAGAAAGACCAATGAAGACTTCCGTTCAGTGAACTTGAATGTATTCAGAATACTCTTAGTATTATTGCCTGCAATGACTTTACTCTTGAATTTAATGATAGTTCTCATTTTATACTTTGGAGCATATGATGCAATCCAAGGTGAAATATTAACTGGAACAATCATAGCATTCATCCAATATGCTACACAAATCGTAATGGCATTTTTAATGATGGGAGGATTCCTTGTCATGATTCCAAGGATTTTGGTATCTGGAAGACGTGTAGCTGAAGTGATAAATACAGAAATAACAATCAGCGATGGACCAATTGACACCATAGATGATAATCCGATAATTGAATTTAAAGATGTGGTTTACAGTTATCCTGGAAGTGAAAAGGAAACATTGAAAGACATCAATTTCAAACTGGAAAAGGGAAAAACCACTGCAATAATTGGAGGAACAGGAAGCGGTAAATCCACAATCCTAAATCTGATTCCTCGTCTTCAGGATGTAACTGGTGGTGAAATCCTTGTAAATGGCAAGAACATCAAGGATTATAAATTAACAACCTTGAGAGAAAGAATCTCATATGCTCCACAAAAGGCAATTCTTTTTGAAGGAACAATAAGGTCAAATATGCTTATCGGAAAAGAGGATGCAAGCGATGAAGAGATTGAAAAAGCATTGAAAATGGCAGAAGTTGACTTTATAGAAAGCTTAGAGGATGGTGTTTCACAAGGAGCATCCAATTACTCCGGAGGGCAAAATCAACGTCTACAACTTGCAAGATCCATATTGGCTGAACGTGACTTCTACCTATTTGACGACTGCTTCTCAGCACTTGACATGAACACTGAAGCAAAGGTGAAAGAGAACCTAAAAGGCTTAAAGGAAAACTCATCAATGCTTATTGTATCACAAAGGATTTCAACAATCATGGATGCTGATGAGATTATTGTTCTTGATGAAGGTGAGATAATAGATAAAGGAAGCCATGATTACCTTAATGAGAACTGCAATATCTATAGAGAAATAGTATCTTCACAAATAGACCGTTCAAAAGACTTATTGTATGATAATGAGGAATCCTCTAATTATGTTCTAGATACAAGTTACCTTAAGAAAACAGCAGGAGGTAAATGATATGGCAAGAAAACCACGAAGAGCACCTCCTGAAAAACCGGCAAACGCTAAGCAATCAATAAAGAACATATTCTCTCTCTTGACAGGATATAAATTGAAGCTAAGCTTGACAGTTATCTGTGGAATCATATCAACAGTCTTTTCAGTGATAAGCCCTCTTTTAATAGGATTTGCTACCACTGCAATATTTGATGGAATAAACTCTGGAAATATGGATTTGAATCATATAATCAATCTCCTCATTGCAATAGTGATTCTATACATAATAAGTGCAGTCTTTTCATATCTACAAAGTTATCTCCTTCTGGACATAACAACAGATATCAGTTATAATCTAAGAAAGGACTTAATTGAAAAGATCACTCATTTGTCAATGGCTGATTTGGACATAAATACCAGAGGAGACATCCTATCAAGAATCACAAACGATGTGGACTCTCTTCAAACAGGAATTGTTCAAACATTCAACCAATTGTTGACTGGAGTCATAACAATAATCGGCGTTACAGTGATGATGCTATCCATTAATCTATGGCTGACACTCACTACAATAGTATTGGTCCCAATAGCTTTCCTGATAATAACTTACATAACCAAATACTCACAGGATTACTATCTAAAGCAGTTAAGATACAGAGGTAACCTAAATGGTCAAATAGAAGAATCCTTTACAGGACACGAAATCATCCGATCATTCAATCAGGAAAAAGAATCCATGAGAATCTTTGAAGAGGAAAATGAGAATTGGTATGAACAGGAATGGAAATCCAAGTTCTTTTCAAGCCTATCCGGTCCTTTCGTACACTTCATTTCCAATTTGCAATATGTGATCATATCAGTTCTTGGAGCAGTTCTCGTGCTTCAAAAGGCAATAAGCGTTGGAGACATTTTGGCATTTATCCAATACTCCAAAAACTTCACAACACCTATTGAACAGATAACAAGAATAATGAATATGATACAGACTGCAATGGCTGCAAGTGAAAGAATATTTGAGTTCCTTGAGATAAGGATTGAAGAAAACCCTTCAAAAGAGCAAATCAAGGAAATCAATGATGAGATAAGCTTTGAAAATGTCAACTTCGGTTACAGTGAGGATGAGCCAGTAATCAAGGACCTTTCATTCAAAGTCAAGAAGGGTGAAAAAATAGCTATTGTAGGAGAAACTGGAGCAGGAAAGACCACAATAGTGAAACTGCTCATGAGATTCTATGACCTAAATGGCGGCGAGATAAAGATTGATGGCGTGAACATCAACAATTACGACAAGCATAGCGTAAGGTCTCTTGTAGGAATGGTGCTTCAAGACACTTGGCTATTCAATGACACAATATACAACAATATACGTTAT
>Ga0129307_1002670_pt1 | contig 13197 bp, 12 predicted proteins | sample P1105metagenome_FD_94437 | JGI IMG/M metagenome (GOLD analysis project Ga0129307, IMG submission 94437) | Capybara group fecal microbial communities from Wisconsin, USA - P1105 metagenome | ecosystem: Host-associated > Mammals > Digestive system > Large intestine > Fecal | place: USA: Wisconsin... | reverse complement strand
GGACATCGCGCAGTCGATCAGCGAGCAGATCAGGTTCGAACTGGGCATTACGGTCTCCATCGGCGTGTCGTTCAACAAGATCACGGCAAAGCTCGGAAGCGACTTCAAAAAGCCAGACGCGATAACACGCCGGTGCATAAGACCGACCACGTGCAGGCGATTAAGTCCGTAGGGAACGGCTGCACCGCGCCCCGCGACCTCGTCAATGACAACGACGTACGCATCATGCTGTATCTGCTGGCAGAGAGCATCGCTCTGCGGCTGAGGGAGCTCGGCTCGCGCTGCACGGTTGTGGAGGTCTATGTCCGCGACAACGAGCTGAACTCCTTCACGCGCCAGCGCAAGCTGCGGATGCCGACCTGCTCCAGTGCGGAGATCGCGGACACAGTATACGATCTGTTCAGGCGAAACTACCACTGGGAGAAGCCGCTGCGCGGCATCGGCGTCCGAGGATCGTCGCTGGTCGAGGCGTCGGATACGCAGCTGTCGCTGTTCCTCGATGACAGGAAACGGGAGAAGTGGGAAGCGATCGACGGCGCGATGGACGAGCTTCGGCGCAGATACGGGTATTTAAGCATCCAGCACGCCGTGGCGCGGCTCGATCCGCTTCTTGCGGGTGTGAACCCTTCGGAGCATGTGATTCATCCGGTCGGGTATTTTGCGGGGTGAGTGGAGAATGGAAGAAAGACGGATACGAAAATATGTGCCGGTCGTGCTTCGCGTCAACGAGGACGGAAAGATCACGCCGCTTGTGGTCGAGTTCGACGCGGCGCATAAGTACCCGGTGGACGCGGTGCTGGACGTGAGACGCGCCGCCTGCCAGTCGGCGGGCGGCGTGGGAGAGCGGTTCACCTGTCGCATTCAGGGCAGGGAAACCTATATCTGGCTGGAGAAGGGCCGATGGTTCATCGCGGCAAAGCCGGAGTATGTGAAGGAATGCGAAACGAGCGATTGACGGTAATGCGGAGAGCATCCTGACGTTGCAACGAACGGAAAAGTGGCTATGTCTTTCCCCGTTTTGCGTTAACCGATTAAAATCAGTTATGCTTACAACGAAAGAGCCACCGCCTGTGCTTAACTGTACAGGCGGCGGTAATTTACTGTTTCCCATTCAAAACGCGTTCAGGGACGAGCGCAGCATTGATTAGTTCGGCGGGCTCAACATCCAGCGCATCGGCTATGTTGTAGAACGCTTCCATCGAGAATGCGCGCACCATAATAAACCGAGCCTCAAGAGAAAGTAGACAATTACACGACTTTCTCTTGACACCCGGCGTATTCTCCTGTTATAGTAATCGTAGACCGTTGGTATACTCTTTGGGTATGATAGATGGTCAATATTATAATAAGGAGTATCGCGATGAATGAACTGGAGCTGCTTGGGAAATCCTGCAAGGACATTGTGACGGGCTTTGAGGGCGTCTGCATCGGAGCTACGGAGTGGATGTACGGCTGCCGACAGTATGTGCTGCAGTCGAAGTCCGCCGAGGAAAATCAAAAGGGGAGCATCTGCTTCTTCAGTGCCGATCAGCTCGACGTGACGGGAGAAGGCGTCACCGGCCGGATCGCACCCCCTGCCTACGACGAGCCGCGTTTCTTCGGACGGGAATGCGTCGATAAGGTCACCAAGGTGAAAGGAATGTGCATCGGACGCGTGATTTGGCTGTTCAGCGCAAATCAGTACATCCTTGAGATCCAGCCGGAAGATATGGCAAAAGAATCCCGCCTGCTCTGGCTCGATGAAGGCAGGCTGGAAGCGTCAGAGCAGCCGAAGCACGAGATCGATCCCGCGGATGTGGCGTCCCCCCGACCCGGCGGCGTCATGGATGCAGCGTTTTACCCCTCTGCCAATTGCATGATTGGTTAATCGTTCCCTGATCCGCAGCTATTTTGCCGGTGCCGCCTGGTACCGGCTGTTTTGATCGCAGTGCTCAGCGCTCCTCGCCGCGCCCGGAAATGTACTTGAGGATATCCTCGTCTGTCACATCCGGGTCGTCCGTCATTCCCAGCAGGTAGTAGATCGACGTGTGCAGCGCGCCCGAGAGCTTCGGCAAGCGGTCGATCGGCACGCTGTTTTTCCCGACCTCGATCTGATAGATCGCCGTTTTCCTGCTCGCGGTTCGGTAGCCGGACTGCTCTGCCAGCTCTTCCATCGTCATTTTCTGGTCTCGTCTGAGTTGTTTGATCCTCTGTCCGATTTGATCATACATTGTTCAGCCCTCGCAGATCCCGGCATCCAGTGTGTAATACACAGACGTCGTTTGCATTATAAGTAGATTATTAGTATATTTTTGGAGGTAGTATATGGATCCCATTTGGAGCAAGCACATCTTAGCCATAGCGGCTGAACCGTCTTACGATTCTCTGGTCCGGCATGTGTCAGCCATGATCGAGCAGGTTCGCCAAATGGAGCAGAAGAAGTGGGTGGACGAGCTCAGGAGGATCGGCGCAAGCCTGTTTGAGATCGGCTATTATCGGAGCATGGAGATGGCGAAAACGCCTCGGTCGTTTTATATGCTCCCCGCGCCGTATTCCACCATTGTATATCTTGGTTTTTCAATGGACACCGATACCTCGGGTGATCCCGAACGGATCATCGCCAAGGCGCGGCATCTATGTGCGCGAATCCTTGCCGGGGGCCAAGACGCGACGTTCAAGCGCCGCGCCGCTCTTGTCGAAGAAGTCCTGAGCTGTCTGGAGTCCCGTTTCCGACTGCTGTCCCTTGAGCCGATAAAGCACATCTTCTGCGTACCTGAGATCGGTATCGACAAGTCTGTCCTGGGCTACGGAGGATACGGCTGGACGCTTCAGATGATCAATGCGAACCCGGAAAGCGGCGACGACAGCTGTGTGATAGAGCCGGTCGTTCAGATCATGACCGATCACGCCATGACGTATATGGAGCCGACTGCCGTCGACAAGCTGCTGCAGCGGCAGATGCCTTACCGGAACCTGGACTCAGTCAACGTATGGGTTCCCGCGTATATAGAGGCACTCAAAAGCGGCTTGCTGTATCAAACGCCCTATGCTGACCAGATGAATGTTGCGCAGGACCGCAAAGCCGCAGAATGGCAAAAGCTGATCCGCAAGTGCGTCAAGCAGGTTCGCTTTTCCGATTGATCTCACGTCCTCCCTTCTGCTGATTATATTTGCACTCGCAAAAAAATCCAGCACCAGTATTGACTTTTGCAAAAATTTTGCGCGAATGTCATGTTGCACAAAAACACGCCGCCAAACGCAGGGTACAGATCACGATCATTCGACAAAATGCCAGCGCCCAAGAAGCGTTTTGTAAATTTCCTTGATTTCGGATATTATTTTAAGAAACACGCGAATTATTAACAAATTGAAAAGATTTTTGCAACTATTATTGACAAATAGATTGGGCGTGTGGTACAATATACATGAACAAAAAAATAGAGCCGACAGTCATAGCGAGCTGCAACTCGCTATGACCCAAGCAGGTGTCGTACCACCTACCCGACGGGAATTCCCGCGTCGACGGATGTAGTATACCCTTTTCTCATCCGCTGCGCAAGGGGGATTTTCTCGATCTGCCGTAATCGATCGAGAGCGTCGCGCAAGGTAACCAGCCTGCGCGGCGCTCTTTTTGCGTTCAAAAAAATAACTAAGGAGAAATGTCCAATGAAAACTTTTGAACCGATCGAAAACCAGCAGCTCTATGTAATCACCCGAAGCAACGAAGACCCGAAGCGCGCGACGGTACTCTTCCGCCGTCCCGATCCCCTGCTTGCGACCATGGCCCTGAATGAGATCCTCAACGGGTTGGGCGACACGTACAGGGGCGTGAAGACGGTGGTATTCGTTCCCGTAGACGCGTCGGACGCAGACGAGTTCTGGAAGCGGCATCGTATGGGAAACCTCATTTACACCGGCATCCTCGTGATGGAAGATGCGTCGAACGAGCCGAAGATCTACGATGACGACGTCGTTACCCATCACGCCCTCCCCGACGACGTGCGCAGGCGCATCATCAACCGGTATTGCCGGAAGACGACGCTTGACCGTATGGACGTGTACCTCTCCGACGGCATCGTACACCTGCCGCGGATCATCAAGGACGACGCGGTCTTCGAGGATTTCCGGCGTCAGGCAGCGGAATTCTTCATCACCGGGAACGACGTGCCGCTCCTCGACAAGTACGGAGAGCAGCGGATTCGGGGAAAGGCCTTCGTCCTGCCCGCGTATGCCATGGTCATGTCCGCGCGGTTGAGCATCGGCCGTGAAGTGGAGATCCTGCAGGTGCGGCAGTTTCTTCGAGCTGCGAGGCAGGAGATCGTCAAATGCAATGGGTCTCGCCCCGGCGCGACGAGCGATACCCTTCGGACCGCCTACAAACTGCTTAAATCCTATCCCGGAGAAATTGGATTTCAGGATAACAGCGCATTGACGCGCGGCGAGGCGCTGGCGCTCTATCGGAGACGGCTGGACAGTTACCGCAGAGCCGAGGCGAGGTGGCTGGCGTCGGATCCGTTTGAGCGTTATGGTAAAGACGGGGAAGAACTCGACAATTATCTGCTGCCGTAAGGGAGGGACTTGACATGAAAAACTGTGTTGTTTCCACGATGCCGGATCAGAGCATCACTTACACGGACGGCATCTTTGGCCTGACTGACGAAGAACTGTCGGAAATCGCGCGGGCGGTCTCCGACAGCACGGACGTCACCTCGGCCACGACCGAGGTATGGGTATCGGGGGTCGACCGCCACATCAGCGTCGGAAGCAGGATCGTGCGCTTGATCGACGACATCCCGTACTCCTTCCAGCTCATGGGCTTCAATCACTATGAGCTCACCTCGCCGCTTGCGTATGGCGAGGTGACTCGGACGGGGAAAGCGGGGCTGCTGTTTCAGATGACGGTGTCCCTGCCGCGGGAGCGTCGCATCACCGCCGGGTCGAGCACCTGCTTCATCTGGAGAGATTCCGAGCTGCGCAAGGCCTGCGGCAGATTGTGCAGGCATCTGCCGCGGCAGATGCAGCCGATCCTCAAGAATGTGCGTATCCCGGCAGCGGCGTATGGAGAAGACGAGCAGGTCGAATCTGTTGACGACGTCCTGTTCATTCCGTCGGAGTACGAGGTGTTTGGGTGTTCCGCCTTTGCCCGGGTGGATGAGGGCGCGCAGTACGCGTGGTATGCGATGCATAACGACGACGCGAGCCGTATAAAGATGTGTGAAGGTTTCGACGAGTGGTGGTGGACGCGCTCGCCCGGCGATCAGCTCGACCCGTCGCGGTCGCCGGATTTCTGCCGCGTCAGCAAGGATGGAACCCCGGTCAGCGGCGACCCCGCCTATGCCGGCGGCGTTGCTCCGTGTTTCTGTATCTGAGCGGTTTTACATGCATTTGATGTTAAGGGGCAACTTTTGTAAAATCGCAAATAGTTGCCCCCTTAACTGTCCAATGTTATTAAATGCGCAAAGCATTGATCCATTCCGTGAAGAGATTGCAAGGAGATTTTTACAATGGGTATTTTCATTCGCTTTTCGGCAGATTCATCGAAGATCAGCCGTCAGGCTTGGGAAGCTGTATTCGATGAGGCGCTCAAGGTCGCGCAGGCGGGTAAGTTGTGCGCAGTTGAACGCAGAGAATACGACTACAATCGCTATTTCGTCGGCGTACCCAGCACCCCCAAAGACGGTTACTACTGCGGCCGCGGAATTGAGATCACGGGCGAGCTGGAAACCGGCAGCAGCATGGAAACGCACGTCATCCCGCAGTCTCTCGGCGTAGATACGCTAGAGATGGGTTCCGACTACAGCGCTCTGATCAAGTATCTTTCCGAGCCGGAGCAATACGGGCTGAAAGAGCCCAAGCTCACCAGCATACTCCACAACAAAACACAGGGAACGCGGGGACACATCTGGCTTTTGGCCATGGCGTGCGTCTTCTGCGACGCATTCCCCGACGCGACATTTCTCTACGGTGACATTACAGCGGGACAGGTGTACCGCGCGCTGGCTCTGGCGGAAGACGTGCTGGGCCGTGAGCTTAAGTTGCCGGTCGCGTTCGATATGGAGGTGCTTCTGCCTCGTGTCCGCGCACTTGCACAGGGTGACGAACTCATGACCGCTCGGCTGTTTGATAAGATCTATCAGGGCTATCGTGATGAGGAGTACAACGACTTCATCAAGGAGCAGTTTTCGCACGATACGCTTTACACCATGTTCCGCGCTAAGGCTGCGAATGAGACGATCCATGGCATCCTCAAGGACTGGCTGCTCCTCGATCTGCCGCTCCGCGAGGTTGCACAGATGCTCGTCAGCGATTCCGAGGGCCCGCAGCATTCGCCGGAAGAATTTGTGAAGGAAATCCTGAAAGCGAAGCTGCACGTCGAGGACAAGCCGACCTACGATGCCGCCCATGCCGACAACCATAACGATATCCCGGATGGCGTCGACATGCTGTTCTCCCGTATGGCGGCGATGATGTTCGGTATCCGCAATTGGGCGATCGACCGCTACATCCCTCTGGAGCAGCTCAAGGCTGACTGCGTAGCGGCGTTCGGAGATCGCTGTGACATCGAAGCGCTGTTCGCGGATACGGAAGCGGAACTGGAGGCAGACGAGCATCAGAAGGCCGCGCAAGACATCTACCGCAGAATTGATGATGAAGCGGAGAAACGCGAGTGCTACGAGATCTATGATCCGGAAGACATGTTTGACTGGACGCCTGGCTGTTCCGTTGATCCGAAGCTTCTGGAAAGCTTTGTGCGCCTGTTCAAGCAGGCGTATGAAGTGACGGCGGAGATACGCACGGAATTCTCCGCGGCGGATCAGGACGAGCGTATCGAAATGCTGATAGAGTTGGGCGGAATGAAAGTGCTGCTTTCAGAAAAACGTTGGGATGACATCTTCGAGCATGTGATGGACGATGACACAATGCTGCGCTACATCACGCTCTTCGGGATCGGATGGAACGGCAGCGGGATTCCGACAATGTGCCGCGCGCTGCTGTACAACGATGAATTGTATGAAGAAGTGGAGCGTCTGGCGCTGACCTGACGCAGAGGATTGAATGCTTGTAAACAATTCTATATTACCTCAACAAAGAACTGCAAGCTCGGACTCACGATCCCGCCAACCTGCTCCTCACCCCGAATCATCCTTTCCGCTTGGTGTTCGGACTCAGCTTGCGCTCAAAAACCACATCCTTGAGCGAATTGTTGCGGAAGCTCCAGACGCAAAGCGATTCGTCGATGCGGAACAAGCTGTTGGGAAAAAACGAAACTTTGCTACCCGAGCCGGCGTAGTGAAATACATTTTTTTACATTAGAAGCACCTATAATCGCCATGATACGCAGCGCTGCGCGCATATCCGGAACGACAACGACGTACGGGATCTCACGCTGAGCTTTGGATTTCTTAAGCAACTTTTCAGCCTGCTCAATGTTGAGGATTTCCCAGAGCACGGATAGCCTGTCGTCAAACCAGAAATCTATCAGGAATTCTACGGGCCTGCCATCCTCTTTGGCGATGTTTCCGTCGCTGTTCTTCCAGCCAATATATCTTCTTCTACTGACGCCAAAACCAAATGGAATAGAACGGATTGGAAGCTATGCAGCAATCCCGCCTCGCCTATGAGCAAAGCTATAGGCAGGGCGGGATTGCTGGCGTTTAACCAGACGGATTAATAATCTCTTAGATTTATCTCTTGGAGTATTCACTCTGGAACCAATCGAAGCGGCATTGAATTACAGGCATGAGCAAAGGTACGAGGGTTTCGAAAAACAGAGATATCCACGGCGGCAATCCTTATCCACGAGGAGATAGGGAAACCTCATTGCGAAAACAGCAGGCAACAGGAGCAACGCTTCCTCTGCCTGCTGCTTTTTTAAGAAGCAAACGCGCGGAGACAGGCTTCCCAGCGACACAATCACGATAAAATAGTTCTCCTGCATGAATCAGCGGGATCACTCTTCGTTTTGGAGGAGCGTTTCTTCATCCCGGCAAAACGCCAGCAGGATTCTGGATCTTATTGGCTTTCCGCTTCTTCTCCTATTCGCCCTAATAATCCCTTCAACGTTGGACTCAATGACGATGAGCTTCCGTTGTAGATCAAGCGGCTGAGGACGACTGATTGCATTTTCCGCGAAAGTGACCATTCCTACAAACGGCTTAAATTCATCGAGGGCTTCGACTACTTTTGTGTAATGATTTAAATTGTTAAGGAGCCATGTATCCTTTAAGCACCGTCTGATATAGATGAATCCGCTATACATCAAATACTTTATCTGCATGCTAAAAGTGTCATAAGACATAATCCAATTTTCTACATCTAGTTGATAGTCCGGCTCGTAAGCATTGGTGATCGGCTCACTGTAAAAAGCACGCAATTGGTTTTTGTGCCGTCCATGATAGTGATTATTTAAATATGCAATATGTGCCTCGGACGCCTCCCTCCATAGCGAGCTGAAAGATACATGTATTGAACCCATATTCGTTGAACCTATTGTGTGCCTGACTAAATCAACACAGGACGAATCCACGTCGCAGAGACATGTTTCTATCCCTTTGTGGATCAGCTCTTCCAGATATTTTTGCAAATCGCTGTCATCGAGAAACACGTCGATGACAGTTTCTTTGTCTAAGTCTGAAACAACAGTGATTGTACCTTCATCACATTTATATCGCCCTATACCGACTCTTTTAGGTGCTGGTGTAGCCTGCCTGTTTCTTAATGCCTGCAGTTTCACGCGGCGAGAAACGATTGCGCGTATTTGCGGTTCACTAATATATCCATGACACAGTTCAACAGCAGATTCGAGACCGTTGTACAAAAACTCATCGCAAATCCGCTGCTCGAGTCGTTTTGTTGTCATTACACCTCGGTCAACGAAGCTGGGAGATTGTAAAAAGTATTTGGGGCAATGATTACACAGAAATCTCGGTTGACGTATTTTGAGCAGATATATCTCATCGCCGAAGATATCGTATACTGATCGTTTTCTTGATCCCCAACCCCTGCGCGAACACATTACAGTCTGCGAGCAAATTGGGCAGGCAGGGATCGATTCCAAAACATATTTACAATCGATCACGGGCAACGAATTTACAAACGATCTGTTTTTGATTGTTATGTTGGGTATTTCGAGAACATCTGCAAGAGTTGATATGCTTGCACAACGTAAAACGTCCATCTTATACAGTCGAGTATACTTTTTCGACTTCCTCCTCTCTTGAGCACTGCGTTTCGTTTGAGTGAGGGGTTCGGTCTTGCAGCCCCTCTCAGAACCGGACCTTCAGATTTCCTGCATCCGGCGCTTCGATAGGGAATTTACTTAATATTATATAGGTATCCTCATGAAAAATCCAGCACTTAATATATTGATGCGCAACAAATGTACAAATATCTGCTCCTAAATGCATCTGTGTTCTATTTTGAGCGAAGTCAGTAAAACGTGCCATGCAATCGCAAATCACGAGGGCCCCTTCTCGGAAGATGCAGGTATGACTGTATCCCAAAATTTGGAAAGGAGCCCATCTACAGAAAGGATGTCACACGAGATGAAAATGGACGAGTTAAAAGCACAGAAAAAATGGGTTTGCTGGAATTACGAGACACGCAAGGGGACAAAAACAAAGGTTCCCGTCTCGGCTTATGGTACGGCTACAGGAACGAGCGATGAGTACTCGCATAGCTGGGTGACCTATGATGAGGCTTCTGCTGCCTCGAAGGAGCGGGGGTACATCGGCGTCGGCTTCATAATCCCGGACGGATACTTCTTCCTTGATATCGACAACAAGGAGATATCCGATCCCTATGTGCAGTGTCTGCTGGAGCGCTTCGATTCCTATGCCGAGTCCTCCGTCAGTGGCGAAGGAATACACATCTACGGCAAATGCGATGTCCGCAGTTTGCCTACCTATTTAGATAAGAATGGTAAGCTTCGGCTGGACAAAGCGTACTACACGAAGAATCCGAATAATGGTACCGAGCTGTATATCGGTGCTCTTACCAACCGCTTCGCCGTTTACACGGGAAATGTAATCAGAGACGCGCCGTTTCGGGATTGCACCGATGCGTTGCTCGTGACGCTGGAGAAGAACATGCGTCGGAAGCAGAAGGAACGGTGCAGCGAAAAGCGCGACAGCGGCGACAGGGAATCGTTCGAACTCGTTGATAGCCTGCTGAAGCAGAAGAACAGCGAGAAGTTCCAAAAGTTATACACTGACGGCGATATATCCGACTACGGTTCCCAATCCGAAGCCGACTGCGCTCTCTGTGCCATGATCGCGTTTCGTACTGGACCAGATCCTGCGAAGATCGATACGGTGTTCCGATCTTCGGCACTCTATCGTGATAAGTGGGAGCGGGAGGACTATCGGGACGCAACCATCGCTAAGGGAATTGAGGCTTGCCATGGCAAGTTCATTCGCTCAAAGATGCATCACCCATCTTTCATCCGCTTCAACGATCATACCGGCACTCCCTATGTTGTGGTTCCTCAGTTGGCGAAATATGTCCGGGAACATCTACATTACATTCTCGTTCGTGACAACGCAAAACAGGATCTGCTGGTATATGTTTACGATGGAGGTTGTTACCGGCTGTATTCTAACGAAATGTTAATGGGCGTGATCAAGCAGTACATTGCGGATTATGATGAAGATATGGTGAAAATGAGCGAGGTTGCTGAGGCAGTAAAGCATATCACCACAGATTTGAATTTCGTTGGGCAGGACGAATTGGATGCCAACGAGATGCTAATCAATTTCAAAAATGGTCTGCTCCGCATCACAGAGCAGGGCGTAGACCTTATACCACACACGCCGTCCGTCTATTCTACAATCCAGATTCCCAGCAACTGGACAGGTTTACCGGAGCCGACACCCGTCTTCGACGCATACATGCGGACACTCACAAACGATGACGCTGCCGTGGAACAGTTGCTACTGGAATTTATCGGCGTATGCATCTCCAACGTCAAGGGCTGGAGAATGAAGAAGTCGCTGTTCCTCGTGGGCGATGGCGATACAGGAAAATCCCAGCTCAAGCGTCTTGTGGAGCTTCTGCTCGGCAACGGCAACTACATTGCCATGGACCTGAAGGAAATCGAGGCGCGGTTCGGTACTGGCGCAATCTACGGTACACGGCTGGCTGGTTCCTCGGACATGAGTTACATGACCGTGAGCGAGCTTAAGTCATTTAAGAGAATCACAGGCGGCGACAGCGTTAGCGCTGAGTTCAAAGGAAAGCAGCACTTTGGGTTCACTTACAAAGGCTTGCTTTGGTTCTGCATGAACCGACTGCCGAAGTTCGGGGGAGACAATGGGAAGTGGGTCTATGACAGGATCATGGTCGTTCACTGTCCCAACATCATTCCGGAGGAGCAGCGGGACGGGGAGCTGCTGAATAAGATGTATGCCGAACGCGACGGTATCATTTACAAGGCGATTCAGGCGCTTCAGAGGGTTATCCGCAACGGATATCGTTTCTCGGAGACGGAAAGCGTCACTGCTGAGCGGAAACAGTACATGCGCGAAAACAGCACCGTAATCAGCTTCTTCAATGAGTGTATGTGCCAGGTATCGGACTACGGGAGAAAATGCCAGTACACCACAGGTCGCATCTTCCACGTTTATCGGGAATGGTGTCGCGATAATAACAATGGCTTTGCAAAGACCGCAAAAGAGTTTCGCGAGGAACTGGCGGCATATCACAATAGTAAGTATTCCGATATCACGGTAAGGCTGCACGGCAACACCTACTATAAAGATTTCACACTGACGCCTGAGACGGTGGAGCTGTATGAACAGGCATTACGGTCGTAACGGAGCGAAACCGCTTTACCTTAGTGGAAGTTGGTAGCAGTATGGTGGCAGCTTTTTTTGCAACTGCCACCATACTCAAATCCGTATGAATAATGGATTTGCATGCAATAGGTAGCAGAAGTAGCAATAGTAGCAATACCCAAAAATAATGAGCCGAAAACAGTATTTCCGAAAGCAATAGTTAGAAAAAGCACCTGGAGAATTGTCTTTGCGTCAACAACTGCTACTTCCGCTACAAACATGGCACAATGCCCTGTGGAATAAAGCTTTGCGCAGGTAGCAAGTATTCTGTTTTTCTGCAACCTAAACTGCTTTCTCATGCTACCTACACATCACACAAAGGGAGGGGTGCTATTGTAAAATACTGTGATTATTATTAGCACTCCGCACACGTCAAACCAATAGCAAATGAAAGAGTGAAACAATTATGAACCAGCACTTATCTTTGTGGAGCCTGAAAACTGAATATTTTTTTCGGAATTGTATTTTATTTGCGTAATATATAGAAGCGCAGATCAGGCAACGCATTGCCGATCTATCCATCAGGCATAAAAATTAAGGAATGAAATTTACGCTGGCAAAAAAAACAATTCCCAACACAGAAAGGAGGCGTCTCGTTATGCTTCATCCCCGCACCATCCGCGAAGCGGCGGCGTGGTTCAAAACTCAGGATCCCGACACGGCCCTTACCGAAACCGCAATCCGCCGTCTCGTTCGCACGGGCACTGTGCCCAGCATCCGTATCGGGAAAAAGTATCTTGTCAATCTCGAAGCGCTGGAGAGCTATCTCGCCGGGGCTTGCCCCGCTTGAGACTGTGACGATGTCCCAGCAAATGATTCGGGACATCGTTCTTCTCATTGCGCATCTTCCGGTCAAGTGATATACTATATCCGTATGTATCGCGGGTGCCATTGAAAGGAGAGCACCATGGCAAGTATCGAAAAGCGTGTCTCGCAAGATGGCACGCTGTCCTATCGCATCACCGTCTGTGACGGCACCAGCTCCGATGGTCGAAAGGTACGTCACCGCAAGCTTTTTACGCCCGACAAGAATATGTCCGAGAAGCAAGCGTTCAAGGCGGCGCAGAAGGAAGCATTCCTCTTTGAACAGCAGTTTGAGCAGGGTTATTCCGTTGATGCCGACCCGTACTTTCGGGACTACGCGGACTACGTCTTGCAGCTGAAGCTGAGAGCAGGTCTCAAGCGTTCCACCTATGAGCGCTACGAAGAGCTTATGCCCCGCATCAATGAGTCCATCGGCAATCTTCGGTTGCGCGCGATCCGTCCCATGCACCTGAATCAGATGTATGACAAGCTGAGCAAGCCCGGCGTACGCGGCACCGGCGTCAAGCCTGTTGCCATCATCAGCGTAGCGCCGCTGCTGCAGGAAAAGAATCTGACTCGT
>Ga0129307_1002669_pt1 | contig 13202 bp, 9 predicted proteins | sample P1105metagenome_FD_94437 | JGI IMG/M metagenome (GOLD analysis project Ga0129307, IMG submission 94437) | Capybara group fecal microbial communities from Wisconsin, USA - P1105 metagenome | ecosystem: Host-associated > Mammals > Digestive system > Large intestine > Fecal | place: USA: Wisconsin... | reverse complement strand
CTCTGCGCCCTTCTGGCGCTGATGGCGCATTCCGAAGACACCAATATGATCCGGCGCGGCGGTCATGAAGAAGCGGAACGCAGAAAAGCGGAGGCTGCGGAGCTGCTTGACGCCCTGCGTCAGGGCGGCGCCGATGCCGCCAATGCCGCGGAAGCCACAGTTACCGCGGATGCCGCGGATGCCGCACGTGCCGGAGAGGCCGGCGGAGAGCGTGTTGAGGATGCCCTGCTCCGGCGCATGGAAGAACTGAACCGGGAATACATCGCCCGGAATCTGAGCCCCGGGGGCGCAGCCGACATGCTGTCCGCGGCGCTCTTTACCCGGTTCCTGCTCGGTTAGGAACCGGGCTTTTTTCAGATGGCATTTATCTGCATAATTTGCTATGATGAAAGCCGGAGGGGAATCACATGAAGAAAACAAATACCAGACTGATCCTTGGCACCGCCTTTGCTGCTGCGTCCGTGGGCCTGTCCGGATGCACGCCGGAGCCGCCTGTCGCCGTGTACGGTCCGCCGTCTTATTTCGAGCGCACCACGGAAGACACGGAGGCGGTCACGACCCCTGCGGCGCAAAGCCTTCCCACGGAAGCACAGAGCAGTTCCGCAGCCGGCACGGCACCCGAAGGGAGCTTTGATCCTTCGGAAAACATCCCCGAGGACGTTTACGGGCCTCCTTCTTACTGGGGCATGGATGATCCTGACGAGGATCCGGAAGAGGATCCCGGGGAAAGTTCCGGCGAAGAGACTTCTGCTGACGAAGAGACTTCCTCTGAGACAGAGACTTCCTCTGAGACAGAGTCTTCCTCTGAGATAGAGTCTTCCTCAGAGACGGAGCCTTCCTCTGAGACGGAAGCGCTGACGCCGTCGGATTTTCAGCCGGAGAGCAACATCGCCGTGGCTGTTTACGGTCCGCCCGAATGGTTTTCCGGAGGGGAACCGTCCTACGGCATCCGTGTTGAGCCGATTCAGGAATCAAAATGACGGCGGCACTGGACGGGATCAAAAAAGACCAGCTCGGCATGCTGGCCGATTACAGAAAGAAGCTTTACAGGAAGCCCTGGCTCAGATATCTGTTTCTGGAGCTGACTTTGCGATGCAATGAATACTGCATGCACTGCGGCTCCGGGTGCGGCGACGTCCGTTCCGAGGAACTGCCGCTTTCGGAGTATCAGCGCATTTTGGATGAAGTCAAGGCTGACTTTCCAATCAGAGACATACAGCTGTGCATCACCGGCGGAGAACCCCTGATGCGCAGTGATTTTTTTGACATTATGGCCTACGCCCACCGGCTTGGCTTTCAGTGGGGCATGACGTCCAATGCCGTGCTCATCGACAGGGAAGCGGCCCGGAAGCTGAGGGAGACGGGGATGAAGACCATTTCCGTCAGTATCGATGGCCTGAGGGAGACCCACGACCGCTTCCGCGGCCTGAAGGGGGCGTATGACGGGGCCATGCGCGGCCTGGAAAACCTCATTGAGGAAGGCGGCTTTGCGCATATCCAGGTCACGACCGTCCTGCATCATACCAACATGGATGAACTGGAGCCGCTCTATGACATCCTTCGCGACATGGACATCGATTCCTGGCGCGTCATCGGCGTGGAGCCCATCGGACGGGCGCTTCAGAATCCGGAGCTGCTGCTTACGGATGAGGATCAGATCCGCCTGTTCGATTTTATCAGGGAAAAGCGCATGGAACACATGCCCGTCACTTACGGCTGTTCCCATTTTCTGGGCCTGGATTACGAAAAAGAGGTCCGGGAGCATTATTTCATCTGCAACGCGGGCGTCTATCTGGCCAGCATCATGTGCAACGGCGACATCGGCGCCTGTCTGGATATTGAGCGGAGGCCGGAGCTTATTCAGGGAAACATTAAAAAGGACCGGCTGAAAGACGTCTGGGAGAACCGCTTTCAGATCTTCAGGGAAGGTCTGGATACGAAGAGCGGACGCTGCAGGGACTGCGAAGTGAGGGAGTACTGCGCGGGCGGCTCGGCACACAGCTGGGATTACGACAGAAACGAACAGAGGATCTGCTTTAAGGACCTTCTGAGAATGAACTGACAGACTGAGGAATACATGAATAAAGAAGAACTGAGAAAAGAAATCGAAAGCCGGCGCACCTTTGCCATCATATCCCACCCGGATGCGGGAAAGACGACCCTGACCGAAAAGTTTCTGCTTTACGGCGGCGCCATCAACCTGGCGGGCACCGTGAAGGGGCGGAAGGCCGCCAGACACGCAGTCTCCGACTGGATGGCCATTGAAAAGGAAAGGGGCATTTCCGTCACCTCCTCCGCCATGCAGTTTCAGTACGGCGGCAAGACCATCAACATCCTGGATACGCCCGGCCACCAGGATTTCTCCGAAGACACCTACCGCACCCTGATGGCGGCGGATTCCGCCGTCATGGTCATCGACGGCTCAAAGGGCGTGGAGGCGCAGACCATCAAGCTGTTCAAGGTCTGCGTGCTCAGAGGCATCCCCATCTTTACCTTCATCAACAAATTTGACCGCGAGACCAGAGATCCCTTCGAGCTGCTGTCGGAGATCGAGGATGTGCTGGGGATCCATACCTCGCCCGTCAACTGGCCCATCGGCTGCGGCAAGAGCTTCAAGGGCGTTTACGAGCGCGGCAGCCGCGAGGTCATCACCTTCAGGGCTGAGGGCGGCGGCTCCAGAGAGCTGGAAACGCAGAACTATGACATCGACGATCCGGCGCTGGAGCAGGCCATCGGCGTCATCAATTATGAAAAGCTGCAGGAGGACATCGAGCTCCTGGACGGCGCTGCCGATGAACTGGACATGGACAAGGTCCTTCACGGGCAGCTGAGTCCGGTCTTTTTCGGCTCCGCCCTGACCAATTTCGGCGTGGAGCCTTTCCTGAAGCACTTCCTGGAGATGACCACCATCCCCCTGCCCAGAAAATCGGACAAGGGCCTCATCGATCCCTTCGAGGAGCCCTTCTCGGCGTTTGTCTTTAAGATCCAGGCCAATATGAACAAGGCTCACCGGGACCGCATCGCCTTTATGCGCATCTGCTCCGGCGAATACAGCGCCGGCATGGAGGTGAACCACGTGCAGGGCGGCCGGAAGATCCGCCTGACCATGCCGACCCAGATGATGGCGGACGAGCGGCAGATCATTGAGCAGGCCTGCGCCGGCGACATCATCGGCGTTTTCGACCCGGGCATCTACTCCATCGGGGACACGATCTGCCTGTCCGATGAAAAATTCCGCTTTGAGGGCATCCCCACCTTCGCGCCGGAGCATTTCGCGAGGGTGCGGCAGCAGGATACCATGAAGAGGAAGCAGTTCCTGAAGGGCGTGATGCAGATCGCGCAGGAGGGCGCCATCCAGATCTTCCAGGAATTCAACAGCGGCATGGAGGAGATCATCGTGGGTGTCGTGGGCGCCCTGCAGTTTGAGGTGCTGAGCTACCGGCTGAAGGCGGAGTACGGCGTGGAGGTGAGCATGGAGACCCTGCCTTACGAATACGTGCGCTGGATCGATGAAGGATCGGCTGTTTCGGCGGAGAAGGTGCAGGGCACTTCGGACATGAAGCGGGTGCGGGACCTGAAGGGAGACCCGCTGCTGCTCTTTGCGCATGAGTGGAGCATCCGCATGGTGCTGGAGCGCAACGAGGGCCTGAAACTGAGGGAATTCGGGCGCGGAATGTAAACTTGCAAAACGTTGCATTATTGAACAGCATTTGCAATTTTTAGTTATTGAAGCGCCCTTTTTCCACAGATATAATGTAGACAGGTTATTAAGGTTCTCAAGAATCTCACAAAAAAGTAGGAGGCTGTTTTATGACAAGAAACGAAACTTTTATCGCCATCCTGAAGGATCAGGTCGTACCTGCCCTGGGATGTACTGAGCCCGGTGCTGTGGCGTATGCTGTTGCGCGCGCCCACGAGCTTCTGGGTTCAGACGACGTCGAATCCATGCTGGTGTACGCTGACAAGAACATACTGAAGAATGCACTGGGCGTTGGTATCCCCGGCACTCCCGAGCGCGGTCTTGCTTTCGCATGCGCCCTGTCCCTGCTCATCGGCAAGGCAGAGTATGTGCTGGAAGTTCTGAAGGACGTGACTCCCGAGTCCATCGTAAACGCACGCAAGCTGGTTGATGACGGCAAGGTCGACATCCATCTCGCCGAAGAGGCTCCCGGCCTGTACATTGACGTGACCCTGAAGGCTGCAGACGGCAAGACCAGCCGTGTGAAGATCGAGGGCACCCACACCAACATCACCTACGAAGAGGCAGACGGCAAGGTCCTGAAGGACACCGGCAATGTAGGCTGCGATGACGTTTCTTACGAGGGTGAGGGCGGCGTACGTGAGCTCATCCGCAACTATAAAGTAGACGATATGATCGACTTTGCCAACGAAGTTCCCGCTGAGGACATCGCATTCATGCAGGACGGCATCGAGATGAACATGACCATCGCCCAGAGCGCCATCGACGGCGGCATGGCCATCTGCACCAGCATGATGAACAAGGCAAAGGATATTTATGACAAGGCTCAGGCTTACACCGCAGCAGGTTCTGAGGCGCGTATGTCCGGCAGCCCCCTGCCCGTTATGAGTTCCGCAGGAAGCGGAAACCACGGCATGACCGCCATCGTTCCCATCAACGTGATTGCTACCGGCCTTGGCATTGACGGAGAGAAGATCCGCCGCGCAGTAGCGCTCAGCCATCTGGTCACCAACTACATCAAGGTTTACCTTGGACCGCTTTCCCCCATCTGCGGATGCGGCGTGGCAGCAGGTATCGGCGCAGCAGCAGGCCTGACCTATGTCAGAGGCGGCAGCCGTGAGCAGATCAAGATGGCCATCAGCAACATGTCCGCAGGTATCAGCGGAATGTTCTGCGACGGCGCTAAGCTTGGCTGCTCCATCAAGGTCGCAGTCGCTGCAAGATGCGCGATCGATGCTTCCAACCTGGCTCTGGACAACGTTGAGATCCCCGGTGACAACGGTATCCTTGGTTCCACGCCCGAGCAGACCATGCAGAACATCGCAGAGGTTTCCGTGGTCGGTATGGACAAGACGGACTTCACCATCCTCAAGATCATGCAGGAGAACAAGTAATTAAAAAATATAAAAGGAAGGTGCATTTATGACACATACACAGAGAGTAGAAGCTCTTCTGGCCGGCAAGAAGCTGGACGAGGTCGCCATCAATCTTTGGAAGCATTTCCCTCCCTATGATCAGTGGCCCGAGACCGAAATGGTCAAGAAGATGGTCGCATTCCAGGATCAGTTTGACTGGGATTTTGTAAAGGTCACATTCCATGGCTACAACTCTATCCAGGACTGGGGCGCACAGATCAAGTGGCCCGAGATGGACCGTGAGTGGCCCGAGACCTGCAGCAAGGTAGGCACCTGCCCCCAGATGATCAAGAAGGCTGAGGACTGGACCAAGCTTGACGTCAAGACCGCCAAGGAAGGCACCCTGGCTGAGAACGTAGAGTGCGCCAGGATCATGAGCGAGAAGTATAAGGGCAACACCCCCGTGGTCATCACCGTGTTCAACCCCATTACCACCGCCATGAAGATGGGCGGAGACAATGTTCTCATTCACGCCCGCAGCCATCCCGATGAGTTCAAGAAGGGCCTTGACGTGATCACCGAGACCACCATCAACTATGTCAAGAGACTGGTTGAGGCAGGCTGCGACGGTATCTTCTTCGCAACCCAGCTGGGCACCTATGACAAGATGAGCCTGGAAGAGTATCAGAAGTGGGGCGAGCCCGGCGACAGAGCTGTTCTGGAAGCCGCTAAGGACTGCTGGTTCAACATCATCCATATGCACGGCGAAGCTCCCATGTTCGAGTTGCTTTCCAAGTACCCTGTAGCTGCCATCAACTTCCATGACAGACTTGCAGAGGACTTCACCCTGGCCAAGGCAAAGACCCTGACCGACAAGCTGCTCATCGGCGGCGTTGAGGAGTACACCACTCTGGCAACCGGTTCCGAGGCAGAGATCAAGGCTCAGGTAGAGGATGCGCTTGAGCAGACCGACGGACGCGTGATCCTCGGCCCCGGCTGCTGCGTGCCGCTGAATGTTCTTGAGACCAGACTTGATCTTTACAAGAAGATCGCAAAGAGCATCTGATCGTAAGCCGATCATTCAAAAAAACAGATCAAAAACATCCCGGTTCCGGCCGGGGTGTTTTTTGTGTGTCCGGAATGCGCGGCGCCGCCGGCGCCCCGGAACGCGGCACAGCCGCTGCCGGCGATCTGCGTCCCGCAACGCGGAAAATCGCCGGACGCTTGCGCAGTCTTCGTTCCTGAGGCTATAATAAGAACGGAAAACAAGTCTTAAGACCGAAGGAGAAAGCACATCATGAAAGAACGTTTAGCTTTAGATGTCAGCGGAGCGCAGGCCTTTCTGGAAGAGGCATCATTCCGCACGCTGCTGAAAGAAGCGGAAGACGCAAGGCAGCTGCTGATGTCCGGAAAGGGCGCGGGAAGCGAATTTACGGACTGGGTCGATCTGCCGGAGAACTATGACAGAGAAGAATTTGCCAGGATCGAAGCGGCGGCCGGAAAGATCTCGGCCGATTCCGACGTCCTGGTGGTCATCGGCATCGGCGGCTCGTATCTGGGCGCCAGGGCGGCCATCGAATTCCTCAGCCACAGCTTTATGAACCTGCTGGACCGGAAGGAACGGAAAGCACCGCAGATCTTCTTTGCCGGCAATTCCATCAGCACGGATTATCTGGCAGACCTGCTGGACGTCATAGGAGACAGGGATTTCTCCCTGAACATCATATCCAAATCCGGCACGACCACGGAGCCGGCCATCGCCTTCCGCGTGCTGAAAAAGAAGCTGGAAGCAAAGTACGGCAGGGAAGAGGCGGCAAAGCGCATCTACGCCACCACGGACAGAAAGAAAGGCGCGCTCAAGGCCCTGGCCGATGAAGAGGGCTATGAATGCTTCGTGGTGCCCGATGGCATCGGCGGCAGGTATTCCGTGCTGACGGCCGTGGGCCTGCTCCCCATCGCGGCTGCCGGCTGCGATATCAGGGCGCTGATGGAAGGCGCCGCCGCCATGCGGGAGGACTGTAAGGCCGATCCCTGCGCCTCCGGCGTGCTGGAGTATGCGGCTGCCAGAAATCTGCTTTACAGACGCGGGAGATCCGTGGAGATCCTGTCCGATTTCGAGCCGTCCCTGCATTATGTCGCCGAGTGGTGGAAGCAGCTTTACGGCGAGTCGGAGGGCAAGGGCCATAAGGGCATTTTCCCGGCGGCAGTCGATCTGACGACGGACCTTCATTCCATGGGCCAGTTCATCCAGGACGGCACCAGGCTCATGTTTGAGACCGTGCTGGAAGTGAAAGAGACGAAGCGCAGCCTCTTCCTGGAGGAAGAAGCCGTGGATACGGACGGGCTGAACTACCTGGCCGGAAAGAGCATCGCTTTTGTGAACGGATGTGCGCTGGAGGGCAGCATGAAGGCGCATCAGGACGGCGGCGTTCCGGTCCTTCGCCTGGTCATTCCAAGGCGCGATGCCTTCTCCCTCGGGCAGCTGTTCTACTTCCTGGAGTTCGCCTGCGGCGTCAGCGGATATATGCTGGGCGTCAATCCCTTTGACCAGCCGGGCGTGGAAAGCTACAAGAAGAATATGTTTACGCTGCTGGGCAAACCGGGCTTCGTTCAGAAATAATATTCACCGGTTTTTTTGAACAAAAGAGTATACTTCAAACTTTACTTCAAACCCAAAATGTTATAAGCTATAGTTAGCTTTTGACACAACTTCGGCCCCGTGCCGGATCGTGCACTTTCGTGCAGGAATAATGAAATTGCGGAGGTATTTACATGGGACTTATTAAAGCGGTCACTACAGCCATTGGCGCCGGTCTCGGTGAGCAGTGGAAGGAAGTCTTTGAGGCCGACAACATGGGCCAGAAGACCGTATTCACAAAGGGCGTGCCTGTCAGGACGGACGGCTCCAACAAGAAGGGAAGCACCGACATCGTGACCAACGGCTCGACCATTCACGTCTATCCCAACCAGTTCATGTTCCTGGTGGATGGCGGCAAGGTGGTAGATTATACCGCAGAGGAAGGTTATTACACCGTCAACAATTCAACGGCTCCTTCGCTCTTTAACGGCAGCTTCAAGGAAACGCTTGAGAACGTATTCCAGCGTATTCAGTACGGCGGAACCAATCCCCAGAAGCAGAAGGTGTATTTCATTAATCTGCAGGAGATCAAGGACATCAAGTTCGGAACGCACGCGCCTCTGAATTACTTTGATGTATTCTATAATGCAGAGCTGTTCGTCAAGGCACACGGCTCCTATTCCATCAAGATCACCAATCCCCTGCTGTTCTATGAGCAGGTCATTCCCAAGAATCAGGACAGGGTGGAGATCGATGAGGTCAACGACCAGTATCTGGGCGAGTTCCTGCAGGCATTCTGCGCGGCCATGAACCAGATGTCCGCGGAAGGTGAGCGTATTTCCTTCCTGGCAAGCCGTGCGCCCCAGCTGGCAGAGCACATGAGAAAGGCTCTGGATGAGGACTGGAACAACAACCGTGGCCTTGAGATCGATCACGTCGGCGTGGCCAGCATCAGCTACACCGAGGAGAGCCAGGCGCTGATCAACATGAGGAACCAGGGCGCCATGATGTCCAACCCCAACATCCGGGAAGGCTATGTACAGTCCGCCATTGCAACCGGTCTGCAGAATGCAGGCTCCAACGAGGGCGGCGCAGGCACTGCCTACATGGGCATGGGCCTTGGCATTGCAGGCGCAGGCGGCTTCATGAATCAGGCTTCCAATACCAATCTGCAGCAGATGCAGATGCAGATGCAGCAGCAACAGCAGGCACCTCAGGGCGGCGTGGCCTTCGGTTACGGCCAGGCGCCTCAGCCTCAGGCGGCACCTCAGCCTGCTCCTCAGCCTGCTCCCCAGCCTGCACCTCAGCCCGCTCCCCAGCCGCAGGCTCAGCCGGAAGCCGGTACATGGACCTGCGAGTGCGGCAGTGTGAACAACGGCAACTTCTGCCCGGCTTGCGGCAAGAAGAAGCCCGAGGAGCCCGGCAAGTGGACCTGCGAGTGCGGCAGTGTGAACGAAGGCAACTACTGCCCTGCCTGCGGAAAGAAGAGACCCGAATAAAAAACGAACCGGAAAACCGGCTTCCGCCTGCGGCGGAGCCTCTGAACAACACACCGGAAAGTGAACGTCAGTTTCGTGGATAGAAAGGTCCTTCTGTTAAGAAGTATAATCGAATATCCTGATGCAACCCAGCGATTCCTGTGCAGCTGCACAGGAATCGCTTTGGGTACTGTCAATTCTCTGCTGAAGGAATGCGCGGAGGAGAGGCTGATCGGGGCGGCCGGGCAGGCCAGGCGCCTGACGGAAAAAGGCCGGGCGTATCTGGCACCTTACCGGGTCACCGCGGCGGTCATCCTTGCCGCCGGATTCGGCTCCCGCTTTGTGCCCTTAAGCTATGAGACCCCCAAGGGCCTTCTGAAGGTGTTCGGGGAGCCCATGATCGAACGGCAGATCCGCCAGCTCCATGAAGCAGGAATTTCCAATATAGCCGTAGTAATTGGCTATATGAAAGAAAAATTCGAATATCTCACGGAAAAATACGGAGTTCAGCTCCTGTTCAACCCGGAATATGCATCCAAAAACAATCTGAGCAGTCTGGCGGTGGCAGACAGCTTCATGCAGGAAGCGGGAGCGCCCGCCGGCCGCTATCAGAACTGCTATATCTTAAGCTCCGATAACTGGCTGAAAGAGAATATTTATCACAGCCATGAGGCTGCGGCCTGGTACGCGGCCCAGTATGCGGAAGGCCCCACCTCCGAGTGGTGCCTGGTTACGGATAAAAAAGGCAGGATCACGGACACCTATCCGGGCGGCAGGGACTGCCTGTATATGTACGGCCCCGCATATTTTTCATCGGCATTCGCGGCCGTGCTGATGCCGGTCCTGAAGCGCTACTACAATATGCCGGGCACGGAAAACGACTACTGGGAGCATGTGCTGATGGAGCTTCTGAACGGACGCGCGTCCAGACGCCTGCGCGCCTATTACGGCGTGACGGCGGAGGAGGGGCTCATCGCCCATTGTCCGCCCATCTATGCCAATGCTTTTCCGGACGGCACCATCTATGAATTTGAAAACCTGGAGGAACTGCGCGCCTTCGATCCCCGCTACAGGGAGGATTCAGGCTCCAAAGCCATGCAGCTGGTGAGCCGGATCTTCGGCGTGCCCGAATCGGAGATCGGCGGCATACGCTGCCTGAAGGCGGGCATGACCAACAATTCCTGGCTGTTCCGGGTGGGAGGCGGTTCTTATATCTGCCGTATCCCCGGCCAGGGAACGGAAAAGCTCATCGACCGCCGGCAGGAAAAGGCGGCCTTTGACGCGGTGAAGGATCTGGGGCTCAGCGAGGAGATCATCTATTTCAATGAAGAAACAGGCTACAAGATCTCCCGTTTCTACGAGGGCTCCAGGAATGCCGATGCCTCATCCCCCGAGGATATGGCGCGCTGCATGGAAAAACTCCGCCTGCTGCACGGAAGCGGGGTGAGGGTAGGCCATGCCTTCGATATCTTTGAGCGTCTGGAATATTACGAGCAGCTCTGTTTGGAAGAAACGCCCGGGGCGAAGGATATCTTTGAGGCTGTCCCCTTTGCGGATTATGAGGCCCTGAGGCCGCAGCTCAGCCGCCTGCGCAAGTGGCTGGAGCGGCGGAAAGGCCTGGAGGTGCTGGCGCACATCGATCCCGTTCCGGACAATTTCATCTTTACCTCCCGGAAAGAGGAGGGAACGGACCGCGGCGAGCTCAAGCTGATCGACTGGGAATATGCGGGCATGTGCGATCCGCTGATGGATATCGCCATGTGCGGGATCTATGCCTATATGGATGAAGAAAGGCTGCGTGCGCTGCTGGAGACGTATCTGGAAAGGCCCGCATCGGACGAAGAATGGCAGACGGTCTGCGCCTACGTCGCCCTTGGAGGACTGCTCTGGGCGCTGTGGGCGGTCTATAAGGAAAAGCTGGGCGTCAGCTTTTCGGACTACACCATCAGGATGTACCGGTACTTCAGGAAATACAGCCGCATGGTCGGACCGGATATGTAATAAAAAAGTATGAAATCCAACAGAAAAAAGTCGCAATCGCTCTGACTTTTTATGTTATAGTCATAAACAGAAAAGTGTCGGCGCTTATCGCGTCCGGACATGCAGCAGAACAATGGAGGAAGTCACATGAGAAAAACGGGGGCACTTATCACCGCGCTGACCGCGGCGGCTGTTCTGGCCGTAAGCGTACCGGCCTATGCAGGCTGGCAGCAGGATGCAAACGGCTATTATTATGTGGAAAACAATACAAAGGTTCTGAACAACTGGCTCCGCCTCGGTGATTCTGCCGGCAGTTATCAGTATTACTATCTGGGTACTGACGGATACATGAGCACCGGCTGGAAGCAGATCGGCGGCGCGTGGTATCATTTCGGCACCAACGGCGTCATGGACAAGGGCTGGGTCAGAGACGGAAACAACTGGTATTACGTCAGTCCGGACAACGGGCAGATGATGACGGGCTGGCTCAAGCTGGATAAGGACGGAAGCAGTTCCTACTATTATTTAAAGGAAGACGGGCGCATGACCACCGGCTGGAGAAGCATCGGGGACGCCTGGTATTATTTCTTTGACAACGGCACCGCCGCCATCGGCCGCTGGGCAGAGGTAGGCGGAAGCTGGTATCTCTTCGGCAGCGACGGAAAGATGCTCACCGGCTGGCAGACCTTAAACGGCAGCACCTATTATCTGGATGCCGGCGGGCGCATGCTGACCGGATGGCTCAGGGACAGCGGCACGGGCGCGGAGTACTACTGCGATCCTTCCTCGGGGGCCAGGGCCACCGGCTGGAAGCAGATCGGCCAGCACTGGTATTATTTCAGCACAGAGGGCGTCCTGCACAAAGGCTGGCTGAACCTGGACGGCAATTACTATTATCTGCAGGATGACGGCACCATGGCTGCGGGCACGACGCTGAACATCGGCGGCACCCAGTACAGCTTCGGCGCCAACGGCGTCTACGTCAGCGGCAATACGGGCAGCAGCATGCAGCCCGGCGGCACGGTATCGTCCGTAACGCCTCAGAGCGGCATCCAAAGCACGTCCGGACCTGCCGGCGGCACGGTCTATACGGGCGCTTCTTCGCTCAATACCAATACGGCTTCCTCTGTCGGCCCCGGCGGCATTACGGGAGGCGCTTCCTCCGCCGGCCCTGACAGCGGCATCATCTACAACGGCACCGGCGGACCCGGCACCTCTGCGGTCACCGGCGGATCCGGCTCGGTCTACGGCGCGGCCACCGGCCTTCAGCCCGGCAGAACGGACGGACCTCCGAACTGATAACAGGATCATCGGAAGAAACGGATCACCAGCTTCATCAGACATCAGTCCCCATGCGGCAGAAGCACTGCTGCATGGGGATTTGTAAATTTTTAAGAAAGATTAAGAATTGTCCTTAAGATTTTCGTAATAAATTGCCATATAAAAGTAATAGCATTCCCGGAAAGACTGGTATATACTGCCGTCATAAGGCTAGGGAGCGGCCACAGAAGGCTATTTATTATGAATTTTTTAAGATTTCCCAAGGGAATTTTAAAGAAAGACTTGATTTGTAGTCCTTTTGGTAGTAATATGGCTCCGTAATCATAATAATCTGCCTTTATGTGCAGAAGTTTAAAAGGAGAGTGCATTCATTATGAGAAAGCAGACCAAATTAGCTGTAATTGTATCCGCAGCTGCTCTGTTGGTAATCGGTGCATCCATGACCGCTTTCGCAGCCAAGGGCTGGCAGAAGGAAGGCGACGACTGGTTCTACTATGATTCCCAGGGCGAAATGGTAACCGGTGCCTGGAAGAGATCCGGCAACGATTATTTCTATCTCAGCGATGACGGCCCCATGGCCAGAAACCAGCTCGTCGAAGACGGAGACAACACCTTCTTCGTAGATGGAAACGGTGTTATGGTCAGAGATACTTGGGTCAGAGTAGATGCTGATGACAATGACGCAGACCTTGATGTTGAGTACAGATGGTATTATTACGACGCTACCGGTAAGGCAGACAAGCAGTCGCCAAGTTCTGACCTTAAGAATAGGAGTATACGCGGCAAGAAGTATGCCTTCGACAGCGATGTAAAGATGCTCTTCGGTTACG
>Ga0129307_1002667_pt1 | contig 13206 bp, 9 predicted proteins | sample P1105metagenome_FD_94437 | JGI IMG/M metagenome (GOLD analysis project Ga0129307, IMG submission 94437) | Capybara group fecal microbial communities from Wisconsin, USA - P1105 metagenome | ecosystem: Host-associated > Mammals > Digestive system > Large intestine > Fecal | place: USA: Wisconsin... | reverse complement strand
GACGCAGAAAAACAAACTTCTTGTGGGAGAGAAGTCAGCTGTTTTCCTGATTTAGGTTGACCGTTTTGCTGCTTATTATCTCTACGGAGCCAAGGAGTCCAAGGAGATTGACGTAATCATGAACCATTAATCTTGAACCCTGAACCAAAGTTAGAACACAGCGGCAATTTTTCGGATCTCCTTCAAGCGCTTGATGAATGACTTGTTGCGTTTAGCTGAAAGAAGATTGTACTTCATCTGCAAAGAAAGCAGCGGAGCGGCGTCAATGTCAAGAGCCTGACCAATCAGCAGGGCCATTTCTGTACTGAGAGGACGCTTGGCATTGAGTACTTCATTGAGTTGGCTAACAGCAACGCCTATTTCATCAGCTAATCGTCGCTGACTAATTCCACGATACTCCAGCTCGTCCTTAATCACTTCACCCGGATGCGTCAGATATGAGGGCTCCAGGTTATTGGCAATCATGTTGTCGTTAATACCTTCTAAATGCTCCATAGCGTCTATTATTTGTAATGGTTCGATAATTCTGTTATGTTAACTACCTCAGCAATGGTCTCTTCATTCTTGACAATCTCACGGAACTCTATTCGATATTGGTCGTTGACCCTAACGGAGGATTCTCCCTTTTTACCACTATGTAGATGTTCGTAGTGAAGACTGCCATAGTGAGTCAAATCTTGTACGTTTTTCAATTCCATCATCAAGTCTATGATGCGGGTGTATTTCTTGACTATTTGCGGTTGGAAGCGATGTTTTTTATCGCTTGTCTGACCATTCTCATAGAGCTCCCTAAGATATTCCTTTTCAAAGGTAACTAACATAGATTACTTGTTTTTCGGGGCAAAGATACAAGGTTCTTCCTTTTTTCACAAATTTGTGAACACTTTTTTGCTTATTCATTGCAAAAATCATCTCTTTCCCGCCCTTCTGTCTCCTTCTTCCCTCAGACATCATTTACCTTTAACCATATCCATGAACCGTGAACCATGAACCAGATTTGCCCTCATACATCTTACATCATACATCTTACATCATCTTCAATAGCCTGATTAAAGTTCAACGATTCCATTTGTAGGTTTTTTTGTGTTAATTTGCTTTTTTTTACGGCAACAGGTTGTTTTCTTTCCAAACTTATTATTACTTTTGCATTCGGATTCTATAGAAAACGTTTTACACCATGCCGCAAGAGACTAAAAATAAAGCTGAATATATTATTATTTTCATCAGCGAGTTCGCTCGCCGCTATGGTCTGTCTGCGCTACAGGCTTATCGTTACCTGAACCGCTACAAGGCCATTGATTTCTTGGACGAGCAGTATAACGTGGCTCATACACAGAGTTTTGAGGATATGGTGCAGAATATGGCCGATTACTGCCAACGTCATGGAGGGGCGCTCGCATGATACTCTATCATGGAACAAACGCGGACTTCATGGCGATTGACTTGAGCACGATAGACTATATGAACGAGTGTACCGTACGCGACCTCGTACTCATGCTGATGGAAGAGCGTGGCATGTCGCTCCACGAAGCACTTGACACGGTCTATAACTCCGAGACCTACGCCAAATTAATGAATCCCGCAACGGGCCTCTATTTCCAAAGCCCTGTTTACATTTACGGCTATCTAGACCGTGAACTTGCCACAGGCAAGATGTAGGCTGCCGTTGTCTAAAGAAATGAAACGTATCGTGGGGACTGGAACTCTGATTCAGCGTATGAATTGACCTGTCCCCGTGATTCTATAGTGTTTGAAAATGAAATAATGCGGACCGCTCAATGGCTTCAAGATGCAGTCCCCTCTATGCGAATCAAAGAACCGTCCCCTGATTCCGAAAGGTCGAAATGTCGAAAAACAGTGAGGCGGCTCAATCGATTTGAGCCGCCTCAGCTTTTTCAGGGTATCGGAAAAAGGGATTATTCAATCCTTATCTTCCTCGTCGAGCCGTCCTTCAGCAGGAGGATGTTCATTCCCTGCTGAAGGCGCTCCAACTTGCGGCCCGTTACGTCGTAGATGGCGCGGACGTGAAGCATCTCGCCGACTTGCAGCATCATGATGCCGTTATCCTCTATCACGGTCACGTCGCAGATGGCCATCACATCAGGATAGGCCACCGACTTCACCGTAATCAGGGCCGTTCCTTCCGCAACAGCCTCCACCTGTCCGTTCGCATCGACCTTGGCAACAGCCTCATCTGACGACGACCATTCCAGACTCTTGTCCGTTGCATTTTCAGGAGAAACGGTTGCTGCCAACTGTCTCTTGTCGCCGACCTGCATCTGGAGCGTATCGTTACTAAGCGCAATCTCTGTTACGGGAATGATGACCGCCACCTCACAGGTGGCCGTCTTGCCGCCATCGACGGTGGTGACGGTAACGGTTGCCGTTCCAGCACTAACAGCCGTGACAAGCCCCTTTGCCGATACGGTGCAAACCGCCTCATCCGAGCTTGCCCATGTGACAGCCTTCTCGCTGGCATCCTCGGGCAGCACGGTTGCCATCAGCTGATAGGTTGCGCCTATCTCTTCCAACACAATGCTTGCCATATCGAGCGTAACGCTTTCTACAGGCTGTATTACGGTAATCTCGCAGGAAGCAGAGACATCCGGATTGGAAACAGACGTTGCGGTTATCGTTGCTGTTCCGGCCTTCAAGGCTTTCACGTTACCTTCGCCGTCAACGGCAGCAACCGTCTCGTCCGAAGAGGTCCAAGCAACGCTCTTGTCCGTAGCATTTTCAGGAGTGACGGTTGCTTCCAGCTTCTTGCTCTCTCCTACGGAGAGTTCAAGCGTTTCGGCGCTGAGTGCAATCTCCTTTACGGGAATGACGACGGTCACCTCGCAGGTGGCTGTCTTGCCGCCATTGACGGTAGTGACGGTGACGGTTGCCGTTCCTGCACCAACAGCCGTGACAAGACCCTCTTCAGATATAGTGCACACCGCTTCGTCAGAACTTGCCCATACAACAGACTTATTACTTGCATCCTCAGGTAATACGGTTGCCGTCAGCTGATGTGTCTTGCCTATCTCCTCAAAAAGAATACTCGTTTCGCTAAGGGTAACGCTCTGAACAGGTTGAGACACTATCACCTCGCAATTAGCCTTTACATCAGGATTAGATACTGACGTAGCCGTTATCTTAGCCGTTCCAGCTTTCTTCCCAGTTACGACACCTTCTCCATCAACATCAACGGTAGCAATTGACTCGTCAGACGAAGACCACACTAAGCTCTTATCCGTCGCATTCTCTGGCAAGATTGTCGCTACCAATTGTTTGTTCTCACCCACCAACAACTGTAGTGTTTCGGCATTCAGCGTTATCGTCTTTACGGGAATAAAGACGGTTACTTCGCATGTTGCCGTCTTGCCCCCATCTACTGTAGTTACTGTAATGGTAGCTATTCCAGCACCTACAGAGGTGATAAGACCTGATTCAGACACCGTACAAACCGCCTCATCCGAGCTTGCCCATGTGACAGACTTATCGTAAGCATCCTCGGGCAACACGGTTGCCGTCAGCTGATACGTTATGCCTATCTCGTTAAAGGCAACATGGGTTGTATCAAGTTTCACCTCCAGAACAGGCTGCAACACGGTGACTTCGCATGAGGCTGTCACATCGGGATTGGATACCGACGCAGCTGTTATTACAGCTTTTCCCGCTTTCTTGCCTGTGACCACACCATTGGCATCAATCGTTGCAATCGCTTCATCCGAGGTTGTCCACGTTACACTCTTGTCTGTAGCATTTTCAGGAAGGAGGGTAGCAACCAACGTTTCTGTTTCATTGACTTTTAGTGTCAAGCTTTCTCTGCTCAAGGCAATGCTGGTTACGGGGAACGTCACCAAATCACCCTCCTGCACAAAGAAGAATTCTTTCCATTGGTCAGCTGCCATATAGGCATTCACGTAGCCGACGGGAACATACAACGTGCAATCCCACTTATTGAGGTCGTCAAGAGCCTGACTTCCACAAACGGGAGGGACAATAGCTCTACTCCGTATGCTTGTGATAGCGGTACAATCCGAAAACGCCTCTTTGCCTATGCTCTCCACACTCCTACCGAAGGCAAAGCTCTGCAAGCCAGAGCAGCCCGAGAACGCCCAGTCGCCGATGGTCGTTACGCCGTCGCCTATCTTGATGCTCTTCAGGTTTGTGCAGCCGTAGAACTCATTGGGAGATATTTCCGTCTCACGGTCAGTAACAACCACCGAGCGCAGCGAAGTGTTGCGATAGAATGGAGAATACCCTTTACTGCTTTCTGTCGGATAGGAGATGTTTCGTCCGATATAAACTGAATCCAACGGACAACTGGAGAACAGAGGATCTTTTCCATTGGAGCCTAACGAAAGGACGTCGTTCGCGAAATCGCCTGTCTTCTCTTCCATAATCAGCTCCTTCAGGCTGGTACAACCATTGAAAGCATTATCGCCAATCTGCGTTACCGATTGCGGAATCTTCACGGCAGGCAACGCTTTGCACCCATTGAAGGCTTCAGTTTCTATTATTCCCACTTTTTCTCCCACTTGAAGATCTGTCAAAGAGGAACAGTTTTCAAAAGCATTTTTGTTTATTCTTCTCACATTCGCTCCTATTTTCACTCCTTCCAAAGAAGAACAACCACTAAATGCTTTTGCATTGATGGAATTGACAGCATCGGGTATGGCGATGCTCTTTAACTGTGTACAACCGCTGAATGCCGACTCGCCAATCGAATCAACACTTTCTCCCAATGTTATAGCCTTTAATCCCCTGTTGTTTTCAAAGACAGATTTTCCAATACCTTTGTTAATATAAGCATCAAAGGAACTTGCTATCCCTGAAAACGCATAATCTTTGATTGTTCCTTTATTTGAAATCGAAAGTTTTTGAATATTTGAACAACCATAAAAGGCATATTCACCTATTTCTCCCTCGTGTTCTAACGTTACATCTTTAACGAAAGTATTCTGATACATCGAATACGGACGAATCTGCCTTACGGCCATCTCAATGTTTCGATAGGAAACCGTCTTTCCAATTTGAATGTTTTCTACCGCTTTATCATAGGTACAATCTATCACGTCACAGGTCCGGTCAGCAAGGCTAACCGGTACGTATTTTACGCCCTCTACCTCAAAAATAGAGCTAAGTGAGGGATAGACTGTCTGATTAGTAAAGTCATATTGCTCATTGGCTACATAATTGATGGTTCCTCCTAGGTACTTGTAGCCATTGGGAGGCGTATTCGTCAGCCATATCACTTTAACAGGACGACTACCTACCCCATTCTCATAACTGAAGGCATTATCCGCTATGCTTAGAACACCACTTCCAATAGTGATGGACTCTATATTTGTGTTGTAAAAAGTGTTAGTTTTTATCTCCGTGATCGAATTGCCTATAGTGACGGAGGTCAAACCAAGGCAACCAGAGAAAGCCCCTTCGTCAATAGAAGTCACTTCATTCCCAATTATTACTTCCTGAATGGTTTTAAAACCGCTGAACCATGAACTTACATCCACACAACGGAAGGTGATAGAGGTCAAGCAAGCGCAATTTTGGAAAGCATTGTAGCTGATGAAGGTCACACTGTTGCCGATGGCGACGGAAATCAGGCTTCTACATCCATCGAATGCAGAGTTGCCGATGGAAGTCACACTATTGGGAATGGTGACGGAGGTCAGGCCGCTGCAATTCTTGAAAGCAGACTCGCTGATGGAGGTCACGCTATTTCCGATGGTGACGGAGGTAAGGCCGCTGCAACCCCCAAAAGCATTTTTATCAATGGAAGTCACGCTATTGGGAATGGTGACGGAGAACAGGCCGCTGCAACCAGAGTATTTGCAAGTTGTTTTGTATCAGAAATTTACGAGTTAAACGGTAGAAAAGTGGTGACGCAGATTCTATAAAGGGCGAAAAAGATGAAAATTTAACATTTTTAACTTTATTAAACCACAAAAAGTGTGCGTTTGTGCAATGATATGGATACGCCAGCATCCACACTTCAGAAAATGTAGTATGTTCGGGTAATAAGAATAATATGAGCCTACAAGCCATATATGAAATGCAGACAGGGGGCTGCAAAAGTCTGACAATAATCTCTGATTGTTGCCGAAGTGTGGTCAGCAAACTGGCACTTGTAGATATCATTTCTCTAAATATCAGCAAAAAAGGAGTACAATGAGAGGAAAAATGAAAGATATGTTTGGCCATATTGGCGAAAAGTTGTAATTTTGTGGCCGAAAATATGGCGAAAAGTTGTAAATCGTTCGCTGCTATAGTTGCAAAAAGTTGTTATTATGCTTAGAAGAAAAGTATTAGAACAAATAGAAGAGTGGCATCAGGATGGGTGCAGAAAAGCATTACTGCTGACAGGCGCCAGACAAGTAGGCAAAACTACCGCAGTGCGGGAGTTTGCCAAGCAGCACTACACGCACTTTGTTGAGGTGAACTTCGTGAAGCGTCCAGTGGCCCAACAAGCCTTTGACGGCGACCTTGACACTAAGACCATCATTACCAACCTTTCTGCAATGGGTTTCGGGCCTTTCGTGGAAGGTAAGACACTCATATTCTTCGACGAGATTCAGGAGTGCCCCAATGCACGTACCGCTATCAAGTTCCTTGTGGAAGACCATACTTACGACTACATCGAGTCAGGCTCGCTGCTGGGAATCAATTACAAGCCCGTGCCGTCCTACCCCGTAGGCTATGAAGACGAGATTGCCATGTTCCCGCTCGACTTTGAGGAGTTCCTGTGGGCAAACGGCGTGTCAGAGCAGGTGTTCGAATTGCTAAGGAAGTCGTATCACGATGAAACCTCCGTGCCAGACTTTATCCATCAACAAATGAGCCAGTACTACCGTCAGTTCCTTGCAGTGGGTGGTATGCCAGAGGCGGTTCAGGCGTTTGTGAACAACCCCGACTTCCGAACCGTGGAGAAAGTCCATCGTTCCATCCTGACCACCTACCGTGCAGACATCACACAGTATGCAGGAAAAGACCAGGTTCTGGTGAAGCGGGTCTTCGATGCCATCCCATCTGAACTAGCAAAAGAGGACAAACGCTTCATCCTCGCGGATTTAGAGAAGGGCGCTTCACGTCGCAAATATGAAGACCCCACCCAATGGCTCATCGATGCTGGCATTGCCTATTACTCGTTCAACACGTCTGCCTTTGAACTGCCTTTTGAGGCTACGGAGAACAGAAAATTGTACAAGCTGTATATGGTTGATACAGGGTTGCTGGGAAGCATCCTTCTCAAAGGCATCCAGTTCCAGGTGCTTAGCGGCGACATCAGCGTTAATGAGGGAGCACTTACGGAAAACTATGTAGCTTGTGCCTTGTCAGCCAAGGGCTTCTCACTTCACTATTACGACAAGAACAGCAAGCAGGAGTTGGACTTCATCATCGAAGAACAGAACAAGATTACCCTTATTGAAGTAAAGTCTGGTGAGAAATACAAGAGGCATGCCTCATTAGACGCAGCCATCAGAGACCATGCAGACAAGATTCATCGCTCCATTGTATTAAGCCGATACAATGTCAGCAAGAAGGATGGTGTGTTATATCTTCCGCTTTACATGGCGATGTTTCTATAGCCACATAGCATATAGGATAAGTCTATAGACTCCCGGTGTAACCACACGAAAGTTGCACTGGGATTTTTTTAGGCACCCATTTTTGACAACAACAGATAACAATATTTGAAAAAATTGCCATCTTGGGATGCTATTTTTGCAAAAAAGCATAAAAATAGGTAGGCATAATTGCAGTTTTTTTATTTGCCTTGCATTTGTTTGACTTTTTTTGTGTATTTTTGTAGCGTGTTCTGCATCTGCGGAGTCGCTTTTGCGACAATTGCAAGAAAAAGGCACACAAACATATTGGCTCTTACGCTACCAAATTACCACACCGCAAGTAAATGAGCCAAATAAAAACATGCTTGAGCGTCGCGCTACAATGCGCAGACGTATTCATGGCATGTTTGGGTTGTGGTAAACCTTGGTAGCGCGTGGATTCGTTCTGCGCATTTTCGTTAAATAACTAATAGTTCAGATAAAAATGAGAAAGATCATCGTTTTATTAGCAGTTTTGTTGGTTGCATTTCAATCTACTGCACAGAATGTTAACAGCCACCCCATCACAATTGACGAGGCTGAACAGATTGCGGCATCGTTCTTTGACCACATTGGTGGCAAGAAATCTAATTCTGCAAAGCGTCAAGCAAAAGGACTATACGACAAGCCTGTTCTAGCTTATAAAGCTGGCACAGAACAAGATGTTTCTTTTTACGTATTTAATAATACAACAGAGGGGTTTGTTTTGATTGGTGGTAAAAGTGATATGCCATCAATTCTTGGCTTTTCTTACACAGGTGCTTTTGATTATGATAAAGCTCCTGAGAATTTTCTCTGGTGGATGAAGCAATATGAATCAAGTGGAACGTTGAAAAGAACGAGTTCTAATCAAATAAAACATAGTATTGCACCTTTGCTTACTACCAAATGGGGGCAGAACGAGCCATTCAATAATGCAATTCCATCTTTAGGCGCTAATTATAGGGCATTTCCTACTGGCTGTACTGCTACCGCTATGTCACAGGTGATGAAATACTACGAACATCCTCAAAACGGTATAGGGTCTAACAGTTATTCAATTACATATAACGGAACCAACACATTGAATTTTTACGCAGATTTTGCCAACACACGCTATGATTGGAATAACATGTTGGATGATTATTCTTCTGGGTATAATCAAACGCAAGCCGATGCCGTGGCAACTATAATGTATCACGCGGGAGTTTCTGAAAACATGAAGTACTCTAGTATGAGTTCTGCTGATTCAAAAAAAGGGGCAATGGCTTTAATCAATAACTTTAACTATGATAAGGGGCTAACATGTGGAGAACGCAAATACTTTACTGACGATGACTGGGAGAATATTATATATACTGAACTGGCAAATGGTCGGCCTGTGCTGTATTCTGGCACATCGGTAAACGGTGATGAGTCTATTGGACATGAGTTTATTTGCCATGGATATAACGCAGATTATGATTTATATGCAATTAACTGGGGGTGGGCAGGTTTATATGATGGATATTTTGCACTTACGGGAAAAATGGCATTGAATCCATATAATAAAGGTGCATTATTAAGTAAAAGCCGCTCTCCCAAGTTGTCATCTGCAGATGTGGATTGTGACCAAAAGCCAATACTAAATTATAAACTTGTTCCTATTTCAGGTGACCCCAAACCTGTTCTTGGTGTTGTCGCAGATGGCTCTTCACAAGTGAAAATTGTGTTAGATAGTTCCTCGAAACTTCCTTCGTCAAAATGTGGGTATTCTTATAAATGGGAGTTATCAGAAGATATTGGCACTTTAGATAATACTGAATCATGGAACAATATAATCTATACTGCTCCAGAAGATTTTCCAGCAGACAAACCTGGCAGTGCCATCCAGATTCAGGCTATATTAACCTGTACTAACGAAAATGTATGCTATACGGAAAAGAAAGTCGATATTATAACATACAGAGTTCCTGTTTTGTTTGTACATGGTTTAAATTCAAAACAAGCTTCTTGGGATAAAATGAGGACATATATTAAGAAGAAAGGTTATTCTGATGCTTTGTTACACTGCGTGGATTATGAAGGTTCACACAATGATAGTTTTGAATACAATAAAAATGTGGTCGGAGATAAAGCTAACGACGTAATATCAGAGTTATTAGACAGGCATAGGATTGTCTGTAAAAAAGTTGATGTTGTCGGCCATTCTATGGGAGGTCTTCTTACAAAAAAGTATATTCAAAATAATGGCGGTGGAATGTTCCACAAAATTATCACGATTAACACACCTCATGGTGGGAGTCAGTTTGGAGATTTTATGATTGACAAAAGAGTTCAATTTGTTCGTGACATTAAAGATCTTATTGTTGAGAAGAAAGTGTTGGGAAAAACTATGCGATATAGCCAAACTCCACACCCCATAAACAGAAGGTTTCTCAGAGAATTATATAATAATTTTGCTCCGAGCAAAACAGATATAAACCATGGAGCTGTTGCGGATCTGAGTGTTGAGAACAATGCCATTAAGATTATAGACAATAATCGCACACGGGATGTAAAATGTCATGCAATAGTTACATCGAGCAATAGCGAATGGTTATTGAATCAATTTTTCTCAGCATTTGAATATGCTAATTTTCCCGCTTTCAGAAATGAACTATTCCGTAATGAATCATGTGACTTGATAGTTTCAAGACCCAGTCAAGAAGGTGGTCTTTTGGGCAATCAAACCACATTCAGAAGTGGCGGTCTAAACTACTGTCATATATTTACATGTGATAATAAAGTAATTCAAGACTGCGTATTAGACTTGTTGTCTAAGAGTCTTCAAAGCCCAGCTTTTGCTGACGGTTTTAGGCATACTGGCGGGTTACATTATCAAATGAACGGATTAGATAGAGTTTATACTATTTATACTCCAGAAAATATTGCAAACCCGGAAACACACCCCAATTACCACCCTACTAGTGCTCCAAGAAAGATTTCTTCAAACAATACCACTAGCAGTTCTGACGATTCATACTTGATACTAAATAGTGTTTATAATGTTGGAGATAGTATCGTAAAAGTTTCAATAAGTTCTGTTGGTTCTTTCACTGATATAAAATTTGGTAGTATATACAAAAATAATCCTCTTGAAATTGTGAACTCTTCAGAAGGTGTTTTGCAACTACCAAAGAATACTATGGGAGATTTAGTCGTCTTATATGAAGGCAAATGTGAAGATGGATGCTGGTTTAGTGCAACTGATACAATTTCTATAAATACGGTGGACGAGAATAATCTTGAAAGGGTACAATTTGTAAACGACACTATATATGTAAGAGAAAAAAAGAGTTCTTCTGTTTCTGTTATGTGCTATTGGAAGGATGGGACAACAACAACCTTGGAAACTCCTAATTTAGCAATTCTTGATCAACAGATAGCTACAATAGATAATGAATATGTTATTCATGCGCATAAGCAAGGTACAACAACAATTAAAGCAACATATTTGGGAAAAGAATGCCATGCTGTTATTGATGTATATAACACACCAACGGAACAAGTGTCCCTTTTTGATGAAGAAGATTTGTATAATTATGGGTATACATCAGATCAGACCATTTTTTATAACATAAAGCCTGAAGAAGGAGGCGAATATGTTGTCTGTCTGGCCTCAAAAGATGATGTAATTCTTTCTGACAAAACAGGCGAGACAATAACATCAATTACAATAAATCGCGCAACAGGAACTGACAAACAACTAAGTTTTCGCTATATTCCATACAATTGTGGACTTGCTAGTGTTAATTTCCAATACGGAATTATCTTTAGAAATTTAATCAATGGCAAGACTTATTCGAAATCAGGTGGTAACTCATCCCTCTCACAAGGCTATTCCTTTTCACAACCAACGAAAATATCGTTTACCACATCTTTAATATCTTATAATGGCATATATGAAGTATTACCCGCTTACAGCATAGATAATGGTAATACATGGCAGGCCATGTACTATAATGCGTCCCAAGAGATACCACAGATAATAATTGAAGGAGGCGACAATGACGAACTAGTGTCTCTGTCATTAAGCACTTCGTTAACGCAAATACAAATTGGGCAATCTTCATATATTACATACAGTCCGTACTATACAGGTAAAATTTCCTATGTATCATCAGATACAAAAATAGCAGAAGTAACAGACGATGGTGAAATTATAGGGATATCCAAAGGAACGGCCACTATTACAGCAAATATTGAGGGAGATAGTTTTTATAAAAAGGAAACTATCACATTTACAGTATTTGTTGTTGATCACGAATGTAATCCTCTTATTTTGGCAATATCTAAAAATGATTTAAGAATAGGTGAAACAGCTGTAGTTGTCGCCCCTAATAATTATTATGGGGCCATCAATTTTGATGTCCATCCAGATGGTGTTGTCAAAGTATTTCCGTCAGGACTAGTTTCGGCTTTGTCACCTGGTCATGCTGTAATTACGGCAACCAATTCATCTACATATGATTATTATGAGACAACAAATGCCATTACAATTGATGTGGCACCTTCATCCCCAGTTGTAGACGATGAACTATGCATCAGCAAAGTTCCTACTGTTGGAACAGACAATGTAATTTCAGAAGGGAATAGCACCATGAGTGTTACTATACTGAATAATACAGAAAGCGAAATAAAAAAAGCAACGCTATATTATCGTCTATATCTGGACAATGGTAGATATTGGAATCTCTGGACTTGGAGTGACCTTTCTGCAGGCAGAAGCTTTACTCACGAGTTTGACTTGCTGACATTAAAAGACTATATGACACCGGGAAAACAATACAATTGTTATTTCTACAAAGATGAAAACTTTAGTCAGCCGATGAACGTGCCATCTATTACATTCCAATATGGTGTAAAAGAAAGTATTTCTGTAATTCTGAATAATAACTGCACGACTCTTTCTCTTCCTTTTGACTCGGACATCCCTGCTGGATTGCATGCGTATGAAGTCAAAGCATACTATAAAGATATACTAGTGATGACCGAAGTCCCATATTTGAATCGTAATCACTCATATATTATTTCAGGTGATTCTAAGACCTACATGTTTACAGGGATTGTTATTCCAACATCAACAAATCCGAGGTATGGCTTCATGACAGGGCTTCATAATGAAAGAATTGTACCGAAAGGCAATTATGTAATTACTGATGAAACAAAACCGCGAGTACGATGCTTGACGGATGACGAAGAGATGCAAAAATGGTCTGCCTATTTGACCCTGCCATCTTCTTCATCATCGGATTTCCCTCTTCTTTTCCCAGAAGACATAGCAAACAAAATCGAAACAATTGTTAAAAATGATAATAGTCGGATTATTGGAATATATGACATTGATGGGAAAAGGCTATCTCATTTCCAAAGAGGATTTAATATCATAAAATACTCAAATGGGTCAAATAGAAAAGTCTACTTAAAGTAGTTGCTTTATCATCCTTAATGTGTATAAATTGTTAGAAGTTATGTAACATTCATTATTATTTAGAGCGTATGAAGAATCTTATTCTATTTTTATTTGTTGTTGCCACGACAGCAGTAAGTGCTGAAACATATTACCCTCGTAAGATAGTAATGGAAGAGGGAACTGGTACTTGGTGCG
>Ga0129307_1002666_pt1 | contig 13221 bp, 8 predicted proteins | sample P1105metagenome_FD_94437 | JGI IMG/M metagenome (GOLD analysis project Ga0129307, IMG submission 94437) | Capybara group fecal microbial communities from Wisconsin, USA - P1105 metagenome | ecosystem: Host-associated > Mammals > Digestive system > Large intestine > Fecal | place: USA: Wisconsin... | reverse complement strand
GCAAGGAATTACATGAAGTAATTCCCTACATTGGATGCCAGTTCTTGGCGTAAACGAACTTGACATTCATTTTTGGACACGCTTTACGGATAATTGCGGATAACCATTTTTTTAATACGAATGAGCCATAAATTATCTAATCACAATTTTTGAATAATTTGTGGTAATTCGTGTTGAAAATAATAATCGCAGAATAGTCACCAGATGGCCTCACCATGTTAAAAAACCTAATTTTATTGTATTTAATTAGGTGTTTAGACGAATTATCCGTAATTTTGCACCCCAATTTGAGAAAGTCTCGTTTTAAAGAAACAACCATCAACAAAACATCCAATATTAGAAGATGAAAATTACAATGGAAACCCCCGACAAGGTTAGCGCATTGCTGACCGTCGTCGTCGAGGAAGAAGATTACAAGACCAAGGTAGAGCAGAAACTGAAGGATTATCGCCGCAAAGCCAACGTTCCCGGCTTCAGGCGCGGACAGGTGCCCATGGGCATTATCAAGCGTCAATTTGGCGATGCCATCCAAAGGGATGAGATAGGAACCCTCGTCAATGAAAGCGTTGGCAAGTATTTGCAAGACAACAACGTCGGCGTGCTTGGCACCATTTTGCCTTCGGAAGCACATAAGCCGGAAGTTTCCAGCACCGACAAATCATACACCTTCTATTTCGACATCGCATTGGCGCCGGAAATCAACGTCAATCTCTCCAAGGACGACCACATCACCTATTACGACATCGATGTGGACGATGAAATCATCGACCAGCAGGTGAGCATGATTGCCAGCCAGCACGGTCAATACGAGGATGTGGAGCAGTTTGATGAGAGCAAGGCTGACAGACTGGTGGGCGACCTCCGCCAACTGGACGAAGAAGGAAGCACGCTCGAGGGAGGCATCACCGTGGCCGAAGTCTCACTCATGCCCCAATATATTAAGGTGGAAGAGCAGAAGGCTCTCTTCGCCAATGCCAAACTTGGCGACATCATTCCTTTCAACCCCAAGAAGGCATATCCTGACAACGATGCCGAGGTGGCTGCCATGCTGAAGATGAAGAAGGAGGAGGTGGCAGACATCACTTCCGACTTCAGTTTCCAGGTGACACGCATCACGAGATATGTGCCTGCCAAGGTGGACCAGCAGCTCTTCGACAAAGTCTTCCAACCCGGAACAGTGAACTCCGAGGAGGAATTCCGTCAGGAAATAGCAAAGGGCATCAAGCCGCAGCTCGACTCCGAGGCTGACTACCGCTTCTTCGCCGACGTGAAAAAGTATGCCGAGGAGATGGCCGGCGAGATAAATCTTGCCGAAGACATCCTCAAGAGGGTCATGCGCTTCAGACTGAAAGAGGAGAACAAGAGCGATGCGTCGGTGGATGAGGCATTCGACTCAAGCATAAGTGCACTGAAATGGCAACTCATCAAGGAGAAGCTCGTCAGGAATGCAGGCGTGCAGGTGGGCGATGACGACATCAAACTCACCGCAAAGGCCATGGCAAGGGCACAGTTCGCACAATATGGCATGAACGACATCCCCGACGACTATTTGGAGAGCTACGCCGACAAACTGCTCAAGGATGAAAAATCCAGGGATGGAATCATCGACCGGACGGTGGACAACGTTCTCGTTCATGCACTCAAAAACACCGTCACACTTGACGTGAAAAAGGTGTCATTGGACGAATTTAGGCAAATCAAATAGGAATAAACCACTTTTTTTGAAAAAATAACTCCTTTTTTTGAAGGTTATCGACTTTTTTTCGTAACTTTGTTGCAAAGAACTGAAAAAAGTCGGTAACCTTTAATTTATGGTCTGATTTTTGTACTTTTCATTTGCGGTGGAAGGATGGAAGAATTTACACCGCTTATGTCAATAAAAAGAAATTCAAAATGAACGATTTTAGAAAGTACGCTACAAAGCATTTGGGAATCAACGGAATGGTGCTCGACGACGTCATCAGCACGCAGGCACAATACCTCAACCCCTACATCCTCGAGGAAAGGCAGCTCAACGTCACACAGATGGATGTCTTCTCACGTCTCATGATGGACCGCATCATCTTCCTCGGGACGCCCATTGACGATTATACTGCCAACACCCTGCAGGCGCAGTTGTTGTATCTCGACTCCGTGGACAGTGGAAAGGACATCTCCGTTTACATCAACTCGCCCGGAGGAAGTGTCACTGCCGGACTGGGCATCTATGACACTATGCAGTTCATTACCAGCGACGTCGCCACCATCTGCACGGGCATGGCCGCTTCCATGGCCGCCGTCCTGCTCGTGGCCGGTGCAGAAGGCAAGAGGGCTGCCTTGACCCACAGCCGTGTGATGATACACCAGCCTCTCGGAGGCGTGCAGGGACAGGCTTCCGACATCGAAATCGAGGCCCGCGAGATACTCAAATACAAGAAGGAACTCTACAACATCATCGCCGAGCACTCCCACACGCCTTTCGACAAGGTGTGGAACGACTCCGACCGCAACTACTGGATGACCGCCGAGGAGGCCAAGGTGTATGGCATGATTGACAATGTGCTGAAAAGAAAAACCAGCCTATGAACAAATGCAGCTTCTGCGGACGTAATGAGAAGGAGGTGAAACTGCTCATCTCCGGCATCAACGGATACATCTGCGAGTCGTGCTCGCAGCAGGCTTACGAGATTGTCCAGACTTCCGGCGTGCTGTCCTCCAGCACTTCCGGAGCTGGCAAGCTCGACTTGGACAAACTGCCCAAACCCAAGGAAATCAAGGATTACCTCGACCAATATGTCATTGGCCAGGACGAGGCCAAACGCTTCCTCAGCGTGGCCGTTTACAACCATTACAAACGCCTCAACCAAGTGGGTGGCTCCGGCGACGTGGAGATAGAAAAGAGCAACATCATCATGGTGGGCACCACCGGCACGGGAAAGACCTTGCTCGCACGCACCATCGCCAAACTGCTCGATGTGCCTTTCACTATCGTCGATGCCACCGTCTTCACCGAGGCGGGATATGTGGGCGAGGATGTCGAGAGCATCCTCTCACGATTGCTGCAAGTGGCCGACTACGATGTGGAGGCTGCTCAAAGAGGCATCGTCTTCATTGACGAAATAGACAAGATAGCACGCAAAAGCGACAACCCGTCCATCACACGCGATGTCAGCGGGGAGGGCGTGCAACAGGGATTGCTCAAACTCCTTGAGGGAACGATGGTCAACGTGCCACCACAGGGAGGCAGGAAGCATCCGGACCAGAAATACATCCAGGTGGACACGCGAAACATCCTCTTCATCTGCGGAGGAGCATTCGACGGCATCGAGCGCAAGATAGCACAGCGCCTCAACACACACGTGGTGGGCTACAACTCCGTGCAGAACGTAAGGAACATCGACAAGGAGGACCTCATGAAATATGTTGTGCCGCAAGACCTCAAGTCCTTCGGCCTCATACCCGAAATCATCGGAAGACTGCCCGTGCTCACCTATCTCAACCCTCTCGACAGGGAAGCACTGAAGAAAATTCTCGTGGAACCCAAAAACTCCATCGTCAAGCAGTATGTCAAACTGTTCGAGATGGATGGCATCAGCCTCTCTTTCTCCGAGGAGGCCCTCGACTACATCGTGGACAAAGCCCAGGAATACAAACTCGGGGCGAGAGGCCTGCGCTCCATCGTGGAGACTGTCATGATGGACGCCATGTTTGACATGCCATCCATGAAGGTGGAAAAATTCGAGGTGACACTTGACTACGCGAAAGAAAAACTTGACAAAGCACATATCCAGAACCAGGCCGTAGGGTGAGCGGCTGCTCGCCCCAAGGCCTGGCGAAGGCCCATATCAAGGAACACACACATGCCTACAGACGTTAACCTAACCCAGCAACTGAAAAAGCATTTCGGCTTTGACAAATTCAAAGGCGACCAGGAAGCCATCATTCAAAACGTGCTCGCCGGTAATGACACCTTCGTGCTCATGCCCACGGGCGGTGGCAAGTCGCTATGCTACCAACTGCCCTCCCTCATCATGGAGGGCACGGCCATAGTCATCTCACCACTCATCGCACTGATGAAAAACCAAGTGGACGTGGTGAACGGCATCAGCGAGGAGGAGGGGGTGGCACACTACCTCAACTCCTCACTCAACAAAGCCGCCATCGACCAGGTGAAGGCCGACATCCTGCAAGGAAAGACCAAACTGCTCTATGTCGCACCCGAGTCGCTCAACAAAGATGACAACGTGGAGTTCCTCAAACAAGTGAAAATCTCATTCTACGCCATCGATGAGGCACACTGCATCTCGGAGTGGGGGCATGATTTCAGACCGGAATACAGGAACATAAGGCCCACCATCCAGCGGATAGGAGTGGCGCCGGTCATCGCGCTCACCGCCACCGCCACCGACAAGGTGCGCACCGACATCAAGAAAAACCTTGGCATTCTCGATGCAAAGGAATTCAACAGCTCCTTCAACAGACCCAACCTCTATTATGAGGTGAGGGCGAAGACCAACGACATCAACAAGCAAATCATACGCTTCATCAAGCAGAACAGCGGAAAGAGCGGCATCGTGTATTGCTTGTCGAGAAAGAAGGTGGAGGAACTCGCCGCCGACTTGTGCGCCAACGACATCAAGGCGGCTGCATACCACGCCGGACTGGAGACCGCCAAGCGCTCGGAGACGCAGGATGACTTCCTCATGGAGCGAATAGACATCATCGTGGCTACCATCGCTTTCGGAATGGGCATCGACAAGCCTGATGTCAGGTTTGTCATACACTATGACATCCCAAAGAGCCTCGAAGGCTACTACCAGGAAACCGGCAGGGCCGGCAGAGACGGGGGAGAGGGCAAGTGCATCACGTTCTACTCCTACAAGGACTTGCAGAAACTTGAAAAGTTCATGGAGGGCAAGCCCGTCGCAGAGCAGGACATCGGAAGGCAACTGCTGCAGGAGACTGCTGCATACGCCGAGTCGTCGGTGTGCAGGAGGAAAATGCTGCTGCATTATTTTGGCGAGGAATACAACAAGGACAACTGCGGAAATTGTGACAACTGCCTCCATCCCAAGACAAAACGCGAGGGAAAGGACTTGTTGCTCATCGTGCTGCAAGCCATAGTGGCCGTGAAGGAGAATTTCCGTGCTGAGTACATCATCGACTTCGTCAAGGGCCGCCCCACGGAAGACATCGTCTCGCACAAACACGACCAACTCGAGGAGTTTGGCTCTGGTGAGGACGAGGATGAGAAGATGTGGAACCCGGTGATAAGGCAGGCCATGATTGCCGGGTACATCAAGAAGGACGTGGAAAACTACGGACTGCTCAAATTGACGGCTGCCGGGAAGCGCTTCATGAAAAACCCGGTGTCGTTCATGGTGGTGGAGGACACGGAGTTCAAGGACGACTACGACGAGGAGGGTGGCGACGGAGCCGGCGCTCTCGACCTCGAACTATACGCCATGCTCAAGGACTTGAGGAAGAAAATGGCGAACAAGCTGAAGGTGCCGCCATACGTCATCTTCCAAGACCCCTCCCTCGAGCAAATGGCCACCATGTACCCCATCAGCCTGCAGGAACTGCAGAACATCCAGGGTGTGGGAGCCGGAAAGGCCAAGCGCTATGGGACGGAGTTCTGCGAACTTATCAAGAAGCACTGCGAGGAGAACGACATCGAACGGCCAGAGGAACTGCGTGTCAAGACGGTGGCCAAGAAGTCCATTCTCAAGGTGAAAATCATTCAGAGCATCGACAGGAAAATCGACTTGGAGGAGGTGGCAAGGGCTCAGGGCCTCGACTTCGACGACCTGCTCACGGAGATAGAGAACATCGTCTATAGCGGCACCAAGCTCAACATCGACTATTTCATCGACGACGTGATGGACGAGGACCATGTGGACGACATCTACGACTATTTCTGCGAGAGCGAGACCGACGACCTCAACGTTGCCATGGAGGAACTGGGCGAAGAATATTCCGAGGAGGATATCAGAATGGTCAGAATCAAGTTTATTTCGGAAATGGCCAACTGAAAAACAGTCCATTTGCCGGAAATACATCCATCTCCGGGAGGAAATGACCACCATTTCCTCCCGGATTTTTCATGCTTTTTTGCGCGCACGGCCTTTTGAAGCCCACTCGCTCCGTTAAATCGTATTAATTCAACAAGAAAAATTGGGAAAGCACCCGATTTGTGGATTTTTATTGCTAATTTTGCACGCAATAAATTCTAAAGACATGTCATCATTTGTTGCAGAAAAAATTGTTATGGACGGTCTCACTTTCGATGACGTCCTCCTTATTCCAGCTTATTCAGACGTCCTGCCAAGGACGGTGGAGTTGAAAACCAAGTTCTCCCGAAACATCGGGTTGAACATACCTTTCGTCACTGCTGCCATGGACACCGTTACGGAGTCATCCATGGCCATCGCCATTGCAAGGGAAGGTGGCATCGGCGTGATACACAAGAACATGTCCATCGAGGAGCAGGCACGACAAGTGGCTATCGTCAAGAGAGCCGAGAACGGCATGATCTACGACCCCGTCACCATCCGCAAGGGGAAGAAGGTGAGCGACGCCCTCGACATGATGGCCGAGTATCACATCGGTGGCATCCCCGTGGTGGATGAAGACAACCACTTGGTGGGCATCGTCACCAACCGCGACCTGCGCTTCGAACTGCGCTTGGACAGGCTCATCGACGATGTGATGACGAGCGAAAACCTCGTTACCACGCACCAGAAAACCGACCTGGCAGCGGCAGCACAAATCCTGCAGGAGAACAAGATAGAGAAACTGCCCGTGGTGGACAAGGAAAACCACCTGGTGGGCCTCATCACATACAAGGACATCACCAAAGCCAAGGACAAGCCCATGGCATGCAAGGATGACAAGGGGCGTCTCCGCGTGGCTGCTGGCGTGGGTGTCACCGCCGACACGCTGGCACGCATGGAGGCCTTGGTAAACGCCGGAGCCGACGCCATCGTCATCGACACCGCACACGGCCACTCCAAGTCCGTGATAGAAAAACTCGTGGAGGCAAAGAAGGCCTTCCCGACAGTGGACATCGTGGTGGGCAACGTGGCCACCGGAGAGGCAGCGAAGATGCTTGCCGACAACGGGGCGGATGCCGTAAAGGTGGGCATCGGGCCGGGCTCCATCTGCACCACGCGTGTGGTGGCAGGTGTGGGCGTCCCGCAGCTCAGCGCCGTCTATGACGTCTATTCGGCACTCAAGGGCACAGACATACCACTCATCGCCGACGGCGGACTGCGCTACTCGGGCGACGTGGTGAAGGCCATCGCCGCCGGTGGCAGCAGCGTCATGGTGGGTTCGCTCGTTGCCGGCACGGAGGAGAGCCCAGGCGACACCATCATCTTCAATGGCAGGAAGTTCAAGAGCTACAGGGGAATGGGTTCGCTCGAGGCCATGGAAAACGGTTCAAAGGACCGCTATTTCCAATCAGGCACCAAGGAGACCAAGAAACTTGTGCCGGAAGGCATCGCCGGTCGTGTGCCTTACAAGGGCACCGTGGCAGAGGTGATTTACCAACTCGTAGGAGGCCTTCGCTCCGGCATGGGATACTGCGGGGCAGGGAGCATCGAGAAACTGCACGAGGCGAAATTCACACGCATCACCAACGCCGGCGTCATGGAGAGCCACCCACACGACATCACCATCACCAGTGAGGCTCCCAACTATTCACGACCAGAATAATAAACTAAAAATAAGACAATGAGACTGAAGACTTTAGCTGCTTTGCTCGCCTTTTCTGCGGCGGCATTTGCCCAAACCGACCCCACCATCATGACCATCAATGGTGTCCCTGTGTCCAGGTCGGAGTTTGAGTACTCTTTCAATAAAAACAACTCTGAGGGGGTCATCGACAAAAAGTCCGTGGAGGAATACGTTGACCTGTTCATCAACTATAAGTTGAAAGTGGCGGCTGCCATCGACGAGGGGCTTGACACCCTCACTTCCTACAAGACGGAGTTTGCACAATATCGCGACCAACAGGTGAGGCCGTCCTTCATCACCGACAAGGACATCGAGGAGGAGGCAGAGCGCATCTACCAACGCACACAGCATTATGTGGACTCCCTCGGTGGACTGGCAAAGCCGGCTCACATACTCATCGCTGTCAACCAGCGCGATACGGAGGAGAAGAGGGAGAAGGCCAAGCAGAAGGCAGACTCCATCTACCAGGCCATCAGCCAAGGGGCCGACTTCGCCACACTGGCCAAAGCACATTCCGACGACCCGGGCTCAAAGGTCAATGGAGGGGAAATAGGATGGATACAACCAGGGCAGACTGTGCCGCAGTTTGAGAAAGTTGTCTATTCCCTCAACATCGGACAGGTGAGCCAACCCGTGCTCTCCGACTTCGGCTATCACATCATCAGACTCGACGACAAGAAAAACTTCGTGCCTTACGACTCCGTCAAGACCGACATCATCACCTTCATCGACAGAAGGGGTATTCGCGACCAAATCATCGACGAGAAGATAGAGGCTTACAAGAATGCCAACAATTACGAATCGACAGAGAAACTGCTTGAAGCCCGCGCCGAGGAACTCTCTGCCAACGATAGCGACATGGCCAACCTCATCCGCGAGTACCACGATGGACTGCTGCTCTTTGAAATCAGCAACCGCGAAGTGTGGGAGAAAGCCCAGAAGGACGAGGCCGGATTGGCAGCCTTCTTCAAGAAGAACAAGAAGAAATACACCTGGGACGCCCCCCGCTTCAAGGGCATCGCCTACCATGTGAAGGATGCCGCCGACGTCAAGGCGGTGAAGAAATGCGTCAAGGGACTCGCCTTTGACAAATGGGCTGAAAAGTTGCGCACCACCTTCAATGCCGACTCCGTGAAGCGCATCCGCGTGGAGAAGGGGCTCTTCAAGGCTGGCGACAACCCACTCGTGGACAGAGAGGTGTTCAAGAAAAAGGGCGTGGAGGTGAAAACCAACCCTGACTATCCCATCGATGCCACATTCGGCAAGGTGATCAAGGCTCCGAAGGAATATACCGACGTGAAGGGCCAGGTCGTGGCCGACTACCAAGACCTTTTAGAGAAGGAATGGGTGGCACAACTGCGTAAGAAATATGACGTGAAGGTGAACCAGGATGTGGTGGCCACCGTCAACAAACACTGAACAACGAAGCATTGACAAAATGGACAGGCTGAGAACATTGGCACTGGCAGCACTCATCACGGCCATGGCTCCTTTGGGAGCAGCCATGCATCACTTCGGCGCATCCGCACATCTCAACGACGAGCCGGCCGACACCGCCACGGCAACCACTGCCGAGGTGAACGAGGGCAGCGTCATCGACGAGGTTGTGTGGGTGGTGGGAGACGAACCCATACTCAAGTCTGACATCGAGGCTCTGCGCCTCCAGGCGGAGACGGAGGGTGTCAGGTGGGATGGCAATCCCGATTGCGTCATACCCGAACAACTCGCCGTGCAGAAACTTTTCCTCCACCAGGCGGCCATTGACAGCATCGAGGTGACAGAGTCGGATATCACACAGAGCATCGACGAGCAAATCAACTACTGGATACAGCTGGCCGACGGCTCCAAGGAGAAACTCGAAGAATACCGCAAGATGAGCATCGCCCAGATGAGGCAGTCCATGCACGACGAATTTAAGAACCGCGAACTCATCCAAAAGATGAAGATGCAACTCGTGCAGGACATCAAGGTGTCGCCGGCAGAGGTGAGGCGCTATTTCCAAGACCTCCCCGAGGATAGCCTCCCCATGGTGCCCACCACCGTTGAGGTTCAGGTCATTACACGCCAACCCAAGGTGAAGGTCGAGGAAGTGAACAGGGTGAAAGACCAGTTGCGTGAGTTCACCGACCGTGTCAACAAGGGCGAGACCACCTTCGCCACGCTCGCACGCCTCTACTCCGAGGACGGTTCGGCACGACAGGGTGGTGAGATAGGCTACACGCCAAAGGCGGTGCTCGACCCCACCTTCGCGTCCGTGGCATTCAACCTCACCGACCCCAGCAAAATCTCCAAAATCGTGGAGTCTGAGTTTGGTTTCCACATCATCCAGCTCATCGACAAGCGTGGAGAGCGCATCAATGTCAGGCACATCCTCCTCAAACCCAAGGTGGACCGTGAGGCTCTCGACGAGGCTTCCAACCAGCTCGACTCCTTGGCCAACGAGATAAGGGCGGGGAAATTCTCTTTCGATGATGCTGCCACATACCTCTCCGACGACAAGGACACCAAGAGCAACCACGGACTGATGGCCAATACCACCGAGGACCGCACCCGGACTTCCAAGTTCCGCATGCAAGACCTGCCCACGGAGGTGGCTCGTGCCGTGGAGGAACTGCAGGTGGGCGAGGTGTCGAAGCCTTTCGAGATGGTCAACAGTCGCGGGAAGACCGTCGTGGCCATCATCAAGCTCAAAAGCCGTGTGGAAGGGCACCGCGCCACCATCACCGAGGACTTCCAGGTCATGAAGGATGTCGTGCTGGCCAAGCAGAGAGAGAAGATGCTCGACGAATGGGTGGCCAACAAACTCAAGAACACCTACGTGAGAATGAACGACCGATACAAGGACTGCAAGTTCCAATACCAAGGCTGGGTGAAATGAGACCCGGCAAGCGACATATCGCACTTGGATGCCGGCACAGGACCATGCTTGCCATGATCTTGTGCCTGCTTGCGCTTTGTGTGACATTGCCTGCCATGGGCCAGCGTAAAAACGCAAGGGTGGAGGACGACCGTATCTACCTCGACCATGCCGACTCGCTCTATTACGACAAGTTTCGCCTCGGCGACAAGCAAATCGTCAGGGGAAACGTGAAATTCCGTCACAAAGGCTCCACCCTGATGTGCGACAGCGCCTATTTCAAGCAGGTGGAAAACAAGTTCGAGGCCTACGGACACGTGAGGATGTATCAGGGCGACACGCTCGAAATACGTTGCGACACCGCCCTCTACGATGGTAACGCTGAGATGGTGCATGCACAGCACAACGTCGTCGTGGTGCACCGGAAGACATCGCAACTGCACACCGACAACCTCGTTTATGACCAGAAATTCGACATCGTCTATTATGACCAAGGGGGAAACTATGAAGACAAGGTGAAGGGCATGACGCTCAGCAGCGACTGGGGAAAATACAACCTCAACTCCAAGGAGGCCGAATTCTTCTATGACGTGACGCTGAAAACCAAGACACACATTATTAAAACTGACACCTTATTATATGACTCCCGGCAGGACAGGGCGCACGTAAGGGGAGGAGTAACAAAAGTCAACCCCGGAAGTGCACCGTCGTGGAAAAAGTCCGTCGTGCATTCCATCAAGGACGGGTATGACGTGGAAACCACCAACTGCCTCTTCTATATGAAGACCAACAAGGTGGAACTTTTTGACAAGTCGAGCATTGTCACCGACACTCGCTCCATCTCTGGCGACAGCCTCTTCTATGACAGTGAGAAGCAGATCAGCAGGGGACTGGGGAAGGTGGACTATGTGGACCACAAGAACAAAAACCAACTCGTGGCCGACGCCGTGGACTACAACGAGGCATCTGGCATCGGGTTGGCTACACGAAATCCCGTGTTCATCGACTTCTCACAAAAGGACACCCTTTACATGCACGCCGACACCATCCGGCTCGAGACCTTTTACATCAATACCGACTCCGTTTATCGCAAGGTACACTGCTACCGCAAGGTGAGGCTGTATCGCAACGACGTGCAGGCGGTGTGCGACTCGCTCGTGCTCAATTCCAAGGACTCCACGCTCACCATGTATTTCGACCCCATCGTGTGGAACGCCACCAGGCAGTTGCTGGGCGACAGCATCAAGGTGTTCATGGCCGATTCCACCGTGCGTGAGGCCAACGTCATGTCGAGGGCGCTCTCCATCGAGCAGATGAACGACCACGAGCATCCCGGAAAGGTGTACTACAACCAGGTGGCCTCCCAGCGGATGAACGCTTATTTCGACCAAGGCAAGATGCGCATGAGCGAGGCGGTGGGCAACGTGCAGACCGTGTATTACCCGGTGGAGGACCGCGACACGTCGCTCATCGGCATGGTGTACATGGAGACCGACACCATGAGAATGTTTCTCAGCGAAGAGCGTCGCTTGGACAAGATATGGGCCTCCAAGTCGGAGGGGGTGCTATACCCCATGACGCAAATACCGCCGTCGAAAGACCGGCTGCCCAATTTTGGGTGGTATGACTACATACGTCCCGCCAACAAGGATGACATCTATTATATTGAAGGGCGCCACGACAAGAGAGGTGGAAGTGATGGAGGCACAGCCACGCCCAAGGCCCTTTCACGGCGCATGAGGCAGGTCCCCTTGCGCAGGTAAGTATGAAAAAGAAATATTCATTCTAAAACAGCACGCCCTCACATGAGTGACATCATACAACTGCTGCCCGACTCCGTGGCCAACCAAATTGCTGCCGGCGAGGTGATACAACGCCCCGCGTCGGTGGTGAAGGAGCTGGTGGAGAACGCGCTCGACGCCGGTGCACATGAGGTGCATGTCATGGTGACCGATGCGGGGAGGACTTCCATCCTCGTCATCGACGATGGCTGCGGCATGTCGCCCACCGACGCCAGGCTCTCCTTCGAACGCCACGCCACATCGAAAATCAAAAAGGCCGACGACCTCTTCGACCTTCACACCATGGGTTTCAGAGGGGAAGCCCTGGCATCTATCGCCGCCGTGGCCCAGGTGGAACTGACCACGCGCATGGCCGCCGACGAGGTGGGCACCGTCACTACCATCCATGCCTCACGCTTCATCTCGCAAGAGCCGGTGCAATGCGCCGTGGGGAGCCAGTTCAAGGTGGACAACCTCTTCTACAACGTGCCGGCAAGGAGGAAATTCCTCAAGTCCAACGCCACGGAGCTCAACAACATCCTCGCAGCATACGAGCGCATCATACTCGTATATCCCGACGTGGCCTTCTCCCTCCACAGCAACGGTGCAGAACTCTTGGCGCTCAGGCCGGCCGGACTGCGGCAGCGCATCATCGATGTTTTCGGCAAACGGCTCAACCAAGACCTCCTGCCCATCTCGGTGGACACGACACTCTGCCGCATCAATGGTTTTGTAGGCAAGCCGGAGGCAGCGAAGAAGAAAGGCGCGCATCAGTTCTTCTTTGTCAATGGTCGATACATGCGCCATCCATATTTCGCAAAGGCTGTCATGGCACCCTATGAGCGGCTTGTGGCTCAGGGCGAG
>Ga0129307_1002665_pt1 | contig 13232 bp, 10 predicted proteins | sample P1105metagenome_FD_94437 | JGI IMG/M metagenome (GOLD analysis project Ga0129307, IMG submission 94437) | Capybara group fecal microbial communities from Wisconsin, USA - P1105 metagenome | ecosystem: Host-associated > Mammals > Digestive system > Large intestine > Fecal | place: USA: Wisconsin... | reverse complement strand
GGCGGAAAAGAGCATGACGGAAGAAGAACGCCTGCGCCTGCTGCTTGCGGCTGCGCCGTCTCTTATAGCCTGGTTTGCCGAAAATGCCCGCGCCTTTCCCTGGCGGAAAGGGCGTACGCCGTACATGGTCCTGGTCTCCGAGACCATGCTGCAGCAGACGCGCATCGAGGCGGTGCTGAAGTACTACGACCGCTTTATGAGAGCTTTCCCCACGCTCGGGCATCTGGCACGGGCTCCGGAAGAAAAGGTGCTGAAGCTCTGGGAAGGCCTCGGCTATTACTCGCGCGCGCGGAATCTGAAAAAGACAGCGGAGATCTGCCTGCGGGAGCATGGCGGGGAGCTTCCGGAACGCTTTGATGAACTAAGGAAGCTGCCCGGAATAGGGGATTACTCCGCCGGTGCGATCGCGTCGCTCTGCTTTGATGAAGCCGTGCCGGCAGTGGACGGCAATGTGCTGCGGGTACTGGCACGCCTTTTTGGCGATGCGCGGGATGTGCGCCTGCCGCAGGTGAAGAAAGAATCGGAGCGGACGATCGCAGCCCTCTTTCGGAATCCTTCCGGAGAAAGACCGAAGAGCCCTGCCGCCCCGGCGCCTTCTGCCAAAGAGTCATCCATCAGCCCTACCCGGTTTAACGAGGCGGTCATGGAACTCGGAGAAACGCTCTGCGCGCCGAAGGGAAAGCCGCAGTGCGGGCTCTGCCCCCTGAAGGATGTTTGCGCCGCGCATGCTGCCGGAACAGAAGAGCAGCTGCCGTTTCGCTCTGCGGGCAGGGAACGCGCGAAAGAGGAAAAAACGGTCTGGGTGCTTACCTGCGGCGGAAAGACAGCGCTGGAAAAGCGCACGGAGCCGGGCCTCCTGCGCGGCCTGTACGGCTTTCCGATGACAGACGGGAAGACGGAAAGCACGGAAGAAGCAGAAGAAAAGCTGCTTGCGCGGGGGATCGTTCCCTTAAGAGTAGAGGCCCTCGGCGCGGCAAGGCATGTGTTTACCCATAAAGAGTGGCTGATGCAGGGCTATCTCGCCGAAACGGCAGCTCCCCTTCCCGGACTGAGCTATGTGACGGCAGAAGAACTGGAAAAAAACTACGCGCTTCCGGCTGCGTTCCGGGCATATAAAGAACAGATCAGGAAAATTGCGGCGCAGGCGCCTTGCGCCTCCCGGCAATGACGAAACGGCAGCGGTAACAGGAAAGCGTCAGGCGGTGAAAGGAAAAACAGATCATGGCTGAAGAAAAATGGGTCTTATTGAATAAAAAAGCGGATTATGACGCGATGGTGAAGGCGCTGGATATCGATCTTCTGACCGCTCATCTGCTGGCAAACCGCGGGGCAAATACCGTAGAAAAGGCGCAGCGATTTCTTTACGGCACCCTCCGCGACCTCTACGATCCGGCCCTCTTAAAAGGCGCATCAAAGCTGACGGGGCATCTTCAGGCCGCGCTTTCCCGGGGAGAGAAGATCGCGGTCTCCTCCGATTACGACGCGGATGGCATCTTTTCCGGCACCATCTTAAAGCTGGCGCTGGAGCGCCTCGGCGCGCAGGTGAAGGTCTTTACCCCGGACCGCATGAGCGAGGGCTACGGGATGAACCGCCGCATCGTGGATGAGGCAGAGGCATTCGGCGCCGGCGTGATCCTGACCTGCGACAACGGTATTGCCGCGTTTGACGCGGTATCCTATGCAAAAAGCCTTGGCATGACGGTACTGATCACGGATCACCATGAGCAGCCGGAAGACGGTCTGCCTGCGGCGGATGCGGTGGTGGATCCGAAACAGGAGGGCGATACCTACCCCTTCCCGGATATCTGCGGCGCCGTTGTGGCCTGGAAGGTCATGTCCCTTCTGTACCGCGCGCTCGGACGAAGAGAGGAGGAACTGACCGATCTCATCCCCTATGCCGCGATCGCCACGGTCACGGACGTGATGGATCTTGCAGAAGAGAACCGCATTATCGTGCGGGAAGGGCTGAAGATGCTGAAACAGACAAGGCAGCCCGGACTGCGCGCCATGCTGAAAGTGACCGGGCTGGAAGAGAAGACGCTTTCCGCCTATCATCTCGGATTTATACTTGGCCCATGCTTCAACGCCGCCGGACGGCTGGAGACTGTCGAGACCGTGCAGAAGCTGCTTGCCTCTGAGAGCATGGAGGAGGCGCTCCCCTATGCCGGCAAGCTGCAGGATCTGAACAGCCTGCGCAAAGCGCTTACCGAAGAAGGCAGGAGAGCGGCAGCCGAGCTCGTTGAAAAACAGGGCATGAACGGGGACCGCATCCTGCTCATCCATCTGCCGGACACGCATGAGAGCGTGGCCGGGATCATTGCCGGCCGCCTGCGCGAAAACTATAACCGGCCGGTGCTTGTGGTGACCGGCAAGGGCGATATCGTGAAAGGCTCCGGCCGCTCCATTCCCGCATACAATCTTTATGAAGGTCTGGAAGCCTGCCGGGATCTGCTGGAGAAATTCGGCGGTCACGCCATGGCGGCCGGCTTTTCCCTGCAGAAGGCAAATCTTCCGGCGCTCGGAAAAGCCCTGAACGGACAGTGCGGCCTGACAGATGCGGACCTTCTGCCCACCGTGCAGCTGGACGCGCCCATGCCCCCGGAATATGTCACCCCGGAGCGCATCCGGCAGTGGGAAGGCCTCGGACCGTTCGGAAAGGGCTGCCCTCAGCCGCTCTTTGGCCGCAGCGGGCTTTCGCTGGAAGGCATCCGGGTGCTGGGACAAAACCGGAACGCATTAAGGCTCCGCTTCAGAGGAGAAAGCGGCAAAAGCTTTGAAGGCATCTGGTTCGGTGACGTGCGCATCTGGGAAAAGTTCCTGTCGGAAACCTTCGGAGAGAAATGCTTCACCATGCTGGAGCGCGGGCAGACGAAGGTCCGCGTGGCTCTTGCCTATGAACCGGTGCTCCACGAATACGAAGGCAGATGGAGCATCCAGTTCCAGATCAGGCACTTTCACGCCTGAGCAGGCTGCTTTCGGAAAAAAGCGAAAAAAACAGCTTGACAGGGCCGGCTTTTTCTGCTATAAAGGTAAAGCGCTTTCGGAAAAAGCCGAAAGTTCGCCTGCGGTGACTTAGCTCAGTTGGGATGAGCGCCACGTTGACAACGTGGAGGTCGTCGGTTCGAGCCCGACAGCCACCATTATGAAAGGACGCCGAAAGGGAGCGTCCTTTTTTCGTATTGAGAAGCGACCGGTCTTTTTATGACTTTTTTGTTGTCAGCAGGAACGGATTATGCTATGATACAGACGAAAAATGAAGCAGAAGAGCAAAGAAGAGCCTGCTTCGAAGGAGCACTGCCGACCTATGAAGAAAAAACTGGAAGATTATGTGATCACGATCCCGGATTTCCCGCAGCCGGGCATCATGTTCCGTGACGTGACCGGCATCCTGCAGGATGCGGACGGTTTTAAACTGGCAATTGACAGCCTTGTGGATATGGTTAAGGATCTGGACTTTGACGTCATCGTCGGAGCGGAATCCCGCGGCTTTATCTTCGGCGCGCCTATGGCGGACCGCCTGCACAAGCCCTTCGTTCTGGCCCGCAAAAAAGGCAAACTGCCGCGTGAGACCGTGGAAGCGGAGTATGAGCTCGAGTACGGCACGGCGATCCTGCAAATGCACAAAGACGCCATCAAACCCGGACAGAAAGCCATCATCGTGGACGATCTGATCGCGACCGGCGGCACGGTAAAGGCCATTGCTCAGCTTGTGGAACAGCTTGGCGGACAGGTTGTCAAGATGTGTTTCGTCCTGGAGCTGGCCGGTCTGAACGGACGGGAAAAGCTCGCAGGATACGATGTCCAGAGCGCCATCGTCTATGAAGGAAAATAAAATATGATCACCTCCGTTTCCAACCCGGCGGTCAAAGAGACCGCCCTGCTGCAGACGAAGACCAAGGCCAGACGAGAGTCCGGCCTTTTTGCGGTGGAAGGTCTGCGGCTCGTGCGGGAGGTGCCGAAAGAGGATGTGGCGCGCGCGTTTGCCACGGAAGCATTTGCTTCTTCGGAGGAAGGCGTATCGCTCTGCATGCGTCTTGGCGCCGAGCTCGTGTCCGAAGCCGTGATGGCCCGCATGAGTGATACAAAGACACCGCAGGGGATCCTGGCCGTGGTCAGGCAGAAAAAATGGACAGTCAGGGAGCTCCTCCGCGGAGCCGGCCCGCTGCTTGTCCTCGAGCGCGTGCAGGATCCCGGCAACGTGGGAACCCTGCTGCGCACGGCGGAGGCTGCCGGTGCCTGCGGGATCCTGATGGATGAAGAGACCGCGGACCCGTTTCAGCCCAAAGTGGTGCGGGGGACCATGGGAGCCATTTTCCGCCTGCCGTTTGCGGTAACGGAGGATCTGCCCGGGACGCTGTCGGAACTGAAAGAGGGAACGTGCGGCCCTGCTGTCACCCTCTGTGCGGCGCATCTTGAAGGAAGCAGAGAGTATGACCGGATAGACTATCCGGAGAAGGCAGCATTCCTTCTGGGCAATGAAGGAAACGGGCTGAGCAGGGAGATCACAGCACTTGCGGATGTGCGCGTAAGGATCCCCATGGTCGGTCCCACGGAGTCCCTGAACGTCTCCGTGGCGGGAGCGATCCTGCTGTACGAGCACCTTCGGCAGAGAAGAAAATGATCCCTTTTCTTTCCGGCGGAGAAGAAGACGGCTGAGGGGAAAGATCGGTGCAACATTGCGAACAAAAAATTATAAGGCGGCGCATTTATATAACAAAATTATACAAAAAAACTGAAAAGTCCTCTTGATTGAAATTCAATTACCCTGTATAATGAAAAAACGGGACGAGACTGTCCACTGACGACGAAATCCTATAAATCAATTTAAAGGAGATACAAAATGAAAGACATCTATTTGGTCAATTGCTGCCGTACGGCTGTCGGTTCCTTCGGCGGATCCCTGAAGGACACCCCCGCTGCTGATCTGGGCGCCATCGTGGTGAAGGAAGCCCTGAAGCGCGCGAATGTTGCCCCCGAGAACGTTGATGAGCTGATGTTCGGCTGCATTCTGACCGCTGCCCAGGGCCAGAACGTTGCCCGTCAGGTCGGCGTGAAGGCCGGTATCCCTTACGCGGTTCCCGCCTACACCGTCGGCATGGTCTGCGGTTCCGGCATGAAGTCCGTGATCGAAGCAGCCCGCGCCATCCAGTGCGGCGATGCCAACATCGTGGTCTGCGGCGGTACCGAAAATATGAGCGCGGCTCCTTACGCTGCTCCCGATGCCCGCTGGGGCGCCCGCATGGGTGACAAGAAGCTTGTCGACACCATGATCAAGGACGGCCTGTGGGATGCCTTCAACAACTACCACATGGGCACCACCGCCGAGAATATCTGCGACGTCTGGGGCATCACCCGTGAAGAACTGGATGCGTTCGGCTGCGCTTCTCAGCAGAAAGCCGAAGCCGCCCAGAAGGCCGGCCGTTTCGACGATGAGATCGTCCCGGTCCCGGTCAAGGTCAAGAAGCAGATCGTGGAATTCAAGACCGATGAGTTCGTCCGTCCCGGCACTACCCTTGAAGGTCTTGCCAAGCTGCGCGGTGCGTTCCCGGCCGGTCCGGAAGGCGTGGAAGATGAGATCGTTCACACCTTTGAACCCACTGAGATCCATGAAGCCGATACCCGCAAGCACGTTCAGCGCGTGACTGCCGGCCAGGCCTCCGGCATCAACGACGGCGCTGCCGCCATCGTGCTGGCCTCTGCCGAAGCGGTCGAGAAATACGGCCTGAAGCCTATGGCCAAGCTCATCGGCTACGGCCAGGGCGGCGTAGATCCGAAGATCATGGGCGTAGGCCCGGTCGTGGCTTCCCGTCAGGCAATGGAAAGAGCCGGCGTGACCATCGATGATATGGATCTTGTCGAAGCCAACGAAGCCTTCGCGGCCCAGTCCATCGCGGTTGCCCGTGAGCTGCACTTTGACATGAGCAAGGTCAACGTGAACGGCGGTGCCATCGCCATCGGCCACCCGGTCGGTGCTTCCGGTGCCCGCATCATCGTCACTCTGATCCACGAGATGATGAAGAGAGAAGATGCCAAGAAGGGTCTTGCCACGCTTTGCATCGGCGGCGGCCAGGGCGTTGCCACCGTTTGGGAAAAGTGCTGATCTGAAGCAGCATAACACAACAAAACGGGGACGGTTCACGCCGTCCCCGTTTTTACCCTCTGCCGGACAGACAGCGCAGAAGCGGCGTAAGGAAAAGGCATGAAGAAAGAATTCGGACGTTTATTCAGGATCTTTATCGGAAACCTGCTGCAGGCATCAGGCTCCGTCTTTTTTGTGATCCCCGCAGGCTTTATTACCGGCGGGATGACCGGTGTTGCCCTGGTGCTGAATCATTTTGTTGAGGTGCCTGTCACTGTTCTTGTTGTCGCCTTAAGTGCCGTTTTCCTGGTTTTCGGCTTTTTTGCCCTCGGGAAGGAATTTGCCCTGCATTCTCTTGCCTGCACCATTATGTATCCCCTTTGCTTTAATTTGCTTTCTCTGGTGCAGGAACGGGTAGGGCTGCTTACGGAAGATCCGGCGCTGAATGCGCTCTGCGCGGCGCTCTGCTACGGCATCGGCATCGGCACCATCATGAAGGAAGGCGCGGCGTCCGGCGGCCTGGATACCATCGCGGTCCTCTTAAACCGCAAGGCGGGCGTGAGCATGTCCAAATCGCTGAACGCGATCGAGATCCTGACCATGCTGCCCCAGGCCTTTTATTCTTCCAAGCAGAGCATCCTCTGCGGCGTACTGATCGCCGTCGGCTATTCCATGCTGGTGGATACCGTCATCGCACGGGGCAAATCCATGATCCAGATCGAGATCCTGAGCCCTGAATATGAAAAGATCAATGAAACGATCCTTACCCGTTTTGACCGCGGCACGACGCTGGTCCATGTCGAGGGCGGCTTTAAGCGCGGCGAGTCTTATGAGATCCAGACGGTGGTCAGACCGCGTGAATTTTTCGCCATCAAACAGGCGGTGCTGGAGATCGATCCTTCGGCATTCGTCATCGTCGGCAACGTCTCCGAAGTCGACGGCAGAGGCTTCACGATGCGGAAATATGCTGCCGAAGGGAAAACGAAGACCTGATGAAGCAAACACGTCTGCTTTTATGAGAATTCTGTGAACTGCGCCGGAACCCTTGTGTTCCGGCTTTTTTTATGCTAAAAACGCAGTAACACAGATGCTCCGGAGAGCAGAAATGCCGGTCCTTCCTTCCGGAAACAGGCAGGAAACAGGACATCTGTTCAGATAAAGGAGGAAAAAGCAATGGCAGGCAGATTATTCAATAAAGTTTTGGCGATCGGATTAAGTCTTGCTCTGATGATGTCGCTTGCGGCCTGCGGCGGCTCTTCTGAGCAGGGCAGCAGCTCCGGAAGCCTGCAGAGCCAGAGCACAAATCAGAATACGAACCAGAATACAAATCAGAACACGGGCCAGACCTCGTCCGGCTCGGAATCATCGGCTGCGGTGGAGGCCATTACGGATGATTCCATCACGGCGGCGGAGGCTACGGGAGCCTTCTCCCTGACGACCGAGGACGGAACATTTACTCAGTCAGGCAGCATCTATACCATCACGGCGGCAGGAACCTACGTGCTCTCCGGCGCGCTAAACGGCCAGATCCTGGTCGATGCGGGCGATGACGATGAGGTGGTCCTGGAGCTTTCCGGCGTGACCATCAGCTATGATCAGGATTCTCCCATCAAGTGCCTGAATGCGGACAAGGTGGAGATCTCGGCGAAGGCCGATACCGAAAACGTGATCAAGGATACCCGCAGCACCAAGACGGTGAGCAGCGGAGGCGGGAACGGCGCCATCTACGCGAAGACCGATCTTAAGCTGAAAGGAAGCGGCGTCCTCGTCGTCACCGCGGGCTACAACAACGGTGTGGAGACCACCAAGGATCTGACCATCCAGAAGCTGTCCCTGAAGGTCACCGCATATAACAACGCCATCAAGGGCGGCGATTCCGTGACCGTAAAGAGCGGAGCGGTGGTGGCCATCTCCACAAACGGCGACGGGGTGGAGACTGAAAACACCGACGCGAACAAGAACGGCGAGACGCGTGGCGATATCCTGCTGACCGGCGGCAGCATCACGGTCTACGCGGCAGGTGATGCCTTCCAGGCGGCGCACAGCTTCACCATGGAAGCCGATGAAGAAGGCAATACCCCTGTGGTCCTGATATATACAGGAGCATACAGCAGCTATACGGCATCTGATGCCTCCACCACTTCCTATAAGGGCGTGAAGGTGCAGGATGAGCTGAATATCAGTGCCGGTTCCCTTGAGATCCACAGCTATGACGACGGCCTGCACGCAGATTACGGCACTTCCTTCGAGGCCGGCGGCAAGGGCCGCGGGACCATCAATATCTCCGGAGGCAGCATGAGCATGAGCGTCTATTCGCCGGAGAACAAGACGGCAGGCGGCCAGATGGGCCCGGGCGGCAGGGGCGGCTGGAGCAATCAGCAGACCGTCTCCGGCGCGGACGGCATCCACGCAGATTACAAGCTGAATATTTCCGGCGGCACCGTCAACATCGACAGCGCCTATGAAGGCCTGGAAGCAAACGTGATCAGCATTTCCGGCGGCACCGTCTATGTGGCCGGCAATGATGACGGCGTGAATGCCACCAAGGGTCAGGAAACGGCTCAGATTATTATCTCCGGCGGCTACCTGGATGTAACGGTATCCGCAAACGGCGATACCGACGGGATCGACAGCAACGGCAGTTATATCCAGTCGGGCGGCATCGTGATCACCCGCGGGCCGTCCAGTGAGATGGCCGCGGCCATTGACGCAGACGGAAGTGTCTCCATCAGCGGCGGCACGCTGATCATCCTGGGCTACGGCAGAGTGTCTGCCTCCGGCAATGTCAAACAGTACTCCCTGTCCCTGCATTCTTCCGGCAGTCACAGCGTCACGATCGACGGGACGAGCTATACCTTTACGAACGCGGAATCCTACGGCTCCACCAGCTGCTACAGCAGCGTGAGCGTAAAATAAGGGATCGCGGCATGATCCGGGTGCCTCCGAATTCTTTCGGAGGCATCTTGTTTTTTATTTCACAATACGGTATAATACAAAAAAGAGAAAAGGAGGTGCGTTCATGGGCAATTATGTCTGGCTTATCATCATGATCATAATGATCCTTGTCGAGATCTCGGTCCCGGGCCTGGTCTCCATATGGTTCGCTGTCGGCGCCCTTGCGGCTTATGTTTCCGCGCTTTGCGGAGCCGTGACGGCTGTTCAGGTCATGGTATTCGTTCTGGTATCGCTCGTGCTTCTGTTCCTGACAAGACCGCTGGCCCAGAAGTATATCAACCGGCGTGCCCCGAAGACCAATAAGGACGCCATTCCCGGACGGAAAGCCGTGGTGACGGAAGAGATCAACAACCTGGCTGCGACCGGAAAGGTCACCATTGACGGCCTTCCCTGGACGGCGCGCACCGCTTCGGATGAGGAAGTCATCCCCGCCGGAGAGGAAGTCGTCGTGGAGAAGATCGAAGGCGTCAAATGCATCGTAAAAAGAAACTGACGGAAGGAAAAGACAACAAATAGGAGGAAGTTATGAATCTGTTAATGCTTGCTGCTGTCGACACTGTTATCAGAAGCATCGTGATCGCCGTCGTGGTGCTGATCGTGCTGATCCTCATCGTTTCCTGCATCAAGATCGTTCCGCAGGCGCAGGCTTTTGTCATTGAGCGCCTGGGCGCGTATGTGGGGACCTGGGGCACCGGCCTGCATCTGCTTACGCCGTTCATCGACCGTGTGGCCCGCCGCGTGAACCTGAAGGAACAGGTCATCGACTTCAAGCCGCAGCCCGTGATCACGAAGGATAACGTCACCATGCAGATCGATACGGTCGTGTTCTTCCAGATCACCGACCCGAAGCTGTACGCCTACGGCGTGGAAAACCCGCTGATGGCCATCGAGAACCTGACGGCGACGACCCTGCGTAACATCATTGGTGAACTGGAACTTGACCAGACCCTGACCAGCCGTGAGATCATCAATACCAAGATGCGCACCCAGCTGGACGTCGCGACCGACCCCTGGGGCATCAAGGTCAACCGTGTTGAGTTAAAGAACATCATTCCGCCGCGCGAGATCCAGGATTCCATGGAGAAGCAGATGAAGGCGGAACGTGAACGCCGTGAGAAGATCCTGCAGGCAGAAGGTGAAAAGAAGTCCACCATCCTGGTTGCCGAAGGTAACAAAGAGAAGGCCATCCTGGACGCCGAAGCCGACAAGCAGGCTGCCATCCTGCGCGCGGAAGCCAAGCGCGAAGCCATGATCCGCGAGGCCGAAGGTCAGGCGGAAGCCATCCTGAAGGTCCAGCAGGCCAATGCCGAAGGTATCCGCCTCATCAAGGATGCTGGCGCCGACAGTGCCGTGCTGCAGATCAAGTCCCTTGAAGCCTTCGCGAAGGCTGCCGAAGGCCAGGCCACCAAGATCATCATCCCTAGCGAGATCCAGGGCCTTGCCGGCGCGCTGACCGCACTGAAGGAGACCGTGAAGGAATAAGACAGAGCCTTTCGCCGGCAAACGGCGGAAAGTGACCCGGCCTGCCCCATGAAGGCGGCTGTCCCTCTCCCTGGTCAGGGAGAGGGCTCTTTTTTTATCAAAAAATTATTGGCATTTTTACGGATCTTGTGCTACAATACCCGCGATATGCCCTGAAGGGTCTTTTTCCTGTGGGTATAAACATCAGATCATGACCCGAGGGGTTTAAGGAGGAAAAACACACATGAGCGTTTCCGTAGAAAGACTGGAACACAACCTGGCCAAGCTGACCATCGAGATCCCGGCGGAAGAAGTCGCCGCGGCCGAAGAGAGAGCTTATCAGAAAAACCGCAGCAAGATCAATATTCCCGGCTTCCGCAAGGGCAAAGCCCCGAAGAAGATGATTGAAAATATGTACGGCGCCGACGTCTTCATGGAAGACGCCGTCAATGACCTGCTTCCCGATGCCTACGAGGAGGCCTGCAATGAATCCGGTCTGGAGATCATGTCCCGTCCGGAGATCGACTACAAACAGGTCGAGCACGGCAAGGCCATTATCGTGGACGCGGTCGTGGCCGTAAAGCCCGAAGTGAAGCTTGGCGAATATAAGGGCCTGCACGCGGATGTGGAAGAGCCCACGGTGACGGAAGATGAGCTCGCTGCCCGCCTGAAAGAAGAGCAGGAAAAGAACGCGGCAGAGAGCGATGTGGAAGATCGTCCGGTCAAGGAAGGCGATACCGTGCATCTGGACTATGCCGGCACCATCGACGGCGTTCCGTTTGAAGGCGGCACCGCGCAGGATCAGGAGCTGGTCATCGGCAGCCACAGCTTTATCGAAGGCTTTGAAGAGCAGATGGTCGGCATGAATATCGGCGAGGAGAAAGATCTGAACGTGACCTTCCCCGAAGCGTATCATGCGGCGGAGCTTGCGGGCAAGCCCGCAGTGTTCCATGTGAAGGTGAACGCCATCAGCGAGAAGATCCTTCCGGAGCTGGATGATGAATTTGCTTCCGAAGTCTCTGAATTTGAGACGCTGGATGCCTATAAGGAAAGCCTGAAGGCGGAGATCCTGAAATCGAAGCAGGAACTGGCAAAGACCGAGAAGGAAAACAAGCTTCTGGAAAAGGCCGTGGAAAACGCCGAGATGGATATCCCGGATATGATGATCGAGAGCCAGGCGGAAGACCTTGTCCGTGATTTCGGCCAGCGTCTGGAGATGCAGGGACTGCGTCTTGAGCAGTATCTGCAGTACACCGGCATGACCATGCCGCAGATGGTGGAGCAGTACAAGGAACAGGCCAAGAAGCGCATCCAGGGCAGACTGGTGCTGGAAGCCATCGCGAAGGCCGAAGGACTGGAAGCCACCGAAGAAGATCTGGAAAACGAATACAAGAAGATGGCTGAACAGTATTCCATGGAAGTGGAAAAGGTCAAGGAATACATGGGCAGCCAGGAAGACGGCGTGAAGGAAGATCTGGCCACGCAGAAAGCGCTGGACCTGCTGGTCGCCGAAGCAAAATAACAGCCTGCCGGGGCTCCCTCGGAGCCCCTTTAGTGACAGTTCAGAAAGGAATGATTATGAACTTAGTTCCTACCGTTATCGAATCCTCCAGCCGCGGCGAGCGTGCCTATGACATCTACAGCCGCCTGCTGAAGGACCGCATCGTCTTTATGGACGGGGAAGTGAATGATGCGACCGCGGATCTTGTGGTGGCGCAGCTCCTCTTCCTGGAATCGGAAGACCCCGGAAAAGATATCAGCCTGTATATCAACAGCCCCGGCGGCAGCGTGACGGCCGGTCTTGCCATCTATGACACCATGCAGTTCATCAAGTGTGATGTGAGCACGATCTGCCTGGGCATGGCCTGCTCGATGGGCGCCTTCCTGCTCGCGGGCGGTGCGAAGGGCAAGCGCTATATCCTGCCCAACGCGGAAGTCATGATCCATCAGCCGAGCGGCGGCGCGCAGGGTCAGGCGACGGATATCCGCATCGTTTCGGAGCAGATCCAGAAGACCAAGGAACGCCTGAACCGCATTCTGGCCGAAAACACCGGAAAACCTCTGGAAGTGATCGCTGCCGATACCGAACGCGACAATTACATGACGGCGGAAGAAGCGGTGGCTTACGGCATCGTGGACAAGGTCATCGAAAAACGCGGGTAAGGAGACGCCATGCCGAGCAGAAGCAAGAACAACCATGTGTGCGCGTTTTGCGGCCGCAGCGCCGGGCAGGTGAACCGACTGATCTCCAGTCCTGACGAGCAGACCTACATCTGCGATGAGTGCGTCGGGCTGTGCATGGATATTCTGGAAGAAGACTGGGACAACGTGCCCAAGAAGAAAAAGCAGAGATCCGCGCCGCTCACCCTCCGCAATCTGAAGCGCCCGGCAGAGATCAAGAGCTTTCTGGATGAGTATGTGATCGGGCAGGAGGACGCGAAAAAGGTCCTTTCCGTCGCGGTGTACAACCATTACAAGCGCATTCTGGCCGGCGGCCAGAGCGATGTGGAACTGCAGAAGAGCAACGTGCTGATGCTGGGACCCACCGGCTCCGGCAAGACCTATCTGGCGCAGACCATCGCAAAGTGCCTGGACGTGCCCTTTGCCGTATCGGACGCCACCACCCTGACCGAAGCCGGTTACGTGGGCGAAGACGTGGAAAACATCCTTCTCAAGCTGATCCAGGCGGCGGATTACGATATCGAAAAGGCCGAGAAGGGCATCATCTATATCGATG
>Ga0129307_1002663_pt1 | contig 13235 bp, 12 predicted proteins | sample P1105metagenome_FD_94437 | JGI IMG/M metagenome (GOLD analysis project Ga0129307, IMG submission 94437) | Capybara group fecal microbial communities from Wisconsin, USA - P1105 metagenome | ecosystem: Host-associated > Mammals > Digestive system > Large intestine > Fecal | place: USA: Wisconsin... | reverse complement strand
GCCCTTAATTACACTATCTACAGGAGTGGCAGTTGCAAAAACACTGGAAAGAATCGGTGTTGAGAACCCTGAAATCAAATGGCCTAACGACATAATGATAAACGGCAAAAAAGTCTGCGGAATTTTAACAGAAGCTGTTGCGAAATTCAATACCATTGAAAATGTCATCGTAGGTGTGGGCATTGATGCCAATCTGGAAGTGGATGATTTCCCTAAAGAACTACAAGATGGAACAACAACACTTAAAAAAGAACTCGGAAGGGAAGGAAATGAAAATCTTTTAATTAAAATATTCCTAGAAGAGTTCGAAAAGATCGCTAAGATTTTCTATGAAAAAGATTATGAGCTAATCCTAAAAGAATGGAGAAAACGTTCATACACTATTGGAAAAATTGTAGAAGTTAGGGAACCTTTTAACACATATTACGATGCTTATGTTGTTGGCATAGGTAAAGAAGGGGCTTTAATTGTAGAAAAAATTGATGGAAGCCTAGAAAAAGTTATTTCAGGAGAATGCATTATCAAAAACTAAATACAATCTCCCGACATTTATCTTCATTAATAACTACTTCTTGTAGTTTATTAAATGAAGATTCTATTTTTTTACATAAATCATTTAAATCCATATTAAATGCATCATTGGTGGATAGGTCAAATCTTATTGTCGCTGATGCACCAGGCATTGAAACTGCAGGAATTGTAATAATTCCATACTCTTTTAATAAAATAAATGAAAATACAAAAGCCAAATCATTTTCGGATAGGTTATGGTTTGAGTTAATTTCATTTGCCAAACCTTCTGGAGTAATCATGACTCCGGTAGGAGTGGTTTTGAAATTATCAAATTTTGAATTTAACAGTTCAATTAGATCCTCTTTTCTTGAAAAGCTGTTGATTAGATTTTCCTCATTGAAACTTTTAATACCGTTTAACATTGCAAGAACTAATGGGGGCTGAGCCTCAAGACCAAATTGATTAACTTTTATTTTGATTTCATCAATTAAATCTTCACGACCTGCCATTAATCCTCCTCTTGGACCGGGCATTAATTTATCAGTGCTTGTTATGGCAATATCCGCACCCAAATCACATGCTTTTGGTTGATTGAAAACAACTGTTCTAAGCCTTGCTCCAGATGCATCATCAACCATGACAGGTATGCCCTTTTCATGAGCCATGTCGATGACTTGCCTGAATTCATCCTCATCAATTACTTTATGATCCATTGTAGAACCTGTCACTATAACCAATGAAGTATTCTCAGGTATTGAAAACTCTTTAAAAATATCAGTTTCAGAATAATTAGCGCCAACTAACTTGCAACTTCTTGGAATTGATGGATGTGCAGGCAATTGTGCAAGATAATGTACAACATTTGAATCTTTACTAACGAGAGCTAAAATTGTAGCTAATATTCCGGAAGAAGTTCTGTTTAAAGGTAGAATTTTCTCCCCACCCATATGTTGCCTACCAACCTCCTGCAATTCTTCTTCAAAAATAGCTGGACCAACATATGTTTCTAAAAGGCTAATTTCAGAAGGTGATGCAATAAAACCTCCTGACAATCCAGTTAAGTCAAAAAGGGAATTTCTACCACTATCTTCAACTATCTCTTTAATAATTGAAAGAGCATTCTCTCTTTTTTTAACTTCATCTAAGGAATTATTAATAATCATATAATCATTATTCAGAAAATTCGAATTTGAAATCTTCTAAAGATATTAAAATCGCTTTTAAATCTTTTTCAGAAACCGGAATGGATGTATATTCTTCATTTTCAGGAATCTCATAAGAATATTCAGCATCAATTACTTTTCCTTCAGGAGTTGTCCAAATGATTAAGCTGTCACTGAGTTCTTCAGGTTTTTTATTTGGGAAAAATATTTCGAATGAAGTTCCTAATTGGTCAAAAAATTTCTGTTTTTCGGTTTCGTCTTTATTGCATTTTTTAATTTTTCTGATTCTTGATTTCAATTTTTTTTCTGCTAACTCATTAATATCAGCCATAATAACACTTCCAAAAAAATATTTTTACAATTTATGTATAAATTAAAATATACTATAAATGAAATTATATATAAGCATTAGGTTTTAATTTTAAAATCAGTCATATAAACTATTTCCATGACTGTCCATTGCAACAATGAGAGGGCCGAAATCTTTTACTTTTAAATTCCACATCGCCTCAGGCATTCCCAAGTCTAACCAGTCAACACTTTCAATTTTTTCAACGGCATCGACATATAATGCGGCACATCCTCCAGTAGCCACGACATAAATTGCCTCGTTTCGAACTAATGCTTCGCGAACACTATCATCCATTCCACCTTTGCCAATGACGATTTTTGGACCCATATCCAAAACATCGCTTTGATAAGGATTCATTCTCATGGATGTTGTAGGACCTACAGCCACCATTTCATATTCCTCATCATTTTTAGAGATAATTGGTCCGGCATGGAATAAAACAGCCCCATCAATATCTAAAGGAGCACCCTCTTCAAGCAATCGTTTATGAGCCTGATCTCTAGCAGTGATGATGTTTCCAGTTAAATAAACTACATCACCAGCATTTAGCTCACATAAATTTTCGTCTTTAATCGGAACATTCAATTTTCTTTCCATTTCCCCACCTTAATTTATCATGATTAAAAAAAAATAATATCTAACAATATATAAAATTTTTTGATTAAATAAAGTTAATGGCTAAAAATATATTGGGAAAAAATTGCTCAATAATCTGAGAACATCCCAACAATCTATTATTTTTCAAAATTCGTATGCGGCCAATTTGATAGCAAAAATTAGATTTAAAAAAAAATAAAATATTATAGAGAATTTAAAAAGATTCCCTATATTATTTTTAGTTTTTTAGCTGTGCTTTCATCTACTTTTCCAGTTACTTTCAATCCCTTATCTTTTTGGAATTGCTTTACTGCCTTTTCTGTTAATTTTTCATAGACACCATCAATCTTTAAGTAGCTACCTTTATAGATGCGGGAATAGCCATTCTTTTTTAGAGCTACTTGTATTTTTTTAACCATAGCCTTATCCTTACTGCCTTTGGAAACTGTTTTGAATTTAACTGTAACTTTAGCACTCACCTGAGATTTTTGATATACCTTATCTCCATCGAACGAGATTCTTACATTGTAATTGCCCACTTTATTGTTTATAGCAAAAGTAGCTATTCCGTTACTATTAGTTGTACAATAGTAGTTTTTGCCTGCGATAGTGAGTTTAACCTTTTTAGAGGCTAATGGTTTTTTATTATTGTCTATCAATTTTACAGTTAATTTCTTGCCGTCATTATAGAATTTTACAAGATCTTTTGCAAATATAGATGTATTGTTTTTTAGAATGTTTACATTAATATCTTTAATTTGATTTTTGTAATCCTCATCAATGAAACTTATTTCAGCATTATAGGTTCCAGGATATGAATCAATTGCAAAATTCGCTATTCCGGATTGATTTGTCCTTGCACTATAAGTTTTTCCGGATATTGTTAAATTAACGGTTTTGTTGAAAAGGCCATTATCATCAGCATCTGTCAATTTCACTTCTAACTTTTCGTTTGATTTATAGTAACCTGTGAAATCATTAACTGTGATTTTAGAGTCATTTTTAGATTTTACTGGAATTTCCAAAATTTGATTGTTTAATTGAGCGTAAACGGCTCTTACATTTGGCTCTGGAGAATAACTAATTGTAGCAGTTCCATTATTGAGTACGACATTCTTTATTGTTTTTCCAGTGCCTGTATAAAATTTAACAGTCAAAGGCAAGTTAATATACGTATCATAATCATATATCTCTTTTGTTTCATTATCAAAGTATTGATGCAAGCTGACAGTTAATATGTTGTTTTCGTGTTGATACACTATTCCATTATCTGATGTGAAAGTCATTATTAGCCATCTTGATGCATTTATTTTCCATGGTTCAATATCACCGCTATGTGGGGAATAATAATTGCCCACCTCATTTTTGCCCCACCAGCAATATAATACGGAAGCATTGTCATCCAATGAAATATCTCCATATGCAGGGCCACTCTTAAGAAGGATGTAATTATCAACAATAGCGCAGTTTTCCATTTTAAGTTCAGTGTCTTTGAAGTTGTTGGATACTGCTGCATGATTTGTCACATAGTTTCCTTCAATAATGGTATTGTATACTTCAGTCACAACATGTTGCCCACTTGGAGGTGCGAGAATTGCAGCCGCATAATATCTTGCATATCCACCAATAAATTGACTGTTATTGATTATTAAGTGATTATGATTGCTGATTGCTCCTGCAGTATAATTAGTATATTGATTGATAAAACTACAATTATTAATTGTCGCATTTGCTAAATTAAGTATTGCTCCCGCAGAGTATATCGCATAATTCTTTAAGAACAAATTATTGTTAAAAGATGCAGTCCCTCCACATGCAATAGCTCCCCCAACTCCTTCCATATATAGAACGTGATTTTCTGTAAAGAATGAGTTTTCGATTTTTGTAATACCTAAGGAATATATGGCCCCTCCATATTTAGATGCGGAGTTATTAATGATATTTGAGTTTATTATGGTTAATGCTCCTTTATCATTGTATATTGCACCCCCATTAAGGCCAGCATTAGAGTCCTTTATTGTACAATCTATTAAAGTAAGTTCCCCTCCATTATTATAAATGGTTCCTCCGATGCCGTTTTTTCCTCCATCATACCCATTAATTAAAGTCAGTCCAATTAATGTTAATTTTACGCCGGAACCCATTTGAAATATTCTGGATATCTTTTTTCCATCTACAACAGTCTTGTCCTTTACCCCTACAATAGTCAAATCTTTATCAACAGTGAGGTTAAATTCATCGAATGTTCCCTCTGACAAATAGATAGTTGATCCTTCATCACTGTTATTTATTCCTTTATTAATTGTTTTATATGGATTATTTTTGCTTCCATCCGCAATTGAATCATTACCATCTGTAGAAACATAAATCATACCTGAATTTTCTTCCACTTCAGTTTCTTCAATCATTCCTAAATAATCAGTCGAATCATCGTTTGAATTTTCAGCATATGCATTTTGATTACCATATTCGATATTATCAGTTATATTATCCCCAATATTTTGACCCATATCACTCTCAGGGAGTTCTACTGCACTTGAAGAACTTATAAAACAAAATATTATCGCTATTAGTAGAAATAAACTTAAAATGTTTATTATATTCTTATTTTTGCTAATATTTTAGCCCCCCATTTTATAAATTTTTAATCAAAAATAAATTATATTCATTTCGTAATATTAATTTTAAAAATTAGATATTATATATTTTTTCTTTATGGTTTTGTTTAAAACATTATTTTTCAGATGATATCGTAGGATAGAATTAATTAATTATTAATCACATGCGCTCAAGTTGATAAGTGAAATACATTATTTGATAAATTTAATATATTTGTTATGACCAATTTATATATGAGTATTTAATAAAAAATAGTAGGATAAAATCATATGTCAAGCATGAGTAGTGTTGCAGGACTATCAAAGTTTATTACAACTTTGCCAAAAACCAGATATTCTGCAATGGGAATTATAATTCTAAGCTTTTTATTGGGAAGCACCATTTTTTTAATTGATTTGACACCCAACCAATGGATTGTAGAAGAATTAATTTACGGAGGATTATATGGAATATTAGTTTTCGGAATCACCTCCATGATGAGTGGTTTTCTTAATCAACAAATTATCAGCATGCTTCATGGAATAAACCTGAAAATCAAACATTCAATGTTCTTATCATGTCTTTCCATGACCTTTTTAGGCATAGTCATAATTTTAGGATGCATTGTATCATGGTTAATTAACACAGACATATTTTTAAATTCCATGCTATTCGGTTGTGTTTTAATATATGGATTCAATACATTAGTATTCTGGGCAACATCCAAAGTTCGCTTTACAGTAGCCGCAATAACCGGTTTGATTCAACCTATACTTATACTGACAATGTATACTTTAATCACATTCCTATTTATTGACACTAGCTTTATAGGTCCTGTTATTTTACAAATCACTATTAAAGCAATTGTTGCAGCAATAATCTTTGTTTTAGCCATTTATGCATTTATCACAATTATTGCATCACCATTTCAAAAGAATTTGGGCATTGGAGTTTTGGATTTATTAAGTTTGTTCATTGCCCACATGAACGAAGGATCAAATTCCCTTGAAGGCCTATTTGAAACAATGGGCGAAGCTATTGATACAGTAGTTACTTTCGTTAGTTTTAAAAATGAAAATGGAATAAAAGCATTATTCATCTCCCCATCAGTTCATCCAGGACCATTGGGCGATTTGGGAGGATCCAATATGCCAACACTCCTTGCAAACAAGTTCGACCACTTCACAATGGTTGCTCATGGCCCTTCAACACATGATTTTAATCCAATTGCAGTTTCTGAAATCGATAAAATCGAAAACACTGTAAAAGAAGGTTTAAAAAAGGTCGAATATTCCCCAAATGCAAGCAAATTTGTAAGGTACAATGCTGAAAAAGCTAATATCGGCGTCCAATTCTTCAACGAAGGAATGATAATATTATCCACATTTGCTCCAGAAGCGGTTGATGATATTGAATTTGGTGTTGGGCTTACAATGATGGCCCAAAGTAGAAGCAAATGCAACGTTGAAGATTCAATCATTGTCGATTGCCATAATTCATTCGAACCCGAAAGTGGCGAAGTCCTTCCTGGAAATTCCGAAGTGTTCCATCTAATTGAAGTCATTGAAAAAATTGATGCCAACCAGGATAAGGAATCAATCAAAATAGGTTGCTACGAAAATTCCATGGAGACCATGGACAAGCAGGAAGGAATAGGTGAAAGCGGAATTAAAACAATGGTAATTGAAGTCGATGATCAAAGGACCGCATACGTTTTATTTGATTCAAACAACATGGAAATTGGATTCAGGCAGGAAATCATAGATGCTGTGAAAGATTTAGAAATAGATGAAATTGAAGTAATGACAACAGATACACATACAGTAAATACGCTTTCCAGAGGATATAATCCAATTGGAATTGCAAAAAGACCTGAAATAATTGAATATGTAAAAAAAAGTATTGTTGAAGCGATAAAAGATTTAGAAAAAGTAGAAGTTGGAACTGGAACTGAAAAAATCAAGAATTTGAAAACTTTCGGACCAAAAAATTCAACAGAATTAATATCAACAATTAGTTCTGTTGTAGCCGTCAGCAAAATCATAGCTCCAGTCTTACTGATTACAGCTTTATTAATAGTATTTATATGGATTTTCTTTGGTGGATTATAAATACATTACAAATAAAGTGTATGAAATAACCCAAGTGAAGAAAAACGGTGCGATTCCATCCCATAACCATTGGGAAAATCCGGAAATCTCATCTTCAAACTTCTTTTGACAGAATTGGCCTACGAAGTATAAGATGATTAATGCAACGAAACCTGCAAAAAGATCATTTTTAAATCCGACCCATCCTACAGTCAAAGCGGTTGAAATTAAAGCTGCAATAAGTGCAAAAATAATATGAATACTTGTAACTTTAATAGTTGTGTCCATTGATATCCTCCATAATTAAATATATTAATATAATTTTAGTGATTATAATATATTAAGGTATTGATTAAATAAGGTGGTTTTATGAAATCCATGTCAAATGTGGATATATATACGATAAGTGATGAATTGAATAAATTATTAAGTGGTGCAAGAGTAGACAAATCATTCCAGCCAACCTCAGATATAGTGATAATAAGATTTCATGTTCCTGGAACCGGCAGGGTTGATTTAGTGATGCAATGTGGCTCTAGAATACACACAAGCCAATATCCTCTTGAAAATCCAACTACACCACCGACCTTTCCTATGCTTTTGAGAAAAAGAATTAAAGGCGCACATGTTGAAAGCATTAAACAGCACAACTTTGACCGTGTGGTCGAAATAAAAGTGAAAAAAGATAAATATTATACAATCATTGTGGAATTATTCGATAAAGGAAACATCATTCTTTTAGATGATGAAAACAATATCATTTTGCCTCTTAAAAGAAAACTGATGAGCGATAGAGACATAAGCTCAAAAAGAGAATATAAATTCCCTGAAGAAAGGGGAATTAATCCAATCACAGCGACAGAAGAGGAATTTAAAGAAATATTTAAAAAGGACAGTGACGTTGTAAGAACCCTTGCAAGAAATGGTCTTGGCAGCCTATATGCAGAGGAAGTCATACAAAGGACAAATGAAACCATTGAACTTGACAAAAACACATCCAATAGTGAACTTAGCGAAGAACAGTTAAACGTATTGTTTGAGAGCTTTAAAAGTTTATTTGATAATTTGAAAAATGAATCAACCAAGCCGCAGATTGTGAAGAGCGAAACCAGCGAGGACGTCGTCCCGCTTGACTTAGTCAAATATGAGGATTTTGAAAAAACATACTACAGCAATTTCAACGAAGCATGCGATGAATTCTACTCCAAAAAAATAAATTCCGCAATAAAAGATGTGAAAGAGGCGGCGTGGAATAAGAAAGTAAACAAATATGAAAAAAGATTACGTTTACAGCAAGAAACACTTGATAATTTTAATACAACTATCGAAGAAAGCCAACATAAGGGAGAGGTAATCTATTCTAATTACACAAGCATTGAAAATATAGCAAATGTTGTAAACTCAGCAAGGGATAAAGACTACTCTTTCAAAGAAATTGGAAAAACACTGAAAAAAGCAAAAAAAGACGGAATGAATGAAGCTCAAATCTATGAATCGATTGACAAGCTAGGCGTTTTAACTTTGGATATTGACAACACAAAAATAAATATCGATCCAAAGCTAACGATTCCCGAAAATGCAGAGATTTATTATGAAAAAGCTAAAAAGGCAAAACGTAAAACTAAAGGTGCCCTAATAGCTATAGAAAATACTAAAAAACAACTTGAAAAAGTTAAAGCTAAAAAAGACATAGCCATGGAACATATATCCACACCTAAAAAAAGAGTTAAGAAAAACCTCAAATGGTATGAGAAATTGAGATGGTTCATAAGCTCTGATGGGATTCTGGTTGTCGGCGGCCGTGATGCGAATACGAATGAGAATATCGTGAAGAAATATTTAGAGCCTAATGATATTTATTTGCATGCGGATATACATGGTGCATCATCAATAGCAATAAAATTAAATGGGGCTGAATTAAATGACAATATCCTTAAAGAATCCGGAGAGTTTGCAGCATCATTTTCATCTGCTTGGTCAACAGGTTTCACATCCCAAGACGTGTTTTGGGTTCATCCAGACCAAGTTTCAAAAACACCTGAAGCAGGGGAATTTTTAGCTAAAGGGTCTTTTGTAATAAGGGGCCATCGTAATTATATACGCGGTGCAAGAGTAAAAATAGCTATTGGAATTGTCGATTATGAAGGAAAAAGAATAATGGTCGGTCCAATCGATGCTCTGGAAGCGCATTGTGAAAATTTTGTTGTTTTGAAACCAGGATTTACTAAAAAAGAAGCTATTGCCAAAAAGATAATTCATAAAATAAATGAAGATGATTTACTTACCCTTGATGATATTATAAGAGTGCTGCCTTCCGGAAAATGTGACATTGACGAAGAATATCATCAAAGAAAAAAATATGAAAGGTAATCCTGATTAATCCTCAGGATTATACTCAAAATATTCATCTGGATTCATAACCACAACATCAATGTTTGGGTTGAATTGATTTACAAAATTAGCAAAAATTGCTGGATCCTGCTCTATAGGCGGGAAAGTATTATAATGCATAGGGATTACAACTTTTGGATTTAACCACATTGAAGCAAGGGCTGCCTCGAATGGACCCATTGTAAATTTATCCCCTATTGGAATTAATACAATATCCGGCTTGTATATTTCACCTATAATTTCTTTCATATCACCAAATAAGCCAGTGTCGCCAGCATGGAAAATCTTAGTTCCGTCTTCGAATGTTATCAAAAAACTAGCTGCACTGCCGCCTGGAACGGTTTCCTCAACAATATCAATATCCGAGGAATGCTTAGCATCGAGCATAGTAAATTTGATATTTCTAAATATAAATGATCCGCCGATATTAACACTAATATTTCTTATTCCCTGTTTAGCTAAAAAGAGTGAAATTTCATGTATGCAAGCTATTGGGGCATTTGTGCTGTTGGAGATTTCCAATGCATCTCCAAAATGATCAGAGTGACCATGAGTGAGCAAAATTATATCAGGGTTTAATTCCTCAACCGGAACTTGGCATGAAGGGTTATTGCTAATAAAGGGATCAATTAAAATTTTTACATCATCATCGCTAATGATTTCAAATGCAGAATGACCTAACCATCTAATTTCCATTATGCAGTCCCTCCCATCGCAGAAATAATGGCATTTTCATCCAAATTTGATGCAATATCCCAAGTTTTTTCAAAGTCAGCCCTAATATTTGAAATGGAGTTCCTATCTTCATAAATTGCTCCATATTCAAAATCATTTTGACCTTCAGAAATAATCATCGCATGGGAATCATCAGTAATCAAGTTAACTGTATGAACTTTAGGAACTGTCCTAATGTGAACCCCTTGTTTAATTAAAGATGAAATTAAAAACATGTAAGACATGTCGGATACATCGAACTCATCAATGATTACTCTGGAATAAATGGTTGGAACATGTGACAAAAACCTGTCTGACAAATCATTCAATGAAGGGATTTCCAACATTATCTCCTTATTGACATTAATTGCCAGTTGATCAAAAGCTTCCTGAGAAGTTACAAGGCCATTATCAGAAATTACATAACTTTTAAGTAATTTTGGAACAGGCAAACTTTCAGGATTGTTAATGTCAATTTTAATATCTCTAGCTTCTGCAACTTCCGGAGCGACTTGAGTTTGAGTGTCAACAGGAGGAATGATTTCCTCTATTGGTTGTTCCTCTGATAACATGCGAATAATTTCATCAGATTTATCATTTTCCATTACAAATTCAGGGATTTCTTCTTCAAAATAATCAGCTTCACGTCTTTTAGGAGCTCTAGTGACTTTTAATGGTTTTTCATAATGAGGAGTGAAATTTAGTTGTTTATTAAAATCAAAATCAGTCTCTTCTTGAGGAACTACATTTAAAACCGCTTTTGGATTTTCTTCATATCCTCCATCTAAAAATGGACTTGAATCATACTCTTCATAATCATCCAATACCAAATCTTGATAATCCTCATCACCATAGTCATTAAAATCAGGCCTAACCCTTAAAGGACCGTTATTATTACTTGATTTCTTATCAAATGAACGATTATTAACTTCATTTGAACTTAAAAATTCTTTAATCTTATTTGTAGTCCTATCAGAATTATATTCAACGAAATAACCAATAATCAATATTATTCCAACAATAGAAATGATAATTCCTACTATCAATAAAATATCCAATAAATTATATACACTTGTCTCATATGTTATGAGAATACCAATTACAAATAAAATAAAACCGGAAACTAATTTTATTGTATTCCCCATGATTTCACCCTTACTATTTATTAATCACTCTATATTTTAACTAATATAGAATATCTACAACACCATTAATAAATTTAATGGAAAAAAGCACTAAAAAAACGAGAAAAAAAATAATGAGTAATACTTTTTTATAAAATAGTAATATTAATATAGAAAAAAATTCAATATTAAACTGGTGAAAACTATGAAAAAAATGAAAGCATTAATCAATGAAAATTCGGGGCAAGGGGCAGCAGAATACATTCTCCTTTTTGGAGGAGTAATCGTTATTGCATTACTTGCACTAACAATATATAGAACATATATGGAAACAAGTGACACAAGTTTAAAAGCAAAAGACGACATTATAGATGTTAGGAACACAATTCTTGACAACAGGACCCATGTATAACTTAAAACTAGACAATAAAGGACAGGGAAGTGCTGAATTAATCTTAATAGTCGGAGGGCTATTAGTAATAGTGCTTTTTGTCGGAAGCTACATGTCCAACATTACACAAAACACACAGGAAAATATAAATAGCTTGCTAAAAAAAGAACGAGATAACTTAATAAATAAAATTTGAAAATAGAGATTAATTCTCTATTTTCCACCTAAAAGTGAGTTTAAAATTTCATCCCATGATTCAGAGTTAATATTATCTAATTTCATAGCAGTTCTGTTTAATACTCTAATATTTTGTGGACAAGCTGTTATGCAAGCACCACATAAGTTACAGAAATCTAAATTAGTAACTGCTTTTCCATCAACAATCTCAACTGCATTACATGGACATACATCTTGACATGCGTGGCATGCATCGCCTTTACAGACCTTTTCATCTGCATCGTTTTCAACAACTTCCAAAGTACCGTCAAACGGTTTTGTAATAGTAATTGCATCAACAGGGCAAATTTCAGAACACCAGCTACAATTTACACAAGATCCTTTTGAAATAAATGTATCACCGACAATTTCTGGAACTTTAATTTCATCTTGCAACATACAAGTTGAACAAATTTCCTTAATTGCATCTTGAGGGCAAACTCTTTTACATACGCCACAAAATACACATTTGTCAAGGTCGACTTCAATAGAATTATTGATTACATCAACGCTAGAAGTAGGAACATTAGTTACTGTAATAGCTTCAGCAGGACATAAGTCTGCACAGAATGAACAGTAGATACATTCATCCTTATCAATTGAAATTTCCCCTCTCACCAGATCTTTTCTTTCAGGAAGAGTCCTTTCAAATATAATTGCATCACGAGGGCAAACTTTATAACATCTGCCACAGTATATACATTCTTCTTCATCGACAACACATTCTGTTTCCCAACTAGGATAGTTGCCCATTTCTTTGATGTCTTCACCATCAATAGACAATGATAATGCATCAAATGGACAAGCTACAGAACATAATCCGCATAGAACGCATGAATCTGCATTACATGAAATCAAATCCAGTTCAATCAAACCACGTGCTATTGGTACGATTGGACCTAGCCTTAAAGAAGAAGTAGGACAAACATCAGTACAAATACCGCATCCTACACATTTATCATCTTTATAGACCAACTTACGGGCTTCATTTCCGCCCCTTTCAACATTAAACATGTAAATCCCTCATGCTTTGGAAATAGCTTGATTAGGACAATTTTGGATACAAAGATCGCAGTCATCACATTT
>Ga0129307_1002659_pt1 | contig 13257 bp, 12 predicted proteins | sample P1105metagenome_FD_94437 | JGI IMG/M metagenome (GOLD analysis project Ga0129307, IMG submission 94437) | Capybara group fecal microbial communities from Wisconsin, USA - P1105 metagenome | ecosystem: Host-associated > Mammals > Digestive system > Large intestine > Fecal | place: USA: Wisconsin... | reverse complement strand
TGATTCCATCTTTTTGCGCAGCTTCTCGCGGCGGATGCGCTCTTTCTCCAGCTGCCCCTGACGGTCGGGACGCGCCCATTCGGGACGAGTCTCCCAGTCGGGTTCGTCGGTGGAGAGCGCTTTCGTCTTGGGAACACGCACGATCGTGCCCCAGGCATCGGCACTCTGCTCGATGATCACCTGACGGTCTTTGTTCTTCACAGGGGCGGCGACAGAGAAGAGGATGATGTCGCCGCTTTTCACCGTCTGCGGCCTCAGACGGTCGAGCACTGTCACCAGCACTTCCGTATCCTTTTCCAGCACGGCGCCCTTCGCGGGGTGAGCGGCGTCGAATGCTGCTGTCGATGTTAGCATCGCGCCTGTCACCAGCAGCGCGGCAACTGACTTTTTATTCATGGGAGGCGTCTCCTTTCGTATCCTTCACTCATTTCAGCTCGATGGGCTTGGGCGGATCGGGCAGGTTCAGCTTGAGCTTGTCGATCAGGCCGATCAGTTCGTCGGTGCGGTCAAGCTCGTCCGGCAAATACAGCGCGTCCTTGCGGTCGATCAGCAGGGCATCCTTCAGCGGCGAAGATGCCGCCGCCGAGCGAACGAGGCCGCGGACGATGTTCTGCGCATCGCTCCACACAGCGCTTTTCTGCTGGGTGAACTGCGTTATCGCTTTTTTTACCGCCTGAGTATCGTACCTCTTTTTCCTATCCTTCAGCGCACCGTTGAGCAGGGTGATGTTTTTGGTCATCACGGCTGCGTATTTCTCCGCGTACGAGCTCACGGCCTTACCTGGGGCCGAGTTTTTCATCACGCGCTCAAAGTCGAGCGTGTACACGCGCATACCCGGCGCCGGAGCAGGTACAGGTGCGGGCTTTTCTGCCGCTTCGCTTTTGGGCGTCTGAGGTTCGGGCTTCGGCTCGGGAGCAGGCGTCGTTACCGCCTGAGGGGCGGCCGGGGCGGCGGAAGCGGCGACTTCCGCCGCTTCTTCCCGCTTCGGACTGCTCAGCAGGCGCAGAGCCCCTGCGCCGCCAAGCATCACCGCTCCTGCTGCCAGTGCCAGACACAGCACCGACGCGCAGAAGTATAACAGCTTCTTCATCGTGCGGCCTTATCTGCGCTTTGCGCCACGCATCGCCTTCATTTCCTCTTCGAGGAACTGAAGACGCTGACGCAGACCGGCGATCTCCGCATCCTTATCCAGCTGCAGATCCTTGTACCGCCGCTCCATCACTTTCAGTCTGGCGTCGTAGTCCACTGCCGTGTGCCGCTGCACCTTCCAACGCTTCTCCGTCATGTTCGTGTTGCGCCCCAGGCGCAGCGACAGGCCGACGTTGACCATCGTCTCGTGTCCTACGGTGCTGCCGACGGTCAGGAGGGTGTCGTCGTTGAAGTGGTGCGCCACACCAAGCGCGACGCTGCTGTCGCCTTTGTAGTGGCCGAAGCCGGCCATGATGCTGGTGGGCTTGTCGGGGTCGTAGTCAAGGGGATGCAGCGCTGCCAGGGCGGCTGCACGGCTTCCGACGTGGGCGAGGCCGCGTTCGATTTTGTTGTTCAGGAAGCTGAGGTTGTTGCCGGTGTTCTGCACGTAGTCTTTCAGCTGGCCGTAGGGGACGGCGTCGTTATCGTCTGTTGCCCAGGCGAGGTTCTTGATCTGCTTGCCGCTCATGTTCAGGTTTTCTTTCATGGTGACGGGGCCTTCGAACACGGCGGGGCCGCTTGAGGTGAAGGTGCCTTTGGTGGTGAGGCTGCTGATGACGGGGGTGTCGGTGACGACCCAGGAGACGACGCGCTCGCCTTTGTCGTTGACGGTGTCGGTGAGGGTGAGGAGGTCGGTGTCAGCGGGCTGCTGGACTTGCATTCTCACGGTGCCGTTGTTGGCGACTTTGGACTTTTTCTCGACTTTGTCGTCGTTTACGGTCAGGTTCCAGCCGGAATTGTTGAGCTGGCTCACGTTCACGGCGTCGGTGTCGTTCACGCCGGGGGCGACGTTGGTGATCTTGTTGCCTCCCATGTTCACGGTCTTGGGGCCGATGGTGATGTCGCCTTTGGGGCCGCCGTTTTTGATGGTGAGGCCGTTTTCGTTCAGGACGACGTCACCGCTTTGGACGGTGAAGGACTGGGCGGTGACGTTGCCTCCGAAGGTGGGGGCGTCGGCGACGACCCAGGTGACGGTGCGTTCGCCGTTTTCGCCTTTATCGTTGTCTTTCAGTTCGAGGAGGCTGGTGCCTTCGTTCTGTTCGACGTTGAGGCGGACGGTCTTGCCGGAGGGGATTTTGCCGGGGTCGCTGTTTTCGACGGCGAGGTTCCAGCTGCCTCCGCTGCCGCCTTCGCCGATGGCTTCGGCGACTTTCTTGAGCTGGGCGACGTTGACGGCGTCGGTGTCGTCGTGGCCGGCGGCGACTCCGACGATGCGGCGGGTGACGATGTCGGCGTTGCCGACGGCGATGGCGTTGTCGGTGGGGACCCAGACGCTGCCGGTTTCGCTGCTGTAATCGTCGAGCAGGATGTCGTAGCCGGCTCCGGCGTCTTTGCCGCCTGCTACGTTGGCGACGGAGCCTTTGCCGAGGGCGACTGTGCCGCTGACGCTGGCTTTGGCTCCTTCGCCGATGGCGGTGGCGCCGGCGGCTCCTTCTTCGACGGTGCCGCCGAGGGCGGCAAGGGAGTTTTCGGCTCGGGCGTCGGAGTTGTTGCCGAAGGCGACTGCGTAATTGCCGGTGGCTTTGGTGTCGCTGCCGAAGGCGGTGGCGTGTTCGCCGGAGGCGGTGGTGTTCTCGCCGAAGGCCATGGAGTAGGTTCCGCTGGCTTTGCCTCCCTGCATGGCGACGGAGTTGTCGCCGGTGGCTTCGGCTTCGGTGCCGATGGCGACGGCGGAGGTGCCTTGCTTTTTCGTGCCGGCTGTGGCTCCCTGGCCGATGGCGATGCTGTTTTCGGCCCATGCTGTGGCGTCGGGGCCGATAGCGATGGCGCTGTCGCTCTTGGCGTCGGCGATGACGCCTAAGGCGATGCTGTTTTCGCCGCGGGCGTTGCTTTCGGAGCCGATGGCGATGGCGCCGGGTGCTTTGGCCTGGGCGTAGTTGCTGTTTTTGTTGGCGTCGGCTGTGGCGTCCTCGACTCCTTCGATTTCGATGAAGGGGCTGATGATTTCCTGTTTGCCTTCTGCGTTTTCTCTCAGGCCGACGACGCGGTTGTCGGTGGCGACTTGGTCGCCGTGGCCGTCGCCGGCGAAGGCGTCAACTGCCAGGCGGAGCTGGGCGACGTTGACGGCGTCGGTGTCGGCGGTTCCGGCGGCCACGCCGGTGATCTGGCGGGTGATGGTCGCGGCCTTGCCGCCGATGGAACCGTCTGACGAATCGCCGCCGACGGAGATCGCACCGTGGGTGCTGGTCCAGGTGGCGCTGTCAGCGCCGGTTCCCTTGTAGTTGGTGCCGGTGGTGACATCAAATCCCGCTCCCGCTCCGCCGTTGGCTTTGTCGCGGGCAGCGACGCTTTCACTGCCAAGGGCGACGCCGCCGGTGACGGTCACGGAAGCGTTGTTGCCGAGGATGAAGGCGTCGGTGATGGAATCGCTTTCGATCTTGCTGTCGTTGCCGACGACGTAGGAGCTGGCCGCGTTGACGATGTCCGGATCGCCGAACGCGCCAGAGTTGGCTCCCTTGATCTGATGGCCGGTGCCCACAGCGATGCTCTGCTCGCCGGAAACGACGTTCTGGTTGCCGAACGCGTAGCTGTTGTCGCCAGTGACTTCATTGTTTGCGCCGAACGCGCCGGCGTTCGTCTTCTCGCTGCCGGTGATCGTGTTGTACGAACCGACCGCGTAGCCGGAAACCGTGTTCTCCTGATCGGTGGAAACGGCCAGGATGCCGTCATCGCCGATCTTCACGGTGCCGACTTTATTACCCGCGCCAACGCCCAGCGAGCTGAGGCCGGACACTTCGTTCTCCTTGCCGAAGGCGCTGCTTTGCGTGCCGGTCGTCTTGTTGCCGTAACCGGCCGCCGTGCTGTAGTCGCCGCCCGCCTGGTTGGCGCCGATGGATTCATAGGTGCGCGTTCCTTCGGTGTTGATCGCATCGCTGCCGTCCGTCGCATCGTCGTTGTCAGGCTCGCCCTCGGTATGGTTGATCGACCAGCCGGCACCGATGGCCGTGCTGAATCGTCCCGTCGCCTGGTTGGAGTCACCAACGGCCACCGCGTGCCAGCCCTGCGCGTTGGTGCCGGCGCCGATGGCCGTGGTGTACTCGGCCGTGGCCCGAGCACGATTGCCGACGGCGATAGCAGAGTTGGCGATCGCACCGTCCTTGGCAGTACCGTCTTCGTTCAGAATCTCACTTTGCAGGCCGGCGGTCGCCTTGTTGCCGATGGCGATCGAGTTCCAGCCGTTCGCATGTGAATTATTACCGTAGGCCGTGGCATTGCGCATCATGCCCTGCGCGTTGCGGCCGACGGCCGTCACGTCCTTGGCCTGGGCCAAAGCGTCGCGGCCGATGGCGATGCTCTGCGCGGCCGTGCGCTGCTGCTCGATATCGCCGGCACCGTTGATATAGGCAACGCGCGCATTGTCGCCGATGGCGATGCCGTACTCGGTCGAGGCGTTCGCACCATTGCCGACGGCAATGCCAGAGAACGAATACGTCTGGCTGCCGTTGCCGAGGGCAACGCTGGTGCCGCCGTAGGCCTTGGCGGAATTGCCGATGGCCACGGCCGAGGTGCCGTCATTCCAGCTGCCGACATACGTCGTCTCGGGATCAGCGCCGGCTTCCGACTCGGCACCGATGGCAACGCTGCGCCAGCCGCGTGCCGTGCTGGTGTCGCCGACGGCGACGCTGCTGTGGCTGACGGTCTTTGACTTATTTCCGACGGCGACGTTGTTGGTGCCGCCAGAATAGCCATACGGATTGCTGTCGTCCATGCCTATATCTGCTGCGGTCAGGTCAAAAACAGGATTGCCGTTCTCATCGACTTTCTTATAATCGACAATCAGATTCCCAGAGGGGTTGTTCGGATCTTTCTTCCAAATCTTCTCTCCGATCTCGGTATACTTGAAGACTGTTTTGCCAATGGGATTTCCATTAGTGTCGTACTGCCAGTTGCCCTGATCATCAAGTTCTGGTTCAAAGTCCTGCCTCGACTGATAGTACTTGCCGTCCTTTTCAATGACGGAGCCGCCGTAATTATATGTGGGGGCATATGCATATGTGCGGCCTGAATAACTACTAGGATACCAATAAGTCTTTCCGTTAGGTCCAGTGGTAGAATACCAATTTCCGGTTGCGCCTTCAGGCTTTGTTTCATAAGCCAGCGTGTAACTACTATAATTGTAAAAATTGACCTCTTTGGCATCTGCTGCCGAACCGGCCTGAGCAAAGTTGCCGATCGCGACGTTGCCGATCATCGAGGAAATATCGTTCCTCTGGTAATTCTCGTTCTTGTAAAAGTTTACCGTTCCGTCATTGTCGACATATACATAGGAGTAAGTCGTTCCATGTTGTTGATTATATCCGCCGATCTGGCTGACATCGACATGTCCGCCGTCGGTCAGATAGTCCTGGGCACCGTAACCAGAGCTTGAACTGTAGTTAGGACATAGCTGCTCGAAAACGCCCCCGCATCCCTCGCCGGCAGCATCACGGCCGCTGCGGCTACACTGGCAGCGAGCGCCAGGCGCATCGCACGGCGGCCGGACGATTTTTTGTGCCCGGTCACCAGTTCTGAGACGACGACCCACGCCTTTCGCGTCTCACTGTAGATGACTTTGTAGATCTTGTTCATTGCGTGTCCTCCTTATAACGAAGTGTAGAGCATAATTTCTCTGATGCGCTTTTTCAACGGTCCGGACAGGGCGCGCGTGCGCCAAAAACGCGGCCTTCTCATCCAGCGTATAAAGCAGAACGCCTGTACTTATACCTCTCTCTTACAATATTTGTAAAGTAAATTTTAGTTTACCAAATGCGCTGTTATATCTACAGTTTGTATATCACGCATCATGAGGAGGCATCAAAAGGCTTGCGGATCAAGGGATTCTGCCGACTCGAGCAGGCTCGAATCTTTTGTATTTTATAATTTCATATATAATTTTCTTACGTATTAAACGACATTGCGCACTTATACAAAGAACACGCAACAAAAAATGCGCCGCCGTCATCGTGACGGCGGCGCATATTTTTTATACTGTTTCTGAATAGAAATGCGAATATGTCGCAGGGACGGGCCTATGTGCCGCCCGTCTTCGCCCACTGCTCGAAATCGCAGAGCCGGGCGGTCTCATGGGACCGCCCGGCTCATAAACACATTATGAGCTGTTTAATCCGCGATTCGTATCAGGGCTCGCTTTAGCTGGCTCGCGGAGTGGCAAATTCTTCGAATTCTTTCTCAGAAATGCCGAGACTGGCAATTATATCTTCCTTTTTAAAACCAAGCTTAAGCATCCGCTGGACGTTTTCGTAACTCATTTGCCATTTAGCTGCTGCTGCGGCTCTTTCTGCGGCAAGTTTGTTCAGATTTTCCATGATCTCGCACATTTCGGGCTCGCTTTAGCTGGCTTGAGGGGTGGCGAATTCTTCGAATTCTTTTTCCGAAATATTGAGATAACGCCTTATTTGTTCCTTATCAAGTCCTTCTTTAAGCATCCGCTGGACATCTTCGTAACGCATATGCCATTTGGCTCTTTCTTCAGCAAGTTTGTTCAGATTTTCCATGATCTCGCACATTTCGGTCACTCCTTTGTCGGTCATTTTGAGGTAGTCGGCTTTTTCGGCCAGCTCAGGGCAGCGCATTTCGCCGGGGTCGGCGCAGGTGAAGTCGTGGAGCATGTCACCCAGCGGGGTGTCGTCGGCGTACTTCATAGAGAGGTAGATGATGTGTTCACGGTCGTTGAAGAGGCGTTTTTTCTCCAGGATGACGCGTTCGATGTGGCAGATCTTCTCGCCGGCGCCGAGGGGATCGCCTTCGGTGATGAAGATGACGCAGGTTTCGGGCAGGTCGGTGAAGCGCTGGGATTTTTTCAGCCGCGCTGAGTCGAGGACGGCCGAATGATAACGGGCCCGCTCGGGGACGGCTCCGGCATCGGAGCGCTGGACTTCGATATCGTACAGTTTGCCGTTTTCGTCTTCGACGAGGATGTCGAGGCTGAGGGAGCGGCCGATCAGGCTGCGCTCGTCGGACTGGGTCTCGACGGAGATGACGCGCAGGCCGGGCTTGTTGAGGATAAGGCGGAGGATGTATTCAGCGGTCTGTGGAAAGAGTTTGCAGACGGCGCAGAAAAAGGTGTCGTCTTTAAGGGTCATTTTGGCGATGGCCTGTCGTTTCTCCTCGTCGGTGACATAGGATGTGCGGTGTGTTCCGTTCACGGCAGCTGCCTCCTTTTTTCAGTTTGATTATACCACAGTCGCAGAAGCGGCGGTCACAGCTCGAGCACTTTTCTCAGCTCGCCGACGTCGCCGGAGCGGAAGGTCCAGCCTTCCATGCCGCAGGCGCGGGCGGCGTCGATGTTGCGCTGGAGGTCGTCGATGAAGAAGCAGTCGGCGGGGGCCAGGCCAAAGCGGTCGAAGAAGATCTGATAGATCTCTTTCTGGGGCTTGATGCACTTGACCTGGGCCGAGAAGAGGAGGCCGTCGAAGAGGTCGGGGCAGGGGAAATGGCGCTTCCAGCATCCGGCAAGGCGCAGTGAGGCGTTGGAGAGGATGTAGATCCGCTGTCCGCGGGCTTTGAGCGCGGTGATCACTTCGTCCATGCCGGCTTTGGGCCAGAGGTTGACTTCTTCGTAATCGATCAGGCTTTTGCGCGCGATCTCGCGCACTTCGTCGCTGCTGAGGCGTGAAAGCAGGCGGGGGAAAGCGTTTTCCTCAGTGTCGAGGCCGGCGTCGAGCATCTGCCAGGGGGCGGAGTTGTAGACGACCCAGCGGATCTCGCTGATGACGCGCTCGTCGCTGGTGAAGCGGGCGATGGCGCGGCGCGAGTCGTACTCGCAGACGACGTGTCCCATGTCGAAGACGATGTTTTTGTAGTCTTTGATGTTTTTCATTGCAAAACCTCCGTATGGATGTTCTTTGCTGAACGGCGCCTGTCGCTTGCTCAGTTTCGTGCGCAGACCTGCGATGAGACCGGCGGGATCAGTTCTGCTCGCGGAAGCGGCGCGGGGTCATGCCGGTGCGTTCGCGAAAGACGCGGATGAGGTAGCTGGCGCCGCCGAAGCCGGTCTCGGCAGCGATCTGCTCCAGGTCTTTGCCGGTGCTTTTGAGCAGTTCCATGACGCGGGCGACGCGGCGTCCGCGCAGGTAGGAGAACGCGGTTTCGCCGGTGACGCGGCGGAAGGTGCGGCTGCCCTCGCTCTCGCTCAGGCTGGCGCTGGCGGCGATCTGGGCGAGGGTGAGCGGTTCGGCGCTGTGCGCGTCGATGAAGTCGAGCATTTTGCGCACGCTGGCGTTGCCGCGGGCACTGCGGGGCTGGCTCTGCGGCGGACGGCTGACGATCAGCTCGCGCCATATCTGCATCAGTTCGGCGCTGACGCTGAGTTCAAAGCCAAATTCGCGCCCGCAGACCTGCTGTTCGACGCTGAGGGCGCGGTCGAGCACGCGGGCGTGCCAGCTGCGGCTCCCGTCGAGGAGCACGGCTTCGAGCGTCGGATCGCGGAGAAAGGGAGTGACGTACTCGCTCTCGCAGGCGCTGCCGGCAAAACCGCTGAGGATGCGCGGATGGAAGTCGAGGCAGAGGTAGGCGCTGCCTGGCTGGGCCGGATGAGCGCAATGGACGCGTCCTGAGCCGATGAAAAGTCCCTGTCCCGCGCTCAGGGTGAAGCGGCGTTCGTCGACGCGGAATTTCACGACGCCGCGCGCGACGCGGACAAGCTGCAGTTCTTCATGCCAGTGCCAGTCAACGAAGCCGAGCGCGCAGCGGTCGAGCTGAGTCTCGTACACGGCAAGCGGAAAGGCGTAGGCTCCGTGGGCGGTGATCTCCATGCCCTGGCGGTTGATCGGGATCTGACGAAGCTGCATGCGGGTCGTCTCCTTTCGTAAAAGAATATTTATTCCATAGACAGCAGCGGATTTATATTTTTCGCCTGTATTGTGACACTGACGGTGAAAAAAATCAATATACTTAATGTGAGAAGAAACGCGCTCCATATCTAACACAAAAGGAGTTCTGACGATGGATCTGAAAAACTTCAGGAACGATGCGTTCGCGCATGATTTGCAGGCGTTTTATATCGATCTGGTCACGACGAAGAGCTATTCAGACAGCGAAGGCGAGGCGGCGAAAAAGATCGTCGCTGCCATGAAGGAGCTGGGGTATGACGAGGTCTTCATCGACCCGGCGGGCAACGCCTGCGGCCGGATCGGCAGCGGTCCAAAGGTGATCCACTTCGATTCGCACATGGACACGGTCCTGGCCGAGGACGCGGCGGGATGGAAGCACGATCCTTTCGGCGGCGTGGTGGAAAACGGCTGGCTCTACGGCCGCGGCTCAGTCGACATGAAGGGCGGGCTTTCGGCCTCGCTGTTCGCTGCGGCGGCAGCGAAGCGTGCCGGGCTGACGGAGGGCAAAACAGTCTGGGTGACAGGCAGCGTATGCGAGGAATACTGCGACGGCGTGTGTTTAGAGCACTTTTACCGCGACAGCGGCGTGCGTCCCGACTTCTGCATCATCTGCGAGCCGTCGCGCAGTCAGATCACGCTGGGGCACACGGGCAAGGTGCAGGCCAGGATCGTCACGCAGGGCGTGTCGGCGCACGGCTCGGCCCCGGACAAGGGGATCAACGCCGTGTACGGGATGGCGCCGGTCATCGGGCGCGTCGAGGCCCTGAACGCCCGCCTTCGCGCCGCTGCGGGCGCAGGCACGGTGGCGCTGACGCACATCGGCTGCCGCACGGCCTCGCTGAACGCGGTGCCCGACCGCTGCGAGATCTATCTTGACCGCCGTCTGCGCTTCGGCGAGTCAACAGCTCAGGTCAAAGCCGAGCTGGCGGCGCTGGTCGAAGGCATCCCGCACGCATCGGTCGAGCCGGGGACGCTGGTCCACACCAGCTGGAACGGCGCGGAGCTGGTCTATACGCCCGAACACGATCCGTGGAAGATCGCCGAAGACGCGCCGCTGACTCGCGCCTGCACGGACGTATACGCCGCGCTGTTTGGACGCACACCGGAATACCGCTGCTGGGACTTTGGCACCAACGCCGTGGTCCCCGTAGCAATGGGTGTGCCGACGATCGGCTTCGGCCCCGGCGACGACGCGCTGGCGCACATGGTCAACGAGCGCTGTCGGCTGACCGACGTGGCCGATGCCTGCTGCTTTTACGCGGAACTGATCGGCAGGCTGTAAGGAAAAGCTCGTCGACGTTGGTATAATGCTGAACAATAAGTGGTTCCTTTAAAATCAGAGGAGGAATGCCCTATGAGCGAACGGTATCAGGCTGTGCACTTTGCGCACGCACCGGGTGCGAAGCTGAGCGACGTGAGCGCGTTCAGCCGCACAGAGGCGGAAGCGGCGCGCGCATTTCACCACAGTATCCCCGGCTACGCGCCGACGCCGCTGGCCGACCTGCCCTGTCTGGCGCGCGAGCTGGGCGTGGCGCGCGTGCTCGTGAAGGATGAAAGCTTCCGCTTCGGGCTGAACGCTTTCAAGGTGCTGGGCGGCAGCTGGGCCATTGCCCGCGCGCTGGCCGCCAGGCTGGGGCTCGATCCGAAAGAGATGACCTATGAACGTCTCACGTCTGACGAGACGAGAACGCGCATCGGCGAGCAGACGTTCGTCACAGCCACCGACGGCAACCACGGCCGGGGCGTGGCCTGGACGGCCGCGAAGCTGAAGCAGCGCTGCATCGTCTACATGCCCAAAGGCAGCTCACTCGAACGGCTGGAAAACATCCGCGCTCTCGGCGCCGAAGCAAGCATCACCGACGCGAACTACGACGGCGCTGTCGAGATGGCGCGCGAAACAGCCGAGCGCCTCGGCGGCACGCTGGTGCAGGACACGTCGTGGCCCGGCTACGAGGACGTGCCGAGATGGATCATGCAGGGGTACACAACGCTGGCGCTCGAGGCGTGCGAACAGCTGAACGGCGAGATCCCCACGCATGTGTTCCTTCAGGCCGGAGTCGGTTCGATGGCCGGCGCTGTGGCGGGATTTTTCGCCGCGCTCTGGGGCGATGAGCGCCGCCCCGCCGTCACCGTCGTCGAGCCTGAGGCGGCCGACTGCGTGTTCCGCACGGCAAGCGCGCACGACGGCACGATCCATTCCGTAGGCGGCGACCTGAGCACGATCATGGCCGGGCTGGCGTGCGGCGTGCCGTGTTCGCTGGGCTGGGACGTGCTGCGCGATCACGCCGATCACTTCGTCTCCATGCCCGACGAGGCGGCGGCGCAGGGCATGAGGATCCTCGGCGCTCCGTGCGGGACCGATCCGCGCGTGATCTCCGGCGAGAGCGGCGCGGCCGGCTTCGGCCTGTTCGCACAGGCCATGCGCGATCCGTCGCTCGCCTGGCTGAAGGAATCGCTGGGGCTGAACGAGCGCTCGCGAGTGCTCTGCATTTCCACCGAGGGCGACACCGATCGGGCCAATTACCGCCGCATCGTCTGGGACGGCGCGTGGAGCTCGGCGCGGGAATAATTCTTTTTGCCTGTTCCACAAAGAACAAAAAACGTCCGGCTGAAGCGGAATGGACCGCTTCAGCCGGACGTTTTTTTGCAGCAGCTACAATTCCACCGTCTCGCCGTCTTCGGGCATGACGTACTTCACGCCGCGGCGGGCAAGGCGGCCGCGCATTTCGTATCGGGTGATCGAGGCGTGCGCCACGGTGTCCATGTGCGTGACGATGATCTGCGCGTTCGGCGCGGCCAGGGAGACGCTTTCGACGTCCTCGTCGTTCATGATCAGCCGGCCGCATTCCTTCAGCTCGGCAGCGCAGGCGTTCAGCGCGATCACATCGGGACGGAAGCGCTCGATCGTGCGGGCGACTTCGGGATACCACACGGTGTCGCCGGCGATGTAGAGCGTTTTTTCGCCCGGTGCGGAAAAGACGACGCCCATCGCCTCGCCGCAGGGCACGACCGTGCCGTGACGGGCCGGCGTTTTGCACAGCGTCGCGCTGCCGGCTGCAACGCCTTCGGGGCTGAGCACGCGCACGTCGGCAAAGCCGGAACGACGCAGGACTTCCGCGTCGGCCGCGTTCTGCGCGAAGACGGGCACGCGCTTATCGAGCGGAGCGCCGACGGTGCCGTCCTGGCTCATGTCGATGTGGTCGGGATGGATGTGCGTGACCACGTAATAATCAACGCCGCGCAAAATTTCTTCGACCGGAAGCGGCAGCGGGCACATCGGCATGGGGATATGCCGCTTGGCCGGGTCGGGGATGTCGGCAAAGCAGCCCATCTCCCAGCGTCCCGCCAGCCACGGGTCGATCAGGAACGTCGACCCCGCATAGGTCACTTTCAAAGCCGCGTTGCGAATCTGCTGGATCTTCACGTAATTATCCCCCTTGGAAAAGTTTTCCGTGCGCAAAAAGACACCGTTTGACACCGCGCCGGTTGCTCATTATTATAACAGTACAGCGCGAAAAGTTCACAAAAGGAGCGACCTGCCATGGCGGATGAGATCAAACAAAAGATCGCCCGTGCGCTTGAGGAGCTTTTGTCCGAAAAGCCGCTTGAGCGCGTCACCATCGGCGAGCTGGCAGCGCGCTGCGGCCTGTCGCGTCAGGGGTTTTACTACCACTTTCACGACCTGTACGAGGTAGTCGAATGGCGGGCCGCGCAGCTTGCTGTGGAATGCGTGAGAACGGGTGTGCAGGACGCTGATCTGGAAACAGCCATCGTGTTTGTCGCCAGACGGCTCAGCGATAATCGAGCCACGCTCGAAAAAATGCTCGCCTCGCCCAAGATGCGCAGTGCTGTGTCGCGCACGCTGATCGAGACGATCGTCGAATACCTGCGGCCGCTGTTGACACATTCTGTCTCCATCGCACCGCTGTGTATCCGCGAACGCGATTTTTTCGCCGAACTGCTGGCCTGCGGGCTGGCAGGCGTCGTCACCGGCGCGTGCGGAAATGATTTCAGTCCGGAATACGCCGCCCGGCAGATACGCCTGCTCATCGAGGCACGCGCGGAGTATGAACAGCGCCGCAAATAGGTAAAAAAATACCGTCCATTCCTTGAGGTGGACTGTTCCCCAGCAAATAGACAAGAAAAAAAGCACCTGTCGTAGAAAAGCTCCAAATTACGTGGCTTTGCTCCGTATTTCAAACGGAGTAAGGCCATTTTTCATGGTGATTCTCTCGTA
>Ga0129307_1002658_pt1 | contig 13257 bp, 12 predicted proteins | sample P1105metagenome_FD_94437 | JGI IMG/M metagenome (GOLD analysis project Ga0129307, IMG submission 94437) | Capybara group fecal microbial communities from Wisconsin, USA - P1105 metagenome | ecosystem: Host-associated > Mammals > Digestive system > Large intestine > Fecal | place: USA: Wisconsin... | reverse complement strand
GAGTACATGGTAGATAGGACAGAGGTGGAAGTGCAGTAATGTATGTAGCTGACTGTTACTAATCGGTCGAGGGTATGACCTAAATGGTTTTGGTTTTAAGCTGTATGTGATTTTGAAGGTACAATGTAAATAATGACGTTGTTACAACAATGCTGTAACTAACGTCATTTTCATATATAATCCTCAATAGCTCAGCGGTAGAGCACTCGGCTGTTAACCGAGGTGTCGTAGGTTCAAGCCCTACTTGGGGAGTTGCGGGAGACTTGTGTTGTTCCGCTTTTTACAAAAACGGCTCCGTGGTCAAGCGGTTAAGACATCGCCCTTTCACGGCGGTAACACGGGTTCGATTCCCGTCGGAGTCATTATATGGTACCATGGCCAAGTGGTAAGGCAAAGGTCTGCAACACCTCTATCCCCGGTTCAAATCCGGGTGGTACCTCTAAAAAAGTGATGTTTCGGCATCGCTTTTTTTTATTATGCTAAAGTATTACTACAAAAAAGACGATATAGATAATGAAAACAATAAATATGCGCCGGTAATACCGAGAGATCCAGGGAGGGATATGTATGAGTATTACGAGAATCGCGGACAGCGTTTTTATGGATGTGGCTATCAATCGAAAGAAGATCGTCAAACGGACTACAGTAAATGCTCCGGTAGAAGGCTCCTTTTTTGAAGCATTACATCAGAATCAATACGGTTCGCAGGAGAACAGCGAGCAGAAGAAACAGAAGCGGGAACAGGAGGCAGAAAGCTTACGGGCTTGGAGTCAGTTTAACGGATTAAAAGACAATTCTCACTGGTTCGTGGATGAAAGTATTGGTACCAAATTCGATACAGTCGGATAAGTCTCCGGCTGTATCTTTTTTTGTGCAAGGAATTGTCTTGTGCTTTTTGACAACGGAATGATATGGTGGTAAACTTACAAAAAAGGCATGAAGGAGGTTCACAGATGAAGAAATATGACTTGATTATAATTGGAGCCGGTCCTGGGGGATATACTGCCGCTTTGCGCGCTGCAGAGAATGGTTTGCACGTTGCAATTATTGAGAAGCGTCAGATTGGCGGTACCTGTGTGAATTTCGGATGTATTCCGACAAAGGCATTAATTCAGGCATCCCGTATTTTTCATGAGGCATCTCACAGCGACCGCTACGGAGTTATTTCTTCCGGTGTGACCTATGACAAGGATAAGGTAATGGCTTTTAAGGATGGCATTATCGAATCCAGCCGTGATGAGATTATTAAAGAGCTGAAGGAAGCAAATGTGGACATCATAATGGGAACTGCAACGATTTTTCCACATTTGGATGTGCAGGTTATCACCAATGATGGACAAGAGCTGGATCTTTCCGCTGATGATATTATTATTGCTACCGGTGCAAGAACTATTATTCCGGATATTCCGGGAATTCATTTGCCGGCTGTTTTGACCAGTACACAGCTTTTATCGGAACAGCAGGACTTTTTGACGGATTTAGTTGTAATTGGCGGCGGAGTTGTTGGCGTTGAATGCGCCTACTTTATGAGGAGATTTCATCAGAATATAACCATTATTGAGAAAAGCGATCGCCTGCTACCACCTATGGATCCGGAAATCTCAAGGGAAATCTATAATTACGCCGAGAAGGACGGTATGGAGCTTCATACAAGCTGCGTAGTGGATAAAATAGAACAGCAGGAGGACGGCAGGCTTGTATGTACCTATCGCAATTTAAACACCGGAGAAGAGGCAACAGTAACTTCTTCCCATGTATTGGTTGCTATTGGCCGCCGTTCTTGCACAGAGGATCTATTTTCCCTGGATTGCCAGATTGAGATGGAAAATGGCAAGATTAAGGTGAATAAGAATTTTAAGACCAGTATGGATCACGTGTATGCTGTGGGCGATGTGAGCAGTGATATACAGCTTGCTCACGTGGCAGCTGCCCAGGGACATGTGGTGGTGGAACAGATCATGAAAAAAGCAAATCGGACGGTTATGCTTTCTACCGTTCCCAGCTGCTTGTTTATTGAATTACCCATTGTTCCCAGCTGTATTTACTTGTCACCGGAGATTGCTACGGTAGGTTTATCCGAGGCAGAAGCAAAGGAAAAGGGCTTACAGGTTCGGTGTGGCAAGTACTCTATTAAAGAAAACCTGAAGGCGATGATTGATCCGGATGCCTATGGATATATTAAAGTGGTTTTCGAAGAAAGAAGCGACGTTTTAATCGGTGCTCAGATGGTGTGTCCACGGGCGACTGATATGATTGGAGAGATGGCTACAGCTATTGCAAATGGTTTGACATCCACACAATTACTCTATGCAATGCGCGCTCATCCCACCTATAATGAGGCAATTGCAAGAGCTGTGGAAAATAGTAGAAAATAGCTTGACTTTATACCGTACCTTTTGCTATAATCATATCGTTGGTACGGTGCCATGGCCAAGTGGTAAGGCAAAGGTCTGCAACACCTCTATCCCCGGTTCAAATCCGGGTGGCACCTTGAATGGGAAATGCTCATGAGTTCGGGAAGGACGCATGAGCATTTTTTCTAATGAGAAACCAACAAGGGAAAGGGAATTTAAAGGAGAAAAGAGGTTATGTACAAATGAGTAAGCAAAGTAGCGCAATGTTAATGACAGAAGGACCCATTGCAAAGCTAATTGTAAGGTTCGCTTTGCCGGTTTTTTGGGGCAATTTGTTTCAGCAGCTCTACAACATTGTAGACTCGCTGATTGTGGGTAATTTCGCAGGAGATGAAGCCTTGGCGGCGGTTAGTTCTTCCGGCAGTCTGATTTTTATGATTACCGGCTTTTTGCTGGGAGTTTTTTCCGGTGCCAGTGTTGTTATCTCGCAGTATTATGGTGCAGAGGATAAGGAGGATGTGCAAAAAGCGCTTCACACCACCATTGCTTTTGCCCTGGTCAGTGGATTGGTATTATCCATTATCGGAATTTTTCTTTCCGGTCAGATTTTACGTTGGATGGATACACCGAAGAATGTGTTACCAAATTCCACAACCTATTTCCGAATCTTTTTCTGCGGATCTGTTTTTAGCACGGTTTACAATGCCGGTGCAGGAGTGTTTCAGGCTGTAGGCGACTCAAAACACCCACTTTACTATTTAATTATATCTTCATTTACTAATGTGGTGTTGGATCTGATTTTTGTTGGAGTTCTCCACTTTGGAGTTGCAGGAGCGGCAACAGCCACCATAATGTCACAATGTTTAAGTAGTTTTCTTGTAATTCGTCGTTTGGCGGTTAGTGAAGAGACCTTCCGACTGCATTTTGGAAAACTGAGAATCCATGGATGTATGTTGAAAAAGATTTTGCGGATGGGTATTCCTTCCGGTATCCAAAACTCCGTCATTGGTTTTGCAAACATTATTGTGCAGACGAATATCAATGCCTTTGGAGACGTGGCAATGGCAGGCTGCGGTTCCTATTCCAAGCTGGAGGGATTTGCTTTTCTGCCGGTAACCAGCTTTGCTATGGCGCTGACTACTTTTGTGGGACAGAATATTGGAGCGGGACGTTTGGACAGAGCAAAAAAGGGGGCCCGGTTTGGTGCCATTGCCTGTGCATTATCCGCAGAAGTGATTGGGGTAATTATGTTTTTGGGAATGCCGGTTTTCTTACGGGCATTCAGCCAGAATCCGGCTATATTGGATATAGGAACAAGACAGGCCCATATTGAGTGTCTGTTCTTCTGTGTGTTGGCATTTTCTCACGCCTGTGCAGGTGTTATGCGTGGAGCGGGAAAAGCGGTGGTACCTATGGCAGTCATGCTTATTTTTTGGTGTGTGGTACGTGTGACCTATATTACCATTGTGACACGGTTGCTGCCACAGATTGAAGTGATTTTCTGGGCATATCCTATGACCTGGAGCTTATCGTCGATTACATTTGCCATCTACCTTATCAGTGGAAGATGGTTGAAAACAAAGAAAATACAGGAAGCATAATGAAATATGGAGGAGGTAGTGAAGTTGGAGAGAGATTTTACAAAGGAAGTGAATCGATTCGGATCTAACAGTGTCAAGTGGGATTTGATGAAGGTGGAAGGTAAGCCCGAGGGAACCATTCCCATGTGGGTAGCAGATATGGATTTTCCTGTGCCGGTAAAAGTGCAGGAAGCCGTAGAGCGGGTGGCAAAGCATGGTATTTTCGGATATAGTTTTTGCCCCGATAGTTACTTTGAAGCGGTAATTAACTGGTATAAGAATCGTTTTGGCTTTGCATTTACCAAAGAAGATGTGGTAACAACCCCGGGAATCGTAACAGCCGTTGCAATGGCAGTTCGTGCTTATACTGAACCGGGGGACGCAGTCTTAATTCAGAATCCGGTATATTATCCCTTCTCTATGATGATTGAGAAAAACGGACGTAGGGTAGTTAATAATCCGCTGATTAATGTGGAAGGCCGCTATATTATGGATATAGAGGATTTTGAGAAGAAGATTGTGGATGAAAAAGTGAAGTTGTTTATTCTTTGTAATCCACATAACCCGGTGGGACGTGTATGGACCAGGGAAGAGCTTTTGGAGATTTCCAGAATATGTAGAAAGCATAACGTCTTGGTTTTAAGCGATGAAATTCATGGGGATTTCGTATACGAAGATCGAAAACAACAGCCTTTTGCCACTGTAAAAGATGATAATAGGGAATTTACTATTACCTGTACAGCACCAAGCAAGACCTTTAATCTGGCAGGATTACAGACATCCAACATTATTATTCCAAATAAAGAGCTGCGAGAGAAGTTCAAAACAGAATTGGATGCTTCCAGTATCGGTATGATTAGCCCAATGGGAATTGCTGCTTGTGAAGCTGCATACACTTATGGAGCAGAATGGTTGGAGGAGTTAAAAGCCACCATTATAAAGAACCGGGATTATATGCAGCAGTTCATTGAAGATCATTTGCCGGAACTGACCATGAGTGAGTTAGAAGGAACCTATCTTGCTTGGGTAGACATGAGTGGTCTTGCCATGAGCAACGAAGAACTAAAAACCTTTATTTCGGAAAATGCGAAAATCTGGGTAGATGACGGTGATATGTTTGGAAAAGAGGGAGAGAATTTTGCCCGCTTTAACTTGGCCTGTCCGTTATCAACCGTAGAAAGAGCCATGAAACAGCTGGAAGAAGCCGTTTTGGAGCGCTATAAATAAGTGAAATATAAAAGAGGCATCGCATAGGATGCCTCTTATTTAAATTATATTCTTATTGCAGATTATGGTAAGGTAATTTCCTCAAAGGGATTTCCCATTTCCTGAATAAAGCGATACATGTCATCTGTAGGAATTTCAATGGTTCTAGTGTTGATATTAGGATGAAATGTGATTTTATTCCGCTCTCGAAGCTCTGTATCGGCAATAACATGCACATCATGTTCCGTATTATTCAGTAAACCAAAGACGGAAACATGACCCGGAGTGAGTCCAAGTTTTTCTACCATCTTTTCTTCCGGAGCAAAGCTTAAATGTTTTTCACCAACCAGAGGAGAAAACTCTTTGATGTTTAATGGTTTGTTGCCATTCATCAGCACAAGCCAGAATTCGGTTTTCTTCTTATTTGTCAAGAATAAGCTTTTGCTTGGTGTTCCGGTCATGTCACCCATAACCTCGTCTGCTTCTTCGCAGGAGGCAGTTGCTTCATGCTCTACACGCATATATGGAATGTTCATGCGGTCCAAAATTTCATAAACCGGTTTTTCTACGTCTAAAATCATATTAAACCTCGATTCTGCAGAAGCTCTTTTTACCTTTCTTTACGATAAACTCAGAGCTGAAATCTGCGCTGGTGTATAATGTTTTTACGTCGGTAACTTTGTTATCATTTACGGTAACACCGCCCTGCTCAACAGCACGGCGAGCTTCGGATCTGGTCTTGCAAAGCTCTGCGCATACCAGAACCTGAAGAATATCAATGGAACCATCTCTGAAATCTTCCGGTTTCAAGGTTACGCTTGGCATGTTTTCTTTGCTTCCGGCACCTGCAAATAATGCGCGGGAAGCCTCTTTTGCCTTATTTGCTTCTTCTTCGCCGTGAACCATCTTGGTAAGCTCGAAGGCGAGGATTTCTTTTGCTTCGTTTAATTTTGCGCCTTCCCAGTCGTTCATTGCGTCAATTTCCTCAAGAGGAAGGAAGGTCAACATACGGATACATTTCAAAACATCTGCATCCGCAACGTTTCTCCAGTACTGATAGAAATCAAATGGAGAAGTCTTGTTCGGATCAAGCCATACAGCATTTCCGGCTGTTTTACCCATCTTTTTACCCTGGGAGTCGGTTAAAAGTGTAATGGTTAATGCATAGGCATCTTTTCCAAGCTTACGACGGATTAATTCTGTTCCGCCTAACATGTTACTCCACTGGTCGTCACCACCACACTGCATGTTACAGCCGTTGTGCTGGAACATGTGATAGAAGTCGTAGGACTGCATGATCATGTAGTTAAACTCCAAGAAGCTTAATCCTTTTTCCATACGCTGTTTGTAGCACTCAGCACGCAGCATGTTATTAACGGAAAAGCATGCTCCAACCTCACGAAGTAATTCTACATAGTTCAGATTCATCAGCCAGTCAGCGTTGTTTAACATCAAAGCTTTTCCATCGGAGAAGTCGATGAAACGCTCCATCTGACGTTTAAAGCATGCCGCATTGTGGTCGATATCCTCTCTGGTAAGCATTTTACGCATGTCGGTACGTCCGGAAGGATCACCAATCATGGTTGTTCCGCCACCGATTAAGGCGATTGGCTTATTTCCTGCCTGCTGCAAACGTTTCATTAAGGTCAATGCCATGAAATGTCCGGCGGTCAAGCTGTCTGCGGTACAGTCAAAACCGATATAAAAAGTGGCCTTTCCTTTGTTAATCAGGTCGCGTATTTCTGTTTCGTCCGTTACCTGTTTAATCAGGCCACGGGCAACTAATTCTTCATAAATCTGCATTACATTCTCCTTTCAATAAAAAAGCCCCAAGCTGCAAATACAGCTTAGGGCGAATAATCTTATCCGTGTTACCACCTAAGTTCGCATCTGCCTCGCGACAGATACCTCTATGTGTACGTGACACAAACGCGTTAACGGGCGAACCCGGAGCAGCCTACTATCTTTCGGTGCCCAGCTCCCGGATGTATTCCCTGAAAAATTCCCCTAACGCCTCTCAGCAACCGGCAATTCTCTGTAGGTTATCAGATTCAGGTACTTGTTCCGTTCTCTGCAATTAACAGTATGAAGATATTATAGGGAGTTTTTGTGTAAAAGTCAAATATTTCGGGGTTGTTTCCGAAAAAAAATGAGGCTATAATAGAAAGCAGACGAGACAAAGGGGGAAATTTCATGTTTTACAGAACATTAGAGGTAAAAACGAAGGATGGAAGGACAGTAGCGCTTCGGAGTATTCGTCCGGAGGAGGCAGAAGCTACGCTTGCATGTCTGAAAAAGTTTTCCGGGCAGACCCGTTTTTTATGCAGAACGCCGGCAGAAATTACTACTACGGTGGAGGAAGAAAGAAAGTATCTGGAGAATCGCCTGGATGAAAATAACGCGGTACAGATTGGTGCTTATTTGGAGGGCGAGTTAGTCGGTCTGGGCAGCATCTGGTGCGTAGGCGGTACGGAAAGAAAGAATCATCGTTGCGAGCTTGGAGTTTCTTTGGATGAGCAGTATTGGCATCTTGGAATTGGCAGCAGAATGATGGAGGCCTTAATTGATGTGGCACAGCGTATCGGATACGAGCAAATGGAATTGCAGGTATTATCGGATAATGAAGCCGCAATTCAGTTGTATTTAAAATATGGATTTGAAGCCTGCGGAACCGTTCCCAATGCTTATAAAGATGCAGACGGACAGTATCACGATGAGGATACTATGGTTCGAAATCTTACAGTGAAGTTTGAGCCTTGGGAAAAAGCGACTTCCGATCTTGAGGATTGGATTGAAGAGCAGGGAATTCAGCTTCGATACTAAATAAAAACAGCACCCGTGCAATGCGCGAGTGCTGTTTTTTAATAAAGTCTATTTTGTTTTTACTTTTTTAGCTGTGCTCCAACCGGAATATACCAATACGTTGCCTAATTTAGCGCAAGTACGTATTTTTACATAGTAGGTCTTTTTAGCTTTTAAATTCTTAATAGTTGCGGAATTCTTAGCAATCTCTTTGTTTACAATCTTGGTAGTAGCTTTTGTAAAGGATTTGCTGGTAGAATATGCAATCTGGTAACCTTCTGCGTTGTCAGTTGTCGCATTCCATTTCAGTGTCAGCTTAGTTTTAGCAGGTGTTACTTTAGTAAAGGAAGAACCATCTAAAGCAAAGATAGTCTTAACGTCTCCACGAGGAGCACCATAGCGTGCTTCTGTAAGAACACCGCCCAGTTCTTCTGTAATGTATCTACAAACTACTTCATCTAATGGAAAACCGGTGTCAATTCTTCCACTGGAGTGTGCCATAACATAGTAGGTATCTCCACCATCAGCACTGTAATTGTTGGTAATTACAGCATAAGTAGCAGATTTCTTAAATGCTTTTCCATTAATGCTTTCGATGTTAACTCTCTTAAGTGTTTTTGGTGCATAATATGTTGAATTCGGGTATGCATCGCCCTGATCATACGCTTTTGCAATGTTAATTGTAAACTTGATACCTTTGGTCTGTGGGTAGCCACCGATTGCTTCCGGTGTATTGAAAGTAGATGCTTCCAGGACTTCCAGTAACTGTTCACCTGTAAGATAGACTACAGATAAGGTGTTTCCAAATGGAAGGATGGTATTAATATCCTTTTTGGTAATATCCCCAACTTTGAGACCGGCACGGATACCACCACCATTTGTAAGGGCTACAACATTATCAGTAGAAACTTTCAGGGATTTCTTATCCTTCAGAATTTCCCACATCATAGCATCTGTAATAAGATCTCCGGTGTTGGTTTCATAACAACGGTTTTCGGTTTTTTCAGATGCAAAAGTGGTTTCGCTTTTTGCAAAAATCTGTCCAAGGACATCATCCACTTTTTTGCTGATTTCTTTAGCAGCAGCTTCTACTTCCGGATCCTTGTCAAGTCCTTCGGTATCAACAAGATAGTGTTCGCTAATCTTCTTTGCTGCATCGTCAATGACTACAACACCGATGTTATCGAATTTGGTTCCGGTTGACTGGATTGGCTCTTTATTAAGTCCTTCAGTCATTACGGTATGAGAATGGCCATCAAGGATCATATCGATACCTTCCACATTCTCGTACATATCGCAGGAACGATGTTTATCTCCTTTAGATTCTTCGTCCATTCCTAAGTGAGAAAGGGAAATAATGATATCAGCACCCTGCTCTTTCAGTGCTTTTACTTCTTTCTTGGCACAGTCAAAAATTCCTGTTTTGCCATTGGTATTGTTTAAAAAGGTAAGACCTTCAATAAGTTTAGGATTTGCTTTGGTCTGTGTTTCCGGTGTTTCCATTCCGAAAATACCGATTTTTACACCGGATTTAGTGGTGTAAACAGTATCTGCATCGTAAATGGTATTGTTGTTTTCCAGGACATCTGCACAAAGTACCTGGAATTTAGCGTTTTTCATATTGGATTTAAGCTGTTCATAGCCATAATCAAATTCATGGTTTCCGAGAGTGGAATATTCATATCCCGCAACGTTCATAAGGGTTACGGCATCTGCACCCTTGGAATAGCTTACGTAAGGATCGCCCTGGGAGTAATCGCCGGCATCCATGGTGATTACCTCAGCACCTGCTTCTTCGAAGTCGTCCTCTAACTCAGCAATGTAAGCGTATCCGTCAATCTGTCCGTGCACGTCGTTGGAGTGCAGGATAACGGTTTTGCCCTTATACTGGTCAGCTTTTCCATTAAAGATGTCCGCATGGGTTTTCATCTCGGCTTTAAATGTTTCTTTTTCGTCTGCGGCACGAAGGTTCATCGCCGGCAACATGGTAAAAGCCATAGCCGCTGAAAGAATTACGGCTGTCGCTTTTTTCAGAATTTTGTACATTATATTTCCTCCTTTTTCTGAAAATAAGTACTTTTCAATTATATATCCATACGGGGGGGATTTTCAAGGAAAAAGGTTATACAATATTAAAGTTTGGGTAAGGATGACGAAGGATTGACTGCAAGTCGCGGGATATATTAAAATATGTGAAGGAGTAGAGGAAGGGGGAAAAGGATGCGTAAAGCGGAAATATTAAATATCTTGAAACAATTTGGTATCGATGATTTTGCAGAGAAAAAAGAGATTGATTCTACCCTGGAGGATGATTATCGGTTAAATATCATTTTGGATCAAAAATATGTATTGCGGATTAACGGTGACATTATGACAGAGGAGCGGTTGGCTTCCATTGACCGCTTAGCTGCAAGATACAGGGAAATTGGAGTGCTGGCACCGCGGCTTTATAAAAGTCGAGGTGGCACTTTCCTTGTTCCATACGGGAAATATATCTGCTATTTATCGGAGTATTTGGACTATCCAACCTACCGGGAAAAAGAGAAGGAATGTGATAGTACTATAATAAATAAAGAGGTTTTGCAGTCAATCGGAAAATTGTCAGCACGTTTTACAGATGTGGATTTAGCACCTGTAAATTCTATGTGGTCTATCATTGATTTGGCGCCATTGGATGAGGATATTGATGAAAAACAGGAAAATCTGAATACATTGGTGGAGGAACTGAACCGGCTTGGGGAGACGGGGGTTGCACAGCGAATTGCGGCATTTAATGATAAGAAACGTGCCGCTCTCAAAAAAATTTATAAAAATCTTCCCAGATGTGTAATACAAGGGGATTTAAACGGCTCTAATACATTAGTAGAGGATGGACATTTTAAAGGTCTGATTGATTTTAACATGGCTGGGACGGAAGTAAATGTGAATCATTTTTGTTGTGAGACTAACGCGTCCATTGCAGAGAAAGAGTTTGAGGCAGCAGGGGCGGATTATCTCTACGAAAAATGGGTCAAGGAGCAGCAGGAATCATTGGATGTGATTCTTACGGAATATACATTAAATGAATTGGAGAAGGAAGCAATAGGATATTACCGTAGTATCTGTCGGATTTCCATGTATCCGAATGTGATGAATTATCTGGAGTATTTGAAGAAGGATAAGGCAAAGATGTTGAGAATTTTGGAAAGAATTATAGAAGAGTAGAGCAGGATAGAAAGGGGTACAAGAATGAAGAAAGGAATTTTGGCAGCAGTAGTATTGGCAACAATTCTGATGATTGGGTGCGAATGTAATTATTCAGGAGGAAAAAAAGAAAAACCAGTTCTGTACGTTTATCCGGAAAAGAATAACACAGAGGTTCAGTTGTCGCTAGATTATGACGGTAGCCTTACGACGGTATATCCGGCTTTTACAAAAGAGAATTGCTGGGAATTTACTGCAGATAAGGATGGAACCATCACCATGGGTGATAGGGAGTACAATTACCTGTTCTGGGAAGGAGAGGACAACAGAAAAACGAAGATAGATATCGGATACTGTGTAGCGAAAGAGGATCTGGTGCCATTTTTGGAAAAAGAACTTAGTGAACTGGGGCTAAATGACAAGGAAATGGATGATTTCATTACCTATTGGCTTCCGAGGCTTAGCCAGAACAAATACAACTTGATTTCTTTTGATAGCAGGGAATATGTGGATGTGGCGAAGCTTCAGATTAAGCCGGCGCCGGATACTTTAATTCGTGTATTTATGACTTATAAAGGGGTAGATAAGCAGACAGAAATTACAGCGCCGGATAAAGTTCGTACGCCGGAAAGGAAGGGCTTTACGATTGTAGAGTGGGGAGGAAGTATGCTATACTAATTAAAAATAGTTTGGGAGGTATTTATGGATACTCCGAATACAATGCCAATAGAAGAAATTATAAGACGCGTTACGGATTTAGCGCGCAAATATCATGTTCAGCGATTGGATTTGTTTGGTTCCTTTGCAGTTGGAAATGCCACGGAGCGAAGCGACATCGATTTTGTGGTAAGAGGATGTAGTGATATTGTGGCATTTGAAGAAGAAGTGGATGAAATTCCAACATTAAGAAAAATAGATATTTTTAATTATGATGAGGTTTGTAGCGAGTTGCTGAGGGAGGATATGGATAAGTATGGAAAGCAAATTTTTTAATCGGTATGAAAGCTTATGTAGAAGCCTTGAAAATCTCAGGCAATCCAAGGGGGCGGACGTCGGAAATCCGTTTGTTCTTCCGGCAACGGTGCAGAACTTTAATCTTACATTTGACTTATCGTGGAAAGTTCTGAAGGAACTGCTGATACAAGAATTTGGAATAACAGATTTTGCGGCAGGTTCACCCCGAGAAACGCTAAGAACTGCCTTTTCCGTAGGAATAATTCATGATGACCGGTGGATGGAAATGTTACGTGTACGGAATACCTTAGCGCATGATTATGATGGAAAGGTGGCGCAGCGATATTTTCATGAAATCGTAGGTGAGTATTTTGGATTATTAGAGGGTATGATTCGTCATGTGGAACAGTATTACAAATAATGTATCTTGAGGGGGTTACAATGAAGAAAGGAATTTTGGCAGCAGTAGTATTGGCAACAATTTTGGTGAGTGGATGCGAAATAGGACTTGGGAACCAGTGCGATGAAAAACCTGTTCTGTACGTTTATCCGGAAAAGAATAACACAGAGGTTCAGTTGTCGCTAGATTATGACGGTAGCCTTACGACGGTATATCCGGCCTTTACAAAAGAGAATTGCTGGGAATTTACTGCAGATAAGGATGGAACCATCACCATGGGTGATAGGGAGTACAACTACCTGTTCTGGGAAGGAGAGGACAACAGAAAAACGAAGATAGATACCGGATACTGTGTAGCGAAAGAGGACTTGGTGCCATTCTTGGAAAAAGAGCTTAGTGAACTGGGGCTAAATGACAAGGAAATGGATGATTTCGTTACCTATTGGCTTCCGAGGCTTAGCCAGAACAAATACAATTTGATTTCTTTTGATAGCACAGAATATGTGGATGTGGCAAAGCTTCAGATTAAGCCGGCGCCGGATACCTTAATTCGAGTGTTTATGACTTATAAAGGGGTGGACAAGCAGATAGAAATTGCAGCGCCGGATAAAGCTCGTACGCCGGAAAGAAAGGGCTTTACGATTGTAGAGTGGGGAGGAGTCTATGAAACTTTTTCTGTAAATAAGGAATAGCGAATGAGGTCTTCTATGATAAAATAAATTCATAGGAGGCCTTTTATTATGGCAAAAAGAGAAAAGAAACCGGTACATAAAGTTGT
>Ga0129307_1002657_pt1 | contig 13259 bp, 7 predicted proteins | sample P1105metagenome_FD_94437 | JGI IMG/M metagenome (GOLD analysis project Ga0129307, IMG submission 94437) | Capybara group fecal microbial communities from Wisconsin, USA - P1105 metagenome | ecosystem: Host-associated > Mammals > Digestive system > Large intestine > Fecal | place: USA: Wisconsin... | reverse complement strand
TAAGAGTGTTGCAAGACAACTTGCGGAAAACTTTGATTTCGAGAAAGTAGCGATCACTCTGCGTGAGTCTCATTCCGCCAGCGATAATGGCTGGTCGGCGATGCTGTATGATGCGAAGACAGGGGAGTACTGCTTTTCGAAGAAATATGAGCTCAGGATCATCGATCGTGTCGGCGGCGGCGACAGCTTCGGCGGCGGCCTGATCTATTCGCTTCTGACCGGAAAATCAACCCAGGCAGCTGTGGATTTTGCAGTCGCAGCATCCGCACTCAAGCATACCATTGAGGGAGATTACAATATGGTCACACTGGCAGAAGTGGAAAAGCTGGCGGGCGGCGATGGTTCCGGCAGGATACAGAGATAAGGCAGTATATCAACAGGATAAACCTAATAAGACAGTAATAAAAGGCTCACTGCTATCAGATGCAGTGAGCTTTTGCTGTCTCTGCCGGTCAGATCCCTGATCAGTCTCCGTTTATATGGTATTGACCTTCCGGAGAGGATACTCTATTTTAAGTGTATGATATTTATTTCAGGTAAGGAGGTACGATATGATCCGTCAAATCAGAACCAATCTGGGCAAAAAGCAGTACTGGGAAGAGAGTGAACTGACTGTTCTGAACGGGTTTGAGGAAAACTTTGCGGTTTGCCTTTATCCTCAGTATGAAGACCAGACCTTCCTCGGCTTCGGCGGCGCGTTCACCGAAGCGGCAGCGTATACCTGGAAGAATCTGAATGAAGAAAGCAAAGCTGCCTTTCCGGATATGTATTTCGGACGGGACGGCCTTCGCTACTCTGTAGGCAGGGCCCATATCGGAAGCTGTGATTTTGCGCTGGGAAACTATGCGTGTACGGATGATCCCGATGACGCGCGACTTGCCCGTTTTGATATGGACAGGGATAATGCATACATCATTCCCCTGATCAGGGCGGCGGATGAAGCTGCGGGTGCAAAGACCGGGCTTCTCTTAAGTCCGTGGAGCCCGCCGGCATTTATGAAGACCAACGGGGAAATGAACCACGGCGGCAAGCTGAAACCGGAATACCGTGCCATGTGGGCGGACTGTATGGCCCGCTATGCTCTGGAATACAGGCGCGCCGGTGTCGATGTCCGGTGGATCAGCGTTCAGAATGAGCCCAATGCCATTCAGACCTGGGATTCCTGCGTGTACAGTGCGGAAGAAGAGGCTGCGTTTGCAGTGAACTTCCTGCGGCCGGCACTGGACCGGGCGGGCTTAAACAACGTGGGGATCCTGATCTGGGATCACAACAAGGACCTTATGCTTGACCGCCTGGGAAGAAGCTTTTCGCAGGAAGGATGTGCTGAAGCCGTCTTCGGAGCGGCTTTCCACTGGTACTCCGGAGACCATTTCGAGGCAGTGGAGATCGCGCACAGAACGTATCCTGACAAGAAGCTTTTCTTCACGGAAGGATGTGTGGAATACAGCCGCTATGCCGGAATGAGCGACCTCAGGAAAGCGGAGATGTATGCGCATGACATCATCGGCAACCTCAATGCCGGTGCCTGTGCCAGCATAGACTGGAATCTGCTGCTGGATGAGAACGGAGGCCCCAACCATGTCGGGAACTTCTGTGAAGCGCCTGTCATGGCTGCGCCGGGCGGCGGGCTTGAGAAGAAGGGGTCTTACTATTACATCGGCCAGATCAGCCGCTATGTCCGTCCGGGTGCGGTAAGGATCGGATTGTCCCGCTTTTCCGTGAGTATTGAGGCGACTGCCTTCAAGAATACGGACGGCAGCATTGCGGTCGTCCTGCTGAACCGCGGCGACAGCGTGATCGATGCAAAGATTCGGCTGAACCTCAATGAATTTGTCCCGGTGAAGCTGGATGCACATGAGATCGCCACGGTCATCATTGAACCGTAAGAACGATTTGAATCAGCATGAATCTGTTTTCACAGCTCGGGAGGGCATTATGAAAACGTTGAATACGTTGAATGCATCACATTATTATGGTATAATTATGGTACAAAAGAAAGAAAGGGGTATTGAACGATGGCATATATACTGCCTATTAAGGAGTTGAAAAATACCGGCAAAATATCTGAATTGTGCCATAAGGTAAGCGAACCGGTGCATATAACTAAAAATGGATATGGCGACATGGTCATCATGAGCAGTGAAGTTTTTGAAGCCCTGTCTCATAAATGGCAGATGTATGTCGATGTTGAGATGTCAAGAAAGCAGGCTGCTGAAGGTCAGACCAAAGAGGCATATGCTTCCCTTGAGGAACTGAGGAGAAAATATGGCCTATAAGCTTTTATCCACGAAACGCGCAGATGAGCTGCTTGACAGTTTGATCTTTTATCTGGCTGTTCATTTACAGAACCGGGAGGCAGCTGCGAAACTTCTGGACGGATATGCAAAGCTCTATGACCGGATGACAGATAATCCTTTTCAGTTTCCACTGAGCAGTGATGTGTATTTTTCTAAATTGGGCATTCACTATGCTCTGGTTTCGGGCATGAACTACATGCTGTTATTTGAGATTCAAAATGAGGATGTAGTAATACTGGGGTATTACCATCAAAGTGAAAACTATCCTGAAAAACTTAAAGACGATATATCATCTGAGCTTCTTTAATAATGTGATATTCAGGAACATAATTAAAAAGCTTCCGTTTTGCAGATTCAGATCTGCGGGGCGGAAGTTTTTCAGTTCTCCAGTTCTGCGATATAGTCCGTCAGTTTTCGTATGACTTCTTCACGCGGTCTGGCGGATTCTTCCGCGATCCGGTACAGATACTCCCAGAAAGCGGAGACCATGTTGGTCTCATCGATCCCGAATACGGTCGTGGGCGGGAAGGCGCTGATCAGCTGCGCTCCCGACCGTTCCTTGACGTGCAGCATGATCTCTGGCGGCACCTTTGCGGAGAGGATGACCTGATACCAGGGCTCCCGCTTCAGCAGCCGGATCGTGTTTCTGAGATGCTGTGCGAGAAATTCTGCGGATACGGTCAGACCCGGTGCATTGTGAAAATCACTTGCCGGTATCCGGACTGCACCGCTCCTTATCAAAGCCGGATCCGGCAGGTGCAGGATCTCGGTCACCCGGCGTCCGGCACGCATCTGTTCCCGGAACGCACTGTAGGAACGTGAATAAAAGTCGCTCAGACGGATGTTTTCGCAGTTGTCCTGCAGTTTCCGTACTGCAGCCTGCGGCATGGTGCAGAAGGAAGGAAGGGGCTGGGCCATGATCAGATCAGCGGGCAGTCGCTCAAAGCGGGAGTAGTCCGCAAAGAAAGCGCGCTGACTGTGCAAATTGTAGATCTGCATAAGGGGCCTGCAAAGGCTGATGTATTCCGCATATTCCTGTTCGAGCGCCTTGACCGCCGCTTTATCCGTGATCAGGATATTGAGCATGCCTTCGGTAGCATTGCCGACAGAATCGGATATCAGTGCGGAGTCACCTGCCGCGAGAAAGAGAGAGCGGTGGTAAACGCCGTCCCGAAGTCTCGGATAATAATAGGGCTCGATCGCGCCGGTCATATAGAGCGGGATCCATTTGGAAACGGCTTCGAACATCTCGTTGCTGTTGCGCGTGATGTTGTGTGGGATCCTGATCCTGCTGCCGTTATTTAAAAGGTGGAACAGCATTGCCGCCCACTTCCTGGCAAATACGGGATCCTCATACAGCCAGGACATCTCCTCATCGGAGTAGAACAGCAGGCTGTAGGTCTTTCCGGTTCTGCAGAGCCTTGCGAGAAAAGCTTGCACAGCGTTCCGCTTGCCTTCATTTCCGTAGAAAAACCATGCATCGGATGAGGGTTTTCCCATGGAAGAAGCTGCAGGGAGAGCTTCGCTGCCGGTTCCGGCGTCATGTCCGGATGGGGCAGAAGCGGGCTCTGCGTCAGCTTTTCTGCCGGCGGAGCTGCTTGCCCGGAAAAAGCCGGTGAGGAAGTTCTGCACATAGTTCGGAGCTGTTTTGCTTTTATCGCCCAGCCACTCGGCGAGCAGCTCTTCCAGAGCTTCTTTGGAATCCGGAAGCTCCTCTCCGGGACAGAGCACCTCTTTCAGTGCGTCCAGCTGTCCGGGGTCTTTGATGTTCCTTCCGAAATAACCGGCGACTGCCGTCACGAACTGCGGGGTCAGGGGGATGCTGCGCCTTCCTCTGCGGATCCTGCTGATATAAGAGGGGTCAAAGGAAATGGCTTTGCTTAAGACACTATTCCTGGTGCCTGTCAAAGTCATGAGAAAATCCAGTTTGTTTTCCATAAAGCTGTGTTCTCTTTCTGAATCACGGAGTTGAACGGGAAGACCGATCGTCTTCCGGTCAGCATAGTATGTGTTCATCATAAACGCATGCCGGGCTTTTCACAAGAGTCCATGACAAAAACTTCAGAAACGTTTACATTTCCGGCGATTCACCGGACAATAGAATTGAAAGAATAAAAGGTGAAAAATGCAGCGAGTTTCGGGAAAAGTCCCTGAGGCCCGCCTGTTTGCGTATTTCTGACAATGCCGGAAAGCGTTTTGACTGACGCGGATCCCGGGACATCGTACCCGGCAGGGTATCCGTACGGAACGGATATTCCCTTACGGCAGCCGTGAACAGGGCGTTCACCTTCGAAAAGATCGTGAAAACGTGACAAGCAGAGAACACTTTTTAAAATAATGACAAAAACTCCAGGATTTCCATGTCAAGCAATAAGGAGGAAGCAGTATGAGTCAGTTTTGTGAGAATTGCGGAGCTCCGCTCCCCGATGACGCGAAGTTTTGTGAAGCCTGCGGCGCAAAGGTGATGCCTGCCGCAACGACGGAAGGACAGGGGTATGAAGCCGGTTCCGGGCAGCCGGATTATTCGCCCGGGCCCGCACAGGACACACCGCCGTCACCGGCTCCCGGGTATGAGAACAGGCCTTCGGGTCCCGCATTTACCCCGAACACGGGAAGACCGGCTCCGGCTGCGCCCTCAGGCCCGTCCGGTTCCGGCGGCGGCATTCCGAAGATCGCCCTGATCGGCGGTGCGGTGGTACTGGCGGCGGTCGTGGGCGTATTTGCGCTGCGCGGAGGAAAAAAGGATAACGGCAATGAGGCAAAGCCGGCTGCCGCACAGGCGGAGACCACGATGGCGGCAGGAGGCACCGGAAGCACGGGAGGCTCGTCCGGCGGATCATCAGGTTCCGCACAGTCGGCTGCCGGCGGCGCACAGGGCGGACTGACCGCAGCCGAACAGGCAGCGCTGCTGGAGCAGGGACTGGATGCCATCAGCGGCGGCGTTAAGGCAGGAGATGCAGAGCGCATCAAGGTGCCGGCGGGTGCCGAGGTCAAAACGGATGCGATGCTGACGGATCTGATCGGCGACTATAAGGGCGAGATCCAGATGACAAAGATCGAGGGCTATGAGGATATCCCCGGTCTGCCCGAAAATTTTGCCGAAATCAAGAAAGAGGCGCTGAGCACACCCAGGAACTGTACGCTTGAGATCGAAGAAGACGGTGGCTGGGATATCATCTGGACGCTTGTCGGCATCATGGATTTTGATTCCGATGATTATGATAATCCGGAAGATTTTACGCCGGCGGAGATCGATGCCCTCATGATCACAACCCTGTCCAACGGCATGTACCATGCAAAGATCGACAAGGCCTACGAAGACGAGAAATCCGGGGGCGGGCATGTGAAGATGGATCACATCGGTGCGTACTGTGTAAACGGGGACGACCGGATGATCGCCGGCAATTTCACGATGAACATGACCATGGGCGATGCGGATGTGAAACTGGAAGGTGACTTCCTGGTACATAAGGAGACCGAGGATTATCTTGAAACACAGACCGAAGACTACGGGCAGGAGACGGCTGCCGATACCGGTTCAGAAGTGACTGAGGTTTCGGAGGAAACTGCAGGTGGAATCACACAGGGCGGCACCTCCGGCTCCACGGGCACCGACGCCCTCGGCAGGAAGGCGGAAGCCCTTGCGAAGAAGAACGAAAAGAACGGGACCTCCCAGGGCACGCCTGCAGCTGAGATCGCGACGGTCTCCGGCGGCGAGTGGATCCAGATCGCCAGCGTATGGTTCTACCAGAAGAACGGCGAACTGGTCAAGAACAGCTGGATCGATGACAACGGCGTCTACTACTACGTCGACGAGTCCGGCTACATGCTGAGCAACGCCTATACACCTGACGGCTACTATGTCGGCGCGGACGGCAGCTATGATCCCAACGCCCCTGAGAACAAGAACGGAGGCGGCGTATCGAGCGTTGCGGGAACTCCGACAGGAGAAGCGATGGCGGCGATCGCAAAGAAACTTTCGACGGATGAAAATGCAGGCGCAACGGAGTTCGACTGGTTCCTGGACTATGTCAATAATACCGGCTACGGCCTCGCCGATGTAATCACTGATCCGTCACGCGCCACCCGGATCACGGACGTGCAGGAGGCGCTGAACGGCGGTTGGAAGGCATTCATATGCACGGAAAAGGGCGTCTACGGTTCTGACGTGGAGCGCTATCTCAACGCCAACATCGACGCGGCGGGCGGCAAGTTCAACATCACGTTGAACTGGAAATACCTCGTGGATCTGAACGGGGGAGGCACTATAGAGGAAAAAGGCCATACGACTTACCGGGGGACCTACGACGACCTGGAGGGTACGGCGACAGCCAGAACGGATGACTCCATGATCGAGTTTGACGGTTTCTTCCTTTCCTCTGACGGCAATACCGAATATGCAGTCGGCACCTTCCGCTGGATCTCCGGCGAAGTCGACCGGATCGGACTGATGCGGAGCGCGCACTGAGGACATTGACTGAAACGGGAAAAGGATAAAAGAAAGCTGACGTGACCGGACGATAAGCGCCGGAGAACCGAAAGGGGGAGCGTATGGCAAGATATTGCAGATACTGCGGAAACGAACTTACGGATAATGCGGCTTTCTGCGGAGGCTGCGGCAGGCCTGTGCCGAAGCAGGAGCCGCAGAAGATGGAGACTGCCGGTCCGAAGTTCTGCCGGAACTGCGGAAAGCCTCTGAATCCCGGCGCAAAGTTCTGCCGGGAGTGCGGCTGGAAGATCGGAACGGCGGCAGGCGCTGCGCAGAATGCCGGCAGCACTTCCTCCGGCGCGAAGACGCCGGCATCAGAAACAGACGGATATACGAAGAACGCTCCGCAGACAGGCGGTACCGAAAGACCGGCTTCCCGCCCGCGTTCCATGAAACCGGTGATCGCAGCGGTCCTTGCCGCGGCCGTCTTTGTGTGCTTCATCTACCCGGGCTTTGTAAGGACGACGCTGTTCGGAAACGGGCCCGGCGAGGTGACGGAAGCAAAGCCAGGCGGAAACGCCGGCGGCAATACCGGGAACAGCACTTTTGGAAAGCCCGGAAACGGCGGTACGGGTCAGCCGTCATCCGCGGCCCCTTCGCCTGAGGAGCTGGAAGCCGAATACGCAGCGATCCATGCGGCCTACACAAACGGCACCCTTTTTTCTGAAAATGCAGAGCCAGCCGAAGATCCTCATGCGCTTTACAACTGGCTCTACCCGGATGAGAGCGGCTGGGAGGTCACGGAAGATCCTGAAGGCGAATCAATGACCGTGCTTCCGGAAGGAAAGAGCAAGGCCTTCCGCAAGGAGACTCCCTACGGGATCACCGTTTCCGCGGAGGAAAATGCGCTGGATAAGGACCGGGAATTTACCGTGGAGCCTGCCACGCTCGAGCAGTATGAAGCGCTGGATGCGTCGCTTTCGGAAGTTACAGGCGGCAGCGGCGTGCTGTTTGCGGCATGGGAAGTGGATGCGGGCATGGAGGATAACGAAGTTCTGCCCGGGCACTTTACCATGGAGATCGACCTTGAAAAGATGGGCCTGGGAGGATCGGATTATGAGGATCTTGCGTTTTACCGCATCGACGATGCCGGGAAGTGGTACGAATACCATACGAGCTTAAGCGGCAATACTGTCACCATCGAGTCACAGCAGAACAGTATCATCGGCGCTGTCGTCGTCGGCGCGGCGCTGGCATCCATTACCTACGATACGATCCTCGGCGTAAAAGGCGGCGCATATTTCAACCCGTTCACCAACACCTTCGATCTGAAATACAACGGGGAAAAGGTGATGCAGGTCATGCTGGACAGGAGCTCCTTCTTTACGGCTCTGAAAGAAGGAAATGAAACCCTTCACAAGGAACTCTCGCTGAAAGCGAAAGATCAGGCCTTCCAGGAGATCAAAAAGGAAGAAGATCTGGACTTTAACACGCTCGGCGAGATGTTTTCGGAGTTCAATAAGTACTGGGTCGATGATCCGGAACTGTCACGCGCTGCGGAAAGGATCAAGAACAAGTTCAAAAAGCGCCACGAATCCATTTTAAAGGAACTGGAAAAGCAGGATCCGGATTATCTGCGGATCAAAAAGAACCTGGACGACTATAAGAGCAATCTTTTGAACATACCGGAGATGCGGACGGAGCTGGAGGCCGTGGACAAGGTATGCGCCTCCGCGCTGAGGGCATGGAAATGGTTCAAGGAAGACCTGGGACTCCGCATGCCCAAATATCAGTTCCGCATCGAACTGAGCGGCGAGGACAAGGGAGCCTACGGCGCGACGCAGACGCCGATCCTGGGTTACCCGTACATGGTCATTTCCATGAAGTACCTCGGAAGGGGCGACCGGCTGACCTATGACCGGCTGCTCTGCACCGTCTGCCATGAGCTGTTCCATGCGATACAGCGCGTCTACGTATCGAACGCCCTCGCGACCTACAAGTTTGATGAAATGTCGGCGCAGGATCTCGAATGCATGGCCTTTGACCATTTCTCGGAAGCGGAGACCGAGCCGATCACATCAAGACGCGAAGACGTGCTGGATAACCTGACCGACGTCTACCGTTTTGCGGTGCCGATCAATGATTTCAATACCAGCTATCCGGAAGGGTCGATCAAGGGCAGCGACGATACCGCCTCTGCGTCTTATCCCTGCGCGCCGATCATAACCTACCTTAGAGAGGACTGGACGGGCGGGACCGCCTACCCGGTCATCCTTTCAAAGTATCACGGGCTCTGGGGAAAGCGTGCGCTGACGACGATCCTTAAGGAAGCATTTTCCCTGTCCGACGACGAGACCCTGACCAGTGCATGGCAGGGGTTTGCCGAAAACAAACAGACGATGTTCTATAAGGAAGCCCTCAAGGATAAAGTCAACGAGGTCTACGCGCCGATCACGAAGATCTCAGGAGATACCGGCAAGAAGGAAGTACAGCTCCTCAATAAGAACTATACGATCAGAGTACGCCGGGCACAACCGAAAAAACTGTTCGAAGAGTGGAAACAATACGCTCTTGTCCTGAAATATAACGATGATTACAAGGACACGATGTCCGACTTTACGATCACGCCGCTTGACAAAAAAAAGGATACGGACTACCGCGAATATGCGGACGGGCTCTTCTTCGAGCCGAAGGACTGGGACGACGATGATGAGACCGTATACCTGATGGAAGTGGACGGCGGCACTGCCAGCACAACAGAGGGCATGATCTGGAACAGCTACAGCGGCTATCAGCTCTATGAGATCCCCGAACCGGACAAACCCGAAGCCACAGTTTCCGGGGAGGAGCTTGCCGTAAAGCTGCCCATCTTCGGCGAATGGCCCGGCGACGAGATCATTGACAGCTATGTCATCACGCTGCGCAGCGGGAAGACCGATGTTTTAAAGCAGCAGGTGATGAAAAAAGACGTGGATCTAGAACCGGTAAAGATCGATATCTCGGATCTTAAGATCAACGGAAAGAAACTGACGGAGGAACAGCGGAAAGACCTCGTCCTGATCCTTCAGAAGTGCGTCGAGGGCACGTTCAAGACGGAACAGCCCTGCCTGGGTCCCGAGTCGGATCCGGTACCGCTGTTTGAAGACATTTACGGCACCTGGGAGATCGAGGCGGCTATGAAGGAATTCAGCATGCCGATGCTGGACGGCCTCGTGCAGCAGCAGGGGCGGATCATCGGAAGCCTGGGCGGACAGGCTTCCCAGGAAGCGCTCGAGCAGGAACAAAATTATGTAAACCAGTATTTCGAGATCGAAGGCCAGCAGGCGAACGCTGTGAACAAGGGGATCATGGTGCTCCGTCCGGGAAGCAAGGAAGGCCTGGTCGAAGCGGTCGTAAAGTACGAAGAGGCTCCGGTAGAGTACTATGAAGGACCCTATAACAAGACGACCATGCAGCTGACGCTGAACCCGAAGAACACGGATTATGCGTTCCAGGGCGCTTCCAAGGAAAGGAACGCGGAGAACAACGCCTACCACCAGAAGATCGAAAGCGGCACTTACAACCTGGCGGATTTCGGTCTTGCGGCAGGCATGGATCTGGTCATTGACAAGGACGTGAACCCGGGCGACCCGGACCATCCCGTGCTGACATTTACCGGGAAGACGGAGCTGGATAACGAATATGTCAAAATGAAAGCGGACTTAAGCGGCACAAAGGTCTCGGACGAGATGACGCTGCCGGGAGGGAACTAAGATATGAGAAAACATTCACTGACTGAAAAGATCCGGATGGCGGCGGCAGCGCTGCTGATCTTCTCGCTTGCGGCGGGCACGGCAGCCTGCGGAAGCAAGGACGCAGGGAAGAACGCACCGGGAGGAAATACCGGAAACGCCGGAAACACTTCATCCGGAACGTCCGGAAATGCTTCCGGCACTGCGGGAGGAAGCGGGACCCCGGGAGGAAGCGGTTCCGACGCCGTGGAACAGGCCGCACAGAACTTTGCTTCCCAGTACGGGATCGACATGCCCGACGGGATCGTGTCCCTGGCGGATCCGAATGCCGTCTATGAAGCCGGAAACATGATCCAGATGAGCGGAAGCGAGCTGTATATTCAGGCAAAAGAGGCTTCCGACTGGATCGATTCCGGTACGGGGCTTTCCGACGGAATGAAATATATCTCCGTGGATCTTCTGCTGACCGATTTCGATGCAGGCACAGTGAAGGAGATCCCCGCGCCGGAGCATTATTACCTGGTCGAAGCGAAGGATGAATACGGCAATCCCGTGGACCTTAATGCGGCGGGAGCATCCGGCGGCATGCTGCGTCCGGTCACGGATATGCCGTTGTCGGAATTCCTCGAAGCCGCGGATGCGTATTACCGTGCTTCGGAACCGTACACCGGCGGGGAAACGGACCGCAGGCTTCTTTATAAAGTCCCGGAAGAGACGCGGGAGATCGTTCTCGCATGCTGGCTGACGGACCAGTTCTCCCAGCCGCACAACGCGGCATTCCGGCTTAAGGTCGATGAAAAGCACGAGAGCCACACCTTCGAGCATATGGACGGCGACGAGATCCGGAAACTTCTGGATACCTCGGAGCGGCCGGATCTGGAGGATTTCGGCTGGTATACGGGTTCCGCGATGTTCAACCAGAGAGCCGCGGCGGACTACCGTGATCCGGAATATGATGCGCGTGAATACATGGGCGGCTGGAAGTGCTATATCTTCCGGGATGCCCGGCAGGCCGGCAGGGGCTTTGAAGCGCATCTTGCCAATCTCTACGTGGAAAACTACCAGCCCGAAGACGAGTACGAAAAGGGCTGGGTCGATATACGCATCGACTGGTACCTCGGAATTGACGGAGACGGCAATGTGACCGATGAGAGCGTCCTTCCGGATACCGTCTGCACCCATGAAGAGTTTTACTATAACCGCATGGAAAATGATGACGGCACCTATCCCTTTGCGACCTTCAGCTTCGATTACGCCCAGGATGCCGCGACAGGCCGCGGCCGCTATGTGAACGAGAATAAGGAAGAATACACGATGGCCCTGGTGCGTGCGGACGGAAAGAAGATCTGGGTGCTGGAAGGCAGCAGGCCTGCAATGACAGTGATGCCGGGCACGGAAGACATTCCTGTTCCGAAAGATCTCATGCCTGCAGGCACCGCTTCGGCAATGAACGGCGGAAGCGAAGCTGAGGCAGTATCTCCGTTCCAGTCAGGCGGCAGCACGGCGCAGACAGTTTCTCCGTTCCAGTCAGGCGGCGGCACGGCGCAGACAGTTTCGCCGATCCAGTCAGACAGCGGCGCGGAACAGTCGGATTCATCTTCCTCAGGCGGAAGCGCTTCGATCACGCCGGGACTGGATGACTTCAGCTGGTACTTCGACAACGAGTTCCCGACCGACGGGAGACCTCTCACGGAACTGCAGGATCTCGGCGGCAAGTGGAAAGGCATCCTCGATGTTGTGACGCCTGTCAACGGCGAGGACCAGTGCCGGATCATGGTCTGCAACGCAGAGGTCCAGTACATGGGATACAAGGTGACACTGCTCCTGAACCCGACGGAAACACACGAATTCTTGCTCAGCGATCCCGGGAACATTAAGACTGAAAAGCTGAGCACCACAGGCAACATCGTCCTGAACGGCGACTGGGATGATGATCCCGGATATATGGACGTCACCAGCGAAACGAGCGCGATGAACCTTGTGATCTATGATTTTGCGGAAGCCGGCGGCGTACAGTACGCACTGGGCGTTGTCTATAACGGAGAGACGGAGATCGGCGAGGTCGCACTGGTACGGCCGTAAAAGGAATACCAAAAACGATCGATTCTGACAGTACCGGTTCGCTCAATGAACCGGAGAACTCTGAAGGAGGGGCATATGGACAGGACCGGAGGAGGCGGAAGCCGGCAGCGCAACACAACCAAAGGATCGGCCAGAGTATCCACGAGAGGCAGCGGCCTCGGACTGGGAGGACCCGTCGGCAATTCGGGCGGGTATAAGGACCGTCCGGGACTCGGAGACCGCGGCGGAGGCGGGTGCAGCCTCGGCTGCCTGCCGCTGGTGCTCATTGTCTGCATCGTAGTTCTGCTTGCCGTATCGGGCGGCAGTCCGGCAAAGGCTCTGCAGCTCGTTTCCGATCTTTTCCATATAGCTTCGGAAAAGGTCGAGGACGGATCGGTGCAGCAGGGCATCGACACCGGCGTGGAAGCCATCAAGGAAGCAGCCCAGAACATTGACATCGAAGGCATCAAGGAAGCGGCTCAGAACCTGGGCGGCAGCGGCGGCAGCGGTTCCGGCAGCGGCAGCCATATCGCGCTCGGAGAGAGCGACGCCATCACCATCAGCCAGTCGGCAAAGACCCTGCTGACGCGTTCCTACGCGAGCGGCGTACTGGCACCCCTTTCCGGAGAGGCGGGATACATCCCGAGCATTGACCGGGCAGGGATCTTTTCAGCCGCAGCCGGCCTTGCGGGGGATAATTATTCTTATACGCCGGGCGAGCCTCTTGATGAATCTCATTTT
>Ga0129307_1002652_pt1 | contig 13276 bp, 15 predicted proteins | sample P1105metagenome_FD_94437 | JGI IMG/M metagenome (GOLD analysis project Ga0129307, IMG submission 94437) | Capybara group fecal microbial communities from Wisconsin, USA - P1105 metagenome | ecosystem: Host-associated > Mammals > Digestive system > Large intestine > Fecal | place: USA: Wisconsin... | reverse complement strand
GGTCCCGCGACGCTGACCTTCGTTAACGAGACTTCCGGCAAGGTCACCGTCAAGAAGGTCTCTTCGGACGGCATCATCTCCGGGATCAGCTTCTCGCTTAAGGGCAAGTCGACCTTTACTGGAGAGGAAATCATCCGCTCCGCTGTGACGGGCAATGACGGTGTGGCGGTCTTTGAGGATCTGCCTGCCGGGACGTACCGCATCGAGGAAAGCGGCGTCACGGAATGGTACACCGTTTCTCCCGCTTACCGCGACGTGACGCTGGCCGCCGGTGATTCCAAGGAAGTGAGCTTCACCAATACGCTGAAGACCGGTTCCGTAAAGATCGTCAAGACCTCCGAAGACGGCCAGCTTTCCGGCTTTACCTTCAGACTGGAAGGCTACGCCTTGAACGAGAAGTTTTACAGCTTCGAGGCCACGACCGATGAAAACGGCGTGGCGACCTTCAGCAAGGTCCCGATCGGCGGACCTTATCAGGTGACAGAGGTTCTGACGGAGAGTCAGTCAGGGCTGTACAAAGCCGTAGAGATCCGCGACATCTTTGTCCAGACCGGCGAAACGACAGAGATCCCCGTTTTCAATGAACTGAACCGTTACGCTGTCCGGGTCGTCAAGACTTCCGAGAGCGGGATCCTGAAGGGCTTCGTTTTCGAGCTCAGCGGCAAGGATATCGCCGGACGGGATGTGCTGCTGACGGCGGAGACCAATGCGGACGGTATCGCCGAGTTTACCAATGTCGCTCCCGGAACCTATCGGGTCAGGGAGGTAAATACTCCGGATTACTTTATTGTTCCGGAGGATCAGACAGTGACCGTAACAGGCGCGGATGCGGAAGTTCGTTTCCACAACGAGTACCAGAACATCGAAGTCTTGATCAAAAAGGTAAATGAGGACGGTGTCGTCGAAGGCTTCACCTTCGTCCTGAGCGGCAAAGCAGTCTCCGGTGAGAACATCTACCAGGAAGTGACTACGGACGCGGAAGGTAAAGCGACCTTCGAGAAGGTTCCGTGGGGCTCCTACACGATCAGTGAGTCCTATACGGAATTCCAGGAGAAGGTCTATCTGCCCACGGCTAACAGGACTCTGAAGGTGGAGGCCGGCAGCCAGGATAAAACGATCACCTGGACCAACCGCCTGCGCAAGTTTGAGGTGTCCGTTGTCAAGACGTCCGAAAACGAGGATATCGCGGGCAAGACCTTCCGTCTGTTCGGAACATCCCTTACCGGTGTGGAGATCGATATCAGTAAAAAGACCGATAAGGACGGTTACTGCTCTTTTGGTCAGGTCCCCCTGGGTGAGTATACGGTTTCCGAGGAGGACACGCCCTTCTGGTTCGTACAGCCGGAGGATCAGGAAATCATTGTGGAGACCGGAGATGTGACCAGTGAGTTTTACAATGCGCTGGCCCGAGGAACGATCCTGGTGAACAAGGCCTCCGAGGATGGTGTCCTGGCAGGCTTTGTTTTCCGCCTGCAGGGCACCTCTTACGGTGGGATCGAGATCGATGAAACGGCTGTCACAGATGAAAACGGTATTGCCCGTTTCGAGGAAATCCCTTATGGCGAATTCACCATCACTGAGGAACTGAACGAGGATCAGGCTTACGTCTACGTACAGAATGAACCTTTTACGGTGGATCTCCGCGCGGATGAGGCTTCCGCCGAAGTCATGAACAGCCTGATCCGACAGAAGGTTCAGGTCATCAAGACCTCCGAGAACAACGAGATCGAAGGAATCACCTTCCATCTGTTCGGGGAGACGGTGAACGGCATGGCAGTCGATGAATATGCCACTACCGATGCGGATGGCATCGCCGTGTTTGCTGCCGAAAAGGGCGGCATCCCGCGCGGCAGCTACACGGTCGAAGAAGTGGATACGAAGTTTTATTTCATCGATCCGGATGATCAGAGCATCACTGTTGCGACCGAGGATCTGGATCTTTCCTTCCGGAACGAGCTGCAGAAAGCAGATCTGGAAGTGACGAAGTCTTCCGAAGACGGAATCCTGGCCGGATTCAGGTTCCATCTTTACGGCACCGCCTACAGCGGCGTCGAGGTGGACACCTATGCGGTAACCGATGCGGAAGGGAAAGTAGTGTTTGAACAGATTCCCTGGGGCGATTTCGTCCTGCGTGAGGAACTGAACGAGGAACAGGCCTTTGTCTATAAGGCCAATCTGTCGCAGAACATCACCTTGCTGGAGACGGAAAAGGAAAGCGCAGAGTTTACAAATGAACTGATCCGTCAGAGTGTCTGCATCGAAAAACGCTCTGAAGACGGCCAGCTGGAAGGTTTCACCTTCAGGCTTTCCGGAAAAACTGTAAACGGAATGTCCGTCGAGGAATTTGCCACGACCAATGCAGAGGGCTTCGCTGAGTTCGCTGCCGAAAAGGGCGGTATTCCCCGCGGGACCTATGTTGTTGAGGAACTGAACACGCCGGAGTATTTCGTCCAGCCGGAAAACCAGACGCTTGCCTTGGGCGAAGAAGATGCAGTGCTTGCGTTCTTCAACGAGAACAAGCGCGGCACCATCCTCATCACGAAGAAGGATATGGATTCCGGTGAACTGCTTACCGGCTGCCTTTTCGGAGTCTTTGAATGGAACGGTGAGGAATACGTCAACATTAAGACGCTGTCCGATCAGGGCGACGGGACGTACTTTGCGGAGCTCAAATGGACGAAGGAAAACGAAGGCCGTTTCCAGATCCGGGAACTGATTGCCCCGGAAGGATACTTCCTGCTGCGGAATGATGGGGCAAACGAGTTTACCGTCGACTTTGCAGAAGACGGACTGGAGCTTTCCTTTGAGGCGATCAACATGAAACCGTCCATTGAGACGAATGCCACGAATGACCTGACGGAGAGTCATCTGCTCCCGGCAGCTGCCGATGCCAGCATTACGGACCTGGTCACCTATCACAACCTGCTGATCGGCAAGACCTATGTGCTTTGCGGAACCTTGTTTGACAAGGTCTCCGGGGAGATGCTGCTGATCGACGGAAATCCCGTCTCTTGTGAGAAGCGCTTCGTCGCCGAAACGGCGGACGGGACAGTCCCGATGACGTTCACTTTTGACGCTTCGGCACTTGCCGGGCGGGCGCTGGTCGTTTTCGAGAATCTCTATATCGACACGGACGATTACTGCGGTTCGTTTGAGGTCCTGGATTCGAATCTTGAGGAAATCGCTTCTCACATGAATCCGGAAGATGAATCGCAGTCCATCTACATTCCGAAGATCCTGACGGAGGCAGACGAGAGCGTAATCGGCACCATTATGACAACGGTTACGGATCAGATCTCTTACGAGAACCTGATTCCCGGAGAGTCCTACACGATCCGTGGCCGCCTGGTGGACAAGGAGAGCGGTGAAGAAACCGGCTTCACGGAAGAGATGAGTTTCACTCCCGAGGAAGCAAACGGAAGCGTTACGCTGTCATTCCACTTTGATGCGACGGAGTATATCGGGAAAGACCTGGTCGTTTTCGAGCAGATCTTTGATGCGGAAGGCAACCTGATTGGAAGCCACGAAGACCTGACAGATCCGAAGCAGACGGTTTCCATTACGGAACCGCCGGTTCCGCCCGCGACTGGTGATGACTCGCAACTGATTCTCTGGAGTATCCTGGCAGGACTTTCCGGAGTCGCACTGATCCTCATTTGTCGCAAGAGTACGAAGGAAGAGGAAAAACCGAGCCGAACTGAAGTTGACAAACGCACGAAATAATGGTATATGTCCATAACAGACTTTTCCTATGCAAGTAGCTACCGGGATTGTATCGGGTTCGCCGGACGGCATAGGGAAGGCCCAAAAGCTGAGCGAGCGTATTGGGCAACTTCAGAACATTCTCTGTCGATCCCTTACGTAACGACCTCAGCTTTTTGTTTGGTTAAAGCCAGTCTTGGGCGGCATCGGTAACACGGTGCCGCCCTTTTCTATGAAGGGAGAAACATGGAACTGACAATCAGGCCTATGACCAAGGATGAGCAGCTTTACTGCTATACCCAGAGTGGGCAGATCGGATCCCAGACAGGCAATATCGGCTATCTCAGAGCTGATATGGACAGCAACGGTTTAGGATTCTTTTCCACCTGGAACGATTTCCGCAGTGACCTGAAAACGCAGGAATTCAAGGATGAATTCGACGCGGTCATCAATGAACTGCGGTTTGGAGAAGGAGAAAAAACCTTTCTCAAGAACAGGACAGCTCTGGGCAAGTACTGTTACAGCCGCCCGGAAGCGCTTATCAAAGACGGGAGAAACGAGTTTGGGTTCCGCGTGGACACGGAGAAATATGCCTATCTGATGCGCCTTAACCCGAACAAGGGCGAGTACAACCTGTACTGCTACTGTTATCAGAAATCCTGGCTGGACCGGCATCTGAAAGAGGCCGAACGAGGGATCCGCTTCATTGACAGCCATTACAGGGAACTCTTCCGGCTGCAGGACGGAGGAAAGATCCGCATCATCTGGCCGGACGGCGAAAAAGAGGAAAAGCGATGCCGGTATATCGACAGCACTCACCTGGAGGTAGGCAGCGGTCCGCTGAATATCTATCACATCTGCGAGTTTGCGGAGCGAATGGAAGGCGGCAAGGCGAAGATCGAGCCTGTTGAAGGGCTCATGCCAAAAGAAAAACAACGAGCACATGAAAGATGAGGAGGAAATATGTGTAAACCAATCGAGATCTATGAATATCTGATGGAGAATCACGTCGGGAAAGAAAACGCTGTTTTCAGTAAGGATCTGGAGCAGCGTTTTTCTGTATCTGACCGGTCGCTGCGCCGTATCATCAGCGGACTGCGGGAAGATGGTTTCCCGGTCTGCAGCGGCTGCACCGGTTATTATCTGGGCAAGTCCAGGAAAGAAATCAAAAGAACGGCTGATTGGCTTGGACGGATGGCTGACGGCATCGCGGTCGCGAGCGAAAACGTAAAGGACATTTCTGACGAGACTCAGGAGCCGATACGAATCATCATTTGGATCGGAGGACCAATGGATATGGAAAGTATTGAAGGGCCGGCTCCGGAAAAGATCGATCTGGCAAAGCGGCTGATCCGTTTTTTCGAGGAGAACGATTCGCATGAGAAGGAACGAGCCCTGGAGCGAGGAAAGAATCAGGAAGAAGTCCTGGCCGAAAGCCTGCGGATGCTCGACTCCGAGCTACTGATGCGAGCCCTTCTTGAGGTGCTGGACCGCGTCTGGAAAGAAGAAACGAACTATCTCAAGAAGAACAACTATGAGCGGCTGCTGACGGATCTGGAGAGTTTTTATAACCGCCAGACCTGCATCAAACACTATGAGGAGGCAAAACGTCATGCGGAAAGAAATCATCTTTATCGATGAGGACACGCTGACGCCGGAGGAATGGGAGGTGATCGCCGATGAGCCGGCCGAAGAACAAGGATGAGTACCGGCAGGAAATGGCGGCAGCCTTCGCCCGTGTCCTGGAGGAAAAGGGGCTGTCCTGGAAGAAAGAATGGCAGGGCTCCGGAGGCGGTGCTCCGCACAACGCCATCACCAAAGCGTGTTATCGCGGCAGCAATGCTTTCTGGCTGAAATTGGTCTCGGCCATGAAGGGCTACCGGGATCCCCGATGGGTGACGATGGTCCAGATCATGGACAACGATGCCAAGTATCATCCGAAGCAGAAATGGCATCTGAAAGCCGGTTCCAAGGCGACCTATGTGGAGTACTGGTATCCATTTGATCTGAAAGCGAAGAAGGCACTGACCTGGGAGCAGTACAAACAGGAAATACAGGGCGGCCGCGGTGAAGACGAATTTAAGCTTTCTACGCGCTACACACCGGTCTTCAATGCCAGTGAAGTGGAGGGCATGCCTGAGCTTCCGGCACCTGAAGAAACTCCCGGCATAGGGATGGATGTGCTGGTATCAAGGCTTTCCGTCGGCATGGGTGTGCCGATCTATCTGGATGGCGGCGATGAGGCTTATTACTCTCCCCATAAGGACGAGATCCATCTTCCAACACCGGGATCCTTTAAGAACAATTATGCCTTCAATGCAACCGCGCTTCATGAGCTTTCCCATTCAACGGGGCATCCGTCCAGGCTGAACCGTCCACAGAGCGGCTTCTTCGGAACCAGCCAGTATGCTTATGAGGAACTGGTTGCTGAGATGTGTTCCTGCTTCATGGGCTATGGGTTGGAGGAGGAAGCGTCATCTGAGCATCTGGATAATCATAAGGCTTATGTTCAGTCCTGGGTCCAGGCGATTAGAAAGAAACCGGACACGCTAATCAAAGCAATCCGTGATGCTCAGGGAGCCGCCAGCTACATGGACTGGAAAGCCGGCCTGATTTCGGAGAAGGAGTACGAAGCTGAAAAGGCACATTCCTTTGAGGTAAAGGTCCGGGATGCCAGAAGCCGGGATGACGCACGGTAAAAACATTGCAATCTCAGGCAAAACCCGCTATAGTATGCAGCGGACCACCGATTCCAAGACCTGAAAGGAGGAACCTATGGACAGATTTGTGCCGATCGGCAAGCAAAGCAAGAAGAAACAAAAAGAGTTCAATGCCAAACAGCGGAAAACCTGGGGCGAGTTCAGTCCGGTGACCAGAACGGTACCGAGCGGAAAGGCCTACAATAGGAAAAAGCTGAAAGCGGACGAACGACGAAACAGCAGGGATTTCAGAAATGAACCTGCTGTTTTTTGTTTGGCAGGCTGATCGCACATTTTACACTGTCCGTACGTTCCGGTATGATGCTCCCCGAAAGGAGGCGCGGCCATGTTTGGAAAGAAGAAAAACAAAGTCCGTCTGGAACTGACGCGTGAGGAGAAGCGCTATCTCTTCCAGATCATGGTATGGTTCCGGAACAAGGTCCTCTCTGAAGGTGGTCCGACGGAGGATATTGATGGCGTCATTCTGAAACTGGCGCGATAAGCTTTATTTGGAAACAGCAATACTCGAAAGGCCATCTTGACATTTACCGCTATAGCGGTATAATAATGCCGGAGGTGGCCTTTTTATGACGCTGAAGGAATACTGCCAAAAACATAAGATCACGGCAAAGGCTTTGGCTGAACAATGCTGGATCCCGTACAGCACGGTCAATGACCTTCTGAATAAAAAAACGGAACTCGGCCGGGTTTCATTCGGAGCCATCTGCAGGATCTCAGATTATCTCGGTTTGAACCTGGATGAGTTCCGCGGTCTTTTCGGGGAACAGCCGGATGAGACGAAGCAAAACGACGCGCCTCAGATCATCGCCAGAAACAAACAGTACTGGCTGCTCTGGGAAGGCGAAAAAGTGCGTCTTTGTAAGGTGACCGCCCTGAATGAAAGGTTTATTGAGGATATCGCCGCCTGGACGCTCCGGGATCTGAAGGTTCGAAAGCAATTGGAGGAACAAAATGCTTTATTACTTAATGCACACCGCTGATCCGATCGTGGTGATCAATATCGACGCGGCAGGCCATCTCACGGATGTCGGCAAAGAATGTCTTCGTCCGGAACTGATGCCGCTGCGTCACAAAAGTCAGAAAAACGGCTTATCCCGCTGGTGGGAAGAACGAGCCGTTCCGGCATCGCGCCACGGGATGGCGGCCTTTTTCGAAGCGCAGGGCTATAACGGTCCCCGTGACTATCTGGTGAAGAACCTGGGCTTAAGCCTAACGGATCAGTACTGGATCTATCCGATCGACTCGTCTCTCTCTTGGGCAAAAATCAACTTGTATGAGAATGATTTCCGTGCTGAGCAACTGGAAGTCTCCGCAGATCATCCTTCAGACAGCGTCCCGGCTTACACCGCGAACAGCACTCTGCAGGGCGACATCGAAAAGACCTGGGTGATCATAAACGGGATCCGGACGCTGATCAAAGGAAACACGGATTATCTGTCCAGCGAAAGCCTGAATGAAGTCCTGGCGTCGGAGATATACCGTCTTCAGGGATATGACAACTACACGCCGTATCAGCTGATCACGATTAAGGACAAGGAGTATGATTACGGATGTGCCTGTGCTGCCTTCACGTCGCTGGACAAAGAGTTTGTCTCTGCCTATGATCTGATCACTTCCAAGCAGAAAGCAAATGATGTCTCGTATTTTGAGCACTTTGTCAATCTGGCGGTGAAGGGCGGGGCCGACGAAGAGCAGCTGCGCCATGATCTGGACATGCAGATCCTCGGTGATTTCGTTCTGTCGGGATATGACAGACACCTGAACAACACGGGGCTGATCCGGGATCCGAAAACGCTTCGGTTTAAGCGTTTGGCTCCTGTCTTCGACAGCGGCGGAGCATTGTTTGCCGGGAAAGAACTGCCCTCTTCCCGCAGACCTCTGCTGAAGGTAAAGACAAACAGTTTTGCCTCCCAGGAATCCAAGATGCTTTCCTATGTCCGGGACAAGAAGGCACTGGACATCGATAAACTTCCTTCCCGGGAATGGGTAAGAAAGCTTTACGAGCGGGATTCCCAGCAAAGCGAACAGAGGATAGAGGCGGTGCTGTATGCGTATACGCAAAAGATCGATATCCTGAATGAAATCCAAAAAGGACGGGATCCTTTCAAAGAGCAGTTCGCCGTAAGAGAAAGATAAAGACACAACTATATGATGACATCCGGCCGCAGTGATCCTGCGGCTTTTTGGTATGAGGAGGTACTTGAAATGAACGAAATGAACCACACAACTGAATCACTGAAAGAGGTGCTGGCGGCATTGCCGGAAAACAGCATCCTCATCGTTCCGTTTGAAAAAGACAAGGAGGAACCGCATGCAGTACGAACTCGAAAACGTCTCCATTCGTATGGTCAAAGAGCCGCCGCTCTTAAGCGATAAGCCGGTAAACTCACCCGGCAGGGCTGTTGAGGTGCTGTATGATCTTCTGCATGATATGGACCGGGAGGTGCTGGTTATCGTCAATCTGAAGACGGATATGACTCCCATCAATATGAACATCGCCAGTATGGGAACGGTCAATGCTTCCCTTGCTTCCGGGCGGGAGCTTTTGAAGTCGGCCGTTTTGTCCAACGCGGCAGCGGCGATGGTCTTTCATAATCATCCGTCCGGAAGCCTTACTCCCTCGCAGGCGGATATTCGCCTGACTGACAAGGTGATCAAAGCCTTCTCGCTGCTAGATATACCGGTGATGGATCACATTATCCTGGGACCGGAGAGGCAGTATTATTCCATGAGGGAGAACGGGGCCTTCCGGATCCCGGAGCCGTCGGAGGATGTTCGCGTGGAGGATCTGAACTTCAATATGAAGGCTAAGCCGAAACGCAGCAGGACGAAGCCTCGGGAAGAAGCGAGGTGACGAATGGAGTTTTATACAGAAGAGCAGATCCGCCAGGCAAGAACGGTGGATCTGCTTTCTTATCTCCAGAGGGCGTCCCCTTCTGAGCTGGTTCGGGTTTCCGGAAGCACCTGGTGCCTGAAGGATCATGATTCTCTGCGGATCAGTCATGGGAAATGGTACTGGTTCTCCCGGGGATTCGGAGGCATGTCGGCCGTGGACTTTCTGATGAAGGTTCGCGGCTTTTCCTTTGTGGAGGCACTGGCCGCTGTCCTGGGAAACAGTGGATATTCAGTTCCAAAACGGAAAGAACCCTCGGAGCGACGACTGTTGCTTCCGCCGAAAAGTGATACCTCTGACCAGGTGTTGGAATATTTGCAGAGACGAGCCATCGATCCGGAGATCATCCGGTACTGTCTGGAACGGAATACGCTTTACGAAAGCAGAGACGGAAGGAATGCGGTATTTGTCGGCTATGACGAATTGGGCAAGCCCCGCTATGCAGCCATTCGGAGCATGTTCAGCGAATACAAAGGTGATGCCACAGGGAGCGACAAACGGTATTCGTTTCGGATGAAGGGCATTCAGGGAAATCAGCATCTGCATGTATTTGAGTCCGCCATCGATCTGCTCAGTTACACGACGCTGGTCAAGCAGAAGGGATTCGACTGGACGAAGGATTCGCTTCTCTCTTTAGCCGGTGTTTTTATCGTCAAAAGGGACAGCGTGGTGCCAAAGGCGCTGGAGCATTTCCTGGAGATATATCCGGAAGTGAAAACGATCCACCTTCATCTGGATAATGACGCAGTTGGACAAGGTGCTGCACAGGGGATCATGAAGGGGCTGCAGGGACGGTATCAGGTATGGGATCAACCGCCGCTGAAGGGGAAGGATGTGAATGACTACCTGCAGCGCTGCATCCAACCTGCAGTTGGATGCAGGAATAATCCGTAAAAAGTATAATAAAATAGTCTTTGCCTTTTGCTGGTTGCAGATTTGACTGACTCTTCTGCAGCAGATAAAACGAAGAAAAAAAGAGGAGGATCAGAATGAGAAAACTGGCAAGCATTCAGCGTATCTGGAAGATTGAACCAATCGAAGGAGCTGACAGAATAGAACTGGCGCATGTGCTGGGATGGCAGTGTGTCGTAAATAAAGGACAGTTCCAGCCGATGGATCTGGCTGTCTATTTTGAAGTGGACAGTTTCCTGCCGATTCAGGAGGAATATGAATTCATGCGCGCTTCCAGCTACAAGAACAGTGAGATCCTGGGCGAAGGCTTTCGTCTTCGCACCATGAAATTCCGTGGACAGATCTCGCAGGGCCTTCTGTTGCCTATAAGCACGTTTCCGGTGATCCCTAAGAATGCGGAGTTAGGAACAGACGTCACGGAACTGCTGGGTGTTCGCAAGTGGGAAATCGAAGAAAGAATTTCAACCGGCGGTACCATGATTGGAACGCTGCCCTATGATATCCCTCATACCGACGAGACCCGTGTGCAGGCGGAGCCGGAACTGATCAGGGCGTTTGCTGGTCTAGAGTACTATATCAGCACTAAAATGGATGGCTCGTCCCATTCCGTTGGGATTGATGAGAACGGCTTCCATGTTACCGGCCATAACTACGAGTACAAAGATGACGGCAACAGCCCGTTCTATGAGATGGTTAAGGCAATGGACCTGAAGGCAAAGATGAGAGCTTTCGCTATCAAACACGGCCTGAAGGAGTTCACCATTCAGGGAGAACTTTGTGCTCCGGGTATTCAGAAAAATCGCTTAAAGCTGACGAAGCCTGCCTGGTATGTTTTTACAATCCGCGAGAACGGAAAGAGAGTTGGCCTTAAGAGAATGCAGGATATTTGCAGCGCTTTGATGCTTGAGACTGTTCCAATCGAGGAAATCGGGATGGATTTGCCGTCCAGATATCCGACAGTCGAAGCGCTTCTGGAGCGAGCCGATGGAAACTATCCGAATGGCGGAAAGAAAGAAGGGATTGTCATCCGCCCGACTGAACCGGTATACTGTGAATTGATCAGTGCCGCTTTGTCGATGAAGGTTGTCAGCAACAAGTACTTGCTGAAGAATGAATGACAGGCGCCATGGATAAGAACAGACATATCTACATGATCGGTCTGGACGTGGAAAAGCAATCAGCAGAAGGCATTGCCAGAGAGGCTGCCCAGCGGATTGATAGTCTGTTTGAGCAGCTTTTCAAAGAACAGAAGAAAGAGAAAATGAATCATGAAAGTACTGGTGATACCTGACGTTCACCTGAAACCATGGATGTTTGAACAGGCAGCAACGTTGATGGAAAAAGGCGCTGCCGATCTTGCCATATGTCTTATGGATATTGCGGATGACTGGAAACAGCAGTACAACCTGGATCTTTATGAGCAGTCTTATGATGCGGCAATCTCTTTTGCCAAGGGTTTTCCGAATACTCTTTGGTGCTACGGTAACCACGATATCTGCTATGAGTGGAATCAAAGAGAAACGGGTTACTCGCCTATTGCGGCAAGGCTCGTCTGTGAAAAACTGCGAAAGCTCCGTGAAGCCCTGCCAGACGAAAAGCATCTCACCTTTATCCATCGCATCGACAACGTGCTCTTCATGCACGGTGGCCTGAGGGATGAATATGTGCGTAAGTACGTGCCTTCCGAATATTATGATGACATTGATGCTGTAATCCGTACGGTCAATGCATTTGGCTACACGGAACTCTGGCATGATCTTTCGCCTCTTTGGCTCAGGCCACAGTACAATAAGTATCGGATGTATAAGGCGGATACCCTGTTGCAGGTTGTCGGTCACACCCCGCTGAAAACCATCCAGCAAACCGGCAATGTCATCTCGTGTGATGTCTTTTCGACAGACAGCAGCAGGAAACCGGTTGGGACACAGGAGTATCTGGTACTGGATACGGAAACATGGGGGTATCAAACAGTAAAGCCATAAACGAGTCGATCACTTCCTTGAAGCGATCATCCGCCGGTTTATTTCTGGCGGTTTTTTATTGCCATAAACAAGAAGGAGGAAACCAACATGGAAGAAAAAAAGGATTTGATCCGCGTAGTTTACTGCGAGCCGGGAAAGCTCGCTCGGGAAAGGCTGATCGGATCAGAATTGGGACATCTGCAGCAGGCTGTCGGAGGAGGGTTCATCGAAACTTACTATCCCTTTGAGGAAGAAGTATGCATCGTCTGCAACGATGAGGGCAAGTTCAACGGGATGCGGCCATGCAGGGCGGTATACGGTGAAGACGGAAGGATCGAGGATATCATCTTCGGTCCTTTTTTCATCTGCGATTGCAGCGGGGAGAACTTCGGCAGCTTATCGGAAGAACAGTTGGAGCGATACCTGAATCGGTTCCGATACCCGGAGCACTATGCCCGCATAGACGGGAAGATCAAAGCAGTGAAGTATGACCCGACCAGAAGTCGGGATCACTCAAGGTAAGATGCCGGGCCCAGGGGGCATGGCATTGCTTTGGCAAGCAACGTCAACTTCCGTACAAACTGGCGTTTTCCGTCAGATGACCGCTTGTCAAGGGCCATGCCCCTGAAACCCCGGGAAATTAAAAGGAGGTTTTGACATGAATGCATTCACAGTCGGGCTGATTGTCGGCGGCTTCATCGGCGTCCCATTTGCCGTCTGGCTCGCCGGGAAACGAAGGAAGAAGGAGGAGCGAGATGGCAGCGAGAAATCATCGGTTTGAGGTTCGGCTCAGCAAGGATGAATATAACTCCCTGACGAAAAAGGCGAGAAAGGCAGGACTGACTACAGGCGCTTTTGTACGGATGGCTGTTGCCGGGAAAGAAATCATGGAAGCGCCGCCGGCAGATCTGCCTCTTCTGATCCGTGAGGTCCGCCGGGTTGGAAGCAACATTAACCAGCTTCTGGTAATCGCCAATACCAGAGGGTTCCCCGACAGTGCCATGATCAGAAAAGCGTTTGAGGAGAACCGCGCGGTTGAGAAGCTGATCGGTGACACGTACAGAGTGACATGGCAGTGACATCCATCT